>ODAI010416652.1_pt1 | contig 21832 bp, 23 predicted proteins | sample 1539321 | NCBI WGS metagenome assembly ODAI01 (sample SAMN02144231, study PRJEB22623) | gut metagenome | biome: sheep rumen | host: Ovis aries | place: New Zealand | reverse complement strand
TTCCGCAGGGCAGACTATTTCATAAAACTCTGTCAACAATGCGGAAACTATGGCCGTCGTTATGGTTGCCCGCCATTTGATAACGATTCTCTTAATGCAATAGAAGGGTATGATACAGTACGCATATTGGGGGTAAAGATAACTCCCAAGGATAAGTCTCTTCCACTTGAAGCAGCCAATGACCTGATGAAACCTGTGATTAGCGAACTGAACGAAGAACTATTGGAAACTGAGAAGTCGTTGAGAGGTATGTGCTATGGTTTCGTTGGTTCTTGTCCTTATTGTGGTGGTGCTGCATGTGCAAGGATTGACGGAAAGCCCTGTAAACATCCCGACAAAGTGCGTCCGTCATTAGAGGCCATCGGATTTGACATCAGCAAGACCGCACAGGATTTGTTGGGACTTGAAATAAAATGGAGTCAGAACGGGTTAATACCTGAATACCTGACGTTGGTTTGTGGCATCTTTTATAAGAAACATTGAATGAACGACCAGAGCCTCCTACATATCGTCCTCATCTACCTTGCTGTCATCAACATGGTAACTTTCTCCATGTCAGGCATAGACAAGTGGAAAGCGAAGAAATCCAAGTGGCGCATTCCAGAGGCTACTTTGCTGATGATGGCTGTTGTGGGTGGAAGTATTGGAGCATGGTTGGGAATTAAGGTATGGCATCACAAAACGCTGCACAAAAAGTTTAGGTTTGGTGTACCAGCTATTATCATTGGTCAACTCGCAATAATTGGCTATTATCTCTATGAACAGTAAGATGGATCCGATGGGCAGAGCCATTGCCGACTACTGGAAAAACAAGAAGGCAGACAGGCTCAGGGTATTCTCCCCGATGTTTGAGGAGGACGAGATACCTTTGACCACTCTTTTCCGAAAATACGAGGCTATGCCAGAGATCGAAAGGAAAGCCCTCGATATGGCAAAAGGAAAAGTACTTGACGTGGGTGCTGGCTCTGGCTGTCATTCACTTGTCTTGCAGGAAAATGGCATCGACGTGACTGCCATAGATATTTCCCCTTTGTCTGTTGAAACCATGAAAGAACGTGGGGTTAAGAAGGTGCTTGAACAGAATTTCTTCACTCTGGAGGGGCAATACGATACCATCCTAATGCTTATGAACGGCATAGGCATCGTTGGAACCTTGGAGCGTTTGCCTAAGTTCTTCCATCACCTTGACAAGATATTGGCTCCTGAAGGTCAGGTACTGTGTGATTCATCGGATATAAGCTATGTGTTCGAGACTGAGGACGGCATCATAGAATTGCCCGATGACATGGCCTATTACGGTGAGCATAGTTTCCAGATGCAGTACAAGGACACCATTGGAGAACCATTTCCCTGGCTCTATATCGACGCTGACACTCTGAGAGAGCAAGCAGCGAAGAATGGGTATGCCGTCGAGGTGGTTGCTGAAGGTGAGCATTATGACTATTTAGCAAGAATAACAAAAAAATAGAATAGCATGAAGTTGAAAGTTATAGACGAAGAACTCTCTGTTTGTAAAGTCAGGGACTATTCAGGTGTCAATCTGAATCAGCATTATGTGTTCACAGGAGCGACTGATGAAGAAAAATCATTGGTTTGTCCTGTCTCTGATGTTCCAGAAAACACAATAGAAAGAAACGATGGATGGAAGGCATTTCGTATTGAGGGAGTATTGGACTTTTCTCTTATTGGGATTCTATCAAAAATATCCTCATGTCTTGCTGAAAATGGGATTGGTATTTTTGCCGTCTCTACCTTCAACACTGATTATAATCTCACCAAAACAGAGAACTTCGATAAAGCTAAACAAGCATTAACGGCACAAGGTTACACTATAGTATGAGCTTCATCAAGTACATAGCAGACGAGATCCACTACAAGGAAGTCCTGTCCCTGGTAGGTAAAGCCAAACAGACGGTGTGGATTGGAACGGCAGACATCAAAGACCTGTATGTCGATGATAAGTCATTCCTTGCTTTGCTTGCTGGCCTCTTGAAAAAGGGTGTGGAAGTCAGACTGATTCATGCAAAGGAACCAGGAACAGCATGGAGAGAGGATCACGAGAAGCATCCAATCCTCTATGATGGTATGGAGCGTGTACTGTGTCCCAGAGTCCATTTCAAACTCATTATCATAGACACTTCCATTGCATACGTCGGTTCCGCTAACTTGACTGGCGCAGGAATGGGAATGAAATCGCCACGAAAGAGAAACTTCGAGGCTGGAATCTTGACCGATGACCCAGAAATGGTTGATGCAGCCATTGAGCAGTTTGACAACGTATGGATAGGCAAGTTCTGTAAGGATTGTGGCAGAAGAGAATATTGTTCAGACCCAATAAAATAAACAAATATGAGGAAAGCAAGCAGAGAAATGGATTCGGCCTTCGCAATGGAGGTATTAGACAAAGCTCCATATATCACCGTCAGTTTCACCAAGTCAGACGGTAGCCCCTATGGTGTTCCTTTGTCATTGGCACGTAAAGATGAAAAGACCTTCTATTTTCATGGAGCTTTGGAGGGTGATAAGATGGACTGTATAGCATACAATCCCAAAGTGGCATTATCAGCTGTGACCCGATGCACTCCTACTGTTGGTCCCAAAGATGGCAGCTTTACCCTCCAGTATAAATCAGCAATGGCTGTAGGTATCGCCGAGGTTGTTACTGATAAAGCAGAGAAAATAGAAGCTCTAAGAATTATCTGTCAGCGTTTCCTCCCTCAACACATGGATGCTTTCGCTGCTGCGATAGAGCGCAGTCTGGAGAGAACGGCTGTTGTGAAGATAACCTTGACAGAACCGCCAACAGGTAAGCGTAAGCAGTATGACAAACAAGGTGAAGAAATGAAATGGCAACGAATGGAATAGAAGAATATGGAAACAAGAAAACACATAGCAGCAGAAAAGAAACGGTGCAATAGTCACAACTGCGCCCAGGCTATTCTTCATACCTATGCGGACGTAGCAGGGATAAGTGAAGATGATGCCATGAACATTGCCGGAGCTTTCGGTGGTGGTATGGGAAACATGGAAGGAACCTGTGGCGCACTCGTTGGGTCCGGTCTTGTCTTAGGATTGGTCAACAAGGACAAGGTGAAGTCCATGAAACAGATGCGGCAGATTATGACCAAGTTCCAGGAAAGAAACGGAGCCACCCAATGCAAATTACTGAAAGGTATTGGTACAAAGGTAGTGTTGCGTGAATGTCCTGACTGTGTAGCCGATGCAGCAGAGTTTCTTGAAGAACAATTAAATCAAACGCATAACATATGAAGATAATAAACGAACAACTGATAGACGGTGTGGTGGAACAGGCAAAAATGTCACCGAGATTGAGGATGAATTATAACTTCCACCAGAGCCTTCAGGACAAGTGCCACCGCTTTCTAAACGCCTTGGAGCCAGGGACTTTCATCCCTGTGCATCACCATCCAGACAAGGATGAGACCTTTGTCATACTGAAAGGCAAGGTCAGAGTCTCAACCTACAATGACCAAGGAGCAGTTATCGCCTCTTGTGTTATCAGCCCTGAAAGCAGAACATACGGTGTGGATATACCAAAGAACGTGTGGCATGGATTAGAATGTCTTGAACCCAGCGTTCTGCTGGAATGTAAGGCTGGCCCATTCGTAGAGCATAAGGTTGACGGTATCTTGGAGATAAAGGAAGGTAAGGACATCTTTCTGGCTGGTGGATGTTTCTGGGGAACGGAACATTATTTCAAACAGATTGAGGGTGTAGTGGAAACGGCGGTAGGATTCGCTAACGGACATACCGCCAATCCGACATACAAGGAGGTTTATACTGATACGACTGGCTATGCCGAGACGGTGCATGTGAAGTACAATCCTGGTGTGGTCAGTTTGGAGTTCCTGTTGCAGATGTTCTTCAAGGCCATCGACCCTACCAGTCTCAACAAGCAGGGACATGACGAGGGAACACGTTACCGTACAGGCATCTATTATACCAGTGCAGAGGATTTGCCCATCATAGAAAAAGTGTTTAATGAAGTTCAGAAGGAGTATCAGGAACCTCTATGTGTAGAAAAACTGCTTTTGGAGAACTACTATTCAGCCGAAGAGTATCACCAGGACTATCTCGATAAGAATCCGACTGGTTACTGCCACCTCCCTCAGTCACTGTTTGACTTTGCAAGACAAGCAAAGGAAAAGAAATAAATGGCCTGGAAACTGAAATATCGCTGTAAGGCTTGTGGTTACGAGGCAGAGGTGTACGAGGGACGTGGATTGTTCCGTCAGCAGATAACAGCCATGTCCTGCCCTGACTGCAAGACTATCCAGAATATCGTCGTGGGTGGTATCATTGCAGACGTAGCCCCCTCTTATCGAAGCGAGGTTGGCCGTTTGTGTTTACAGTGTGGCAGCGATAATATCAGAATATGGGACATGAATACCTGTCCGAAGTGCCAGGGTGCAATGGAAGATACAGGAGAAAGGGAATTTTGGACGTGAACAGGATTATCAGAGAAGCAAGACTTACGGACATGGCTGAGATTATGAAAGTCATGGATGCTGCAAAGGAGATTATGCGGCAGTCTGGAAATATGCACCAATGGGGAGAAGGTTATCCATCTGAGGCTGTTATATTTTCTGACATCAAGAAGAATGGTGGCTTTGTGGTTGAAGATGACAGAAAAGTTGTCGGCTACTTTGCTTTCTTGCCCTCCCCAGAGCCTACTTATGCCAGGATCTATGAAGGCAAGTGGCTTGATGATGAACAGCCATATCATGTAGTCCACCGTATCGCCAGTTACCCAGATGCTCACGGAATATTCAGAAGTATCATGGATTACTGTTCCTCCCATGATCCCAACATTCGCATTGATACCCATCAGGACAACACTATCATGCAGCATGTCATCAATAAATGCAATTTCACTTATTGCGGCATCATATATCTTGCCAATGGTGATGAAAGATTAGCGTATCAACGGTTGGAATAAGTCCCATTATATTTGTAGTGAACCTTTCAATGACGCCTGATGAAGCCTTTGACTTCTTATGTGCATTAGGACATTCTGACCCCCGTAATATCATTGACCACTACAACAGACTTCCATCAAATACCTACACAGGTGTCATAAACTCCATTCACACTCAGGACAAAACAGCATTTATAGCAGCATTAAAAGAAACAGACTGCCCTTATAGATACGACTTCCTCCAAGTCTCTTTTTGTATATCGTTTCAGCAGACAAGGAGAACCTTATCCACCTTCTTCCAAAATAAACTGGAGTGGAAAGAATGTTCTGTTAGGTCATATTATACGCTGTCTGTTGTCAGATGCAAGAAACACTCCAACGGACATGGGCATAGCAGTAGAGTTCTTTGAATCAAAATCTGGAAAGTCCATCAATTTGGCGACAGCAAAGCAAGTTCCCGTGGTTGACTACGAAAAAGAAAAGAACAATCTGGATCCTAATTTTGTGGAAGCGGTGGAACTTTTACGCCGTTGCGGATTCATCAATGTAGAATTCACCTCAAAGCGGAGATAATCACTCTTGAACGGCCAAATTTCGTGCTGCCGCCAAGATTTTGCGTTAAACTTTCATAAAAGAAAAACGGAACCTCAAACGGAACCTCTAAAGGGGGGAGAAAAACAAAACCCGCTGATTTTCAGTGGGTTTCAAATTGTTTGAGCGGAGAGAGAGGGATTCGAACCCCCGGTACCTCTCGGTACGGTAGTTTTCAAGACTACTGTAATCGACCACTCTACCATCTCTCCAGTGCTCTATTATCTCGAAAGCGGGTGCAAAGGTAGCGCTTTTGAATGAATTAACCAAATTTTTGGGCAACTTTTTGCATAACAAATCTATTTTTTGTAATTTTGCAGCATGATTTATCCTAAGAACTATGAATCGAAGATAGGATTTGACGAGATACGACACTTGCTGAAGGAGCATTGTCTGAGCTCGTTGGGCAAGGAAAAGGTTGATGAGTTGGCTTTTTCCGCTGATGCTGCTACGGTGAGTGAATGGTTGGAACAGATACGCGAGTTCCGCCGTCTGATGCAGGCCTCGGAACAGATGCCCATGAATTATTTCTTCGACGTCCGTGAGTCGGTGGCTCGCATCCGCTTGGAGAACACACACTTGGAGGAAGACGAATTGTTCGACCTTCGTCGTTCGCTGGAGACCATCAGTGTCATCGTGAACTTCCTGAACAAGAACAATGGTGACGACGAGTTTCCGGAATACGCCTACCCTGCCCTGCATCGGCTGGCTGAGGATGTGCAGACTTTTCCCGCCATCATCCGCCGCATAGACTCTATTCTGGACAAGTTTGGGAAAATCAAGGATTCGGCCACGATGACGCTGGCTGGCATCCGTCACGACCTGGAACAGACGTCAGGCAGCATATCGCGCACGCTCTATTCCATCCTACACGTTGCTCAGCGCGACGGACTGGTGGCTCAGGACACGGCGCCCACCCTGCGCGACGGACGACTGATGATTCCCGTGGCACCAGGACTGAAACGCCGCATCAAGGGTATCGTGCACGATGAGTCGGCAACGGGAAAGACTGTTTTCATTGAACCTGCCGAGGTGGTGGAAGCCAACAACAAGGTACGCGAACTGGAGGCTGCTGAGCGCCGTGAGATTATCCGCATTCTGACCGTATTCTCAGACGAGTTGCGCCCGCACGTGCAGGAAGTGCTGGAGTCGTACCAGTTCCTGGCTACCATCGACCTGATACACGCCAAGGCAGAAATGGCTGAAGAGATGCAGGCTTTCGAACCCGTAGTAAAGGACGAGCCACACATCGACTGGATTCGTGCCATCCACCCCTTGCTGCAACGCTCGCTGGCCAAGCAAGACAAGAAAGCCATTCCCCTTGATATCATACTGACTAAAGAGAAACGACTGCTTATCATCTCGGGTCCTAATGCGGGTGGTAAGTCGGTATGCCTGAAGACGGTAGGCTTGCTACAGTATATGATACAGAACGGACTCAGCATCCCCATTGGCGACCGCTCGACAGTAGGCCTCTTCCAGAACATCATGATAGACATCGGCGACGAGCAGTCCATTGCCGACGACTTGTCAACCTACTCCAGCCACTTGCTGAACATGAAAAACATGATGAAGCAGGCAAACGCGCGAACATTATTATTAATTGACGAATTCGGAGGAGGCACGGAACCAGCCATTGGTGGAGCCATCGCCGAAGCCGTGCTGAAACAGTTCTGGAGGAAAGAGACCTTTGGCGTTATCACCACCCACTATCAGAATCTGAAGCACTTTGCCGAAGACCATCCCGGAGTGGTGAATGGAGCCATGCTCTACGACAGGCACCAGATGCAGGCTCTCTTCCAGCTCAGTATCGGACAACCTGGTTCGAGCTTTGCTATCGAGATAGCCCGTAAGACCGGTATTCCCGAAGAGGTGATCAAGGACGCATCCAACATTGTAGGCTCCGACTACATCCAGAGCGATAAATACCTACAGGACATTGTGCGCGACAAACGCTACTGGGAGGGAAAGCGACAGACCATCCACCAGCATGAGAAGAGACTGGAAGCTACAGGCGAGAGACTGGATGCCAGCATCGAGGAGATAGAACGAGAGCGCAAAGCCATTCTAAACCGTGCCAAGCAACAAGCCGAGGAGCTGTTGTCGGAGGCCAACCGACGGATAGAGAATGCCATTCGCGAGATTAAGGAGGCTCAGGCTGAGAAGGAGCAGACCCGACTGATTCGCGAGGAGCTACAGGAATTCCGTCAGCAGGTACAGAATGACGACACGCGAGGACTGATGAGCGAAGAAGACTTTGCCAAGAAGTTGCGCCAGATGGAAGAGCGCAAAGCCCGCAAGGCACAACGCAAGGAGAAGAAGGACGAAGAGCAGAAGAAAGCCAGCGAGAAACTGGCTGCAAGAGCCAAGGAGAACCTCCATCCAGAGAACCGCCCGCTGGAGAAAGGCGACGCTGTCCGCATCAAGGGCACCAACAGCATCGGAAAGATAGAGAGCATATCAGGAAAGAATGCCACCGTCATCTTTGGCGACCTGCGCTCCAAGATGAAACTGGAACAGCTGGAGAGAAGTGAAGAAGGAAAAATGAAAAGTGGAAAATCTGTGGCTGACAAGCATGCCCATCTGGCTATCCAGACCAGTCATATGACACGCGCTACCATGGAAGACCGCAAGCAAAACTTCCACCAGGACCTGGACGTGAGGGGCATGCGGGGCGACGAAGCGGTGGATGCCGTGATGCACTTTATTGACGATGCCATCCTGATAGGCTTGTCGCGTGTCCGCATACTGCATGGCACGGGAACAGGCATCCTGCGCCAACTCATCCGCCAATACCTGGGCACTGTACCCAACGTAAAGAAAGCCAAAGACGAGCACGTACAATTCGGAGGAGCAGGCATCACCGTTGTCGATTTGGAATAACAAAAAAGATCCTACGAAATTTTCTGCAAAATATTTAGGGCATAAAATTTGTCCGTCTCATAGAAATTGATTACTTTTGCAATCAAATCTAAAGCAATGTATATAGCTGTTGCAGGAAATATAGGAAGTGGCAAATCGACACTGACTAAGCTGTTGGCCAAGCATTATGGCTGGGAGGCACGCTTTGAGACAGTGGACGACAACCCGTATCTGGAAGATTACTACAGAAACATTCACAGATGGTCGTTTAACCTGGAAGTGTTCTTCTTAAAGGAACGTTTCCGTGACATGATAGACATTTCGCAGGCGAACCATACCATCATACAGGACCGCACCATCTACGAAGGCGTTTACGTGTTCATGGAGAATAACAAAGACATGGGCAACCTCAGCGAGCGAGACCATGAGACATACATGGAGCTGTTCGAACAGATGATGTCGGTGGTAAGACAACCAGACTTGCTTATTTACCTCAGAGCCTCAGTGCCCCATCTGGTAGGGAATATCCAGAAACGAGGGCGAGAATACGAACAGCAGATGAAGCTGGACTATCTGGAAAACCTAAACAAGCGGTACGACGACTTCATTTACAACAGATACAAAGGAAAGGTGATGACGGTGGAGAAGGACGAGCTGGACTTCCTGAACAACCCGAAAGACCTAGCACAGATTGTTGACCGCATAGACAGCCAGCTGTTCGGACTGTTCACACCACAAATGTAAAACTACAAAAAAAACGACAATACTATGCACATCGCAGTAGCAGGAAACATAGGCAGTGGCAAGACCACACTGACCAAATTACTGGCCCACCGTTATGGATGGACACCACGTTTCGAACCCGTTGACAACAACCCGTATCTGTCGGACTTCTATGCTGACATGCCCCGCTGGTCGTTTAACTTGCAAGTTTACTTCCTGAGCAAACGATTCAAGGAGGTGGTGGAAATCTCAAAATCGAAGGATACCATCATACAAGACCGCACTATTTTTGAAGATGCCAGAATTTTCGCTCCCAACCTGCACGATCAAGGTATGATGTCCGACAGAGATTTTTCGAATTATTCTGACTTATTCGACCTGATGATGTCACTGGTAAAGTTGCCAGACCTGATGCTGTACATCCGTTCAAGCATTCCGACACTGGTGGCACAAATCCAGAAAAGAGGCCGTGAATACGAGCAAACCATGCGATTGGACTATCTGAAAGGACTGGAAGACAGATACGAAAATTGGATTGCTACCTACAAAGGCCCACTGATTGTAGTTGATGGAGACCATTGTAAATTTGGTGACAATCCTGAGGACCTAAAAGTCGTAACAGACATGATTGATGCCAAACTGTATGGACTCTTCCCGTTAGAAAATAACACCTAGGCAAAAGAAAGAACACACCCCGTTTAATTATTTTTAACTTCTAATATAAAGGGGTGTGACGGATTTTTCATACTTTTGCACAATATTCTCAAAGAGAAAGCTTATCTCAAACACAAAATGACCGACGTCATACTATCAAGTTTTATCAGTCTATTTGCACTATTCGGCAAAGAAGAGCAAGTAGATGAGGAACGGGCCAAGAAAATGCTCGTGAGTTATCTGCGTCGCCATTTCGGCATCAGGAATACAGACCTTTACGTTGATTTGTATGCCGACATGCGTATGGCATACGAGATGACGGACGATTTGAACACGAAAGACACCGTCACCTCCATTTGTGCTAACCTGCAGGGCGACATACGCAACACGGAAAAAGCCCTGTTGCTACTGCGTCTCATGGAGTTCTGTCACGGAGGATTCGAAGGGAAGCACACCGATGTGCTGTTCAAGACAATGGCACAGCTGTTCCACATCCCACAGAAGCAGTATGACGACTTCATGGACTTTGTCGAGAACAAGGAGAATGAGCACGTAAAACTGCACCAACTGGAAGGTTTCGAAGGTCAGCTGAAAACATTGCGCGACCCCTTCACGGGATTCCTGCTCTTTACCTATACAGGCACCGATACGGTTTACCTGAACGATGTGCCCGTGCTGGCTGGCTCGTATCAGGTTTGGATACAGAGCAGCGTGTTGAAGAACAAAAACGGCAAACCCGTTTATTATTCATCAATTATCAACACCTACGAGCAGGAACATAGCGAGGTGAAAGCCGTAGAGTTCTGCGGACGAGACATCAATTTCCGATTCCCCAACAGCGACAATGGTATGCACGACCTCAGCTTCACGCTGAGAAACGGCGAGCTCCTGGCTATCATGGGAGGTTCGGGAACTGGTAAGACCACCCTACTCTCCCTACTGAATGGTAGTCTGAAGCCCCAAGAAGGCACCATCACCATTAACGGGCACAGTATCACAGAGCCCCAAGCCAAGAGCCTGATAGGCTTTGTTCCTCAGGATGACTTGCTGATTGAGGAGCTTACCGTTTACCAGAACCTATGGTTTACAGCCAAGTTCTGCTTTGAGGGCATGAGCAACGAGGAACTGGACAAGCGGGTGATGAAGACGCTGAAAGACCTGGGACTGGATGCCGCCAAGGATCTGAAGGTTGGTTCTGCCATCAATAAATACATATCAGGAGGACAACGCAAACGACTGAACATCGCACTGGAGTTGATTCGCGAACCCGCCGTGCTGTTCCTCGACGAGCCCACCTCGGGATTGTCATCAGCTGACACCGAGAAGGTTATCAACCTGCTGAAAGAACAGACGCTGAAGGGCAAGCTGATTGTGGTGAACATCCACCAGCCGTCAAGTGATGTCTATAAGCTGTTCGACCGCCTGTGGCTCTTGGACAAAGGCGGATATCCCGTCTTTGACGGCAATCCGATTGATGCCATCACCTATTTCAAAGAAGCTGCCAACTATGCCGATGCAGAGACAAGTGCCTGTCCGACCTGTGGCAATGTGAATCCGGAAATCGTCCTCAACATCATCGACGAGAAGACACTCAACAACATCGGTGAGGTAAGCGACGAGCGTAAGTTGTCACCTCAAGAATGGCACGAGCTCTATCTGAAGAACCGTGAAGAGATGAAAGCCCCGGAAGTGAGCGACGTGCCCGCTTCTGACCAGAAGAAGCCTAACAAGCTCAAGCAATTGGGAATATTCCTACAGCGAAACATCAAGACGAAGATTACCAACGTACAATACCTGTGCATTACGCTTTTGGAAGCCCCTCTGCTGGCACTCATCTGTTCGTTCCTGACACGCTATGCCCCACCCGAGGGCTACTCCGTAATGGACAACAAGAACCTGGTCAGCTACTTCTTCATGTCCGTCATCGTGGCTACGTTCATCGGCATGAGCGGTAGTGCGGAAGAAATCATCAAGGACAGAGCCCTGCTGAAGCGTGAGCGATTCTTGAACCTCTCGTATGGCAGTTATATATGGTCGAAAATCATCTTCCTGGCAGTGGTCTCGTTGGTGCAGACGCTGTTGTTTATCCTGATAGGAAACACCATCATGGAACTACACGGACTGACGATGGAATGGTGGCTCATCCTGTTTGTCACCGCCCTCCTGTCTAACCTCACAGGACTGATTCTGTCGCAATGCCTGAACTCAGTGGTGGCTATATACATCAGCATTCCGCTATTGCTGATTCCGCAAATCCTGTTGTGCGGACTGGTGGTCAGCTTCTCAGACCTGACACCAAAGAGTACCACAGGCAATGTGCCCGCTATAGGCAACATCATTCCCTCGCGATGGGCTTACGAAGCATTGGCTGTAACCTCATTTACGGACAATATCTACGAGAAACCGTTCTTCGAAATAGACAAGCAGAAATACGAGAACCAGTTCTACAACATGGGATTTCTCTATGAACTGCAATCACAGGTGGAGACCATGAAAGACGAGAAGAAGAAGGGTAAGCCCGTTGACCCTGAACACATGAGGGTAATAGAGATTAACCTGCCACGACTGACGGAATTCTGCGGCATGAAAGCCTATACCGGTGACAATTCCACAGAATCGCTGACACAATATATGAAGGAAGCTGAGGAGATACTCAGAGAGCGAGGCAACAAGGCCAGCCGAATGGAAGATGCCATGAAGTCGGCATTCATCCGCCAAAACGGCAAGGAGGAGTTGCTGAGACTGAAGCGCGAGAACTACAACCTGAAGTTGGAGGACTGCGTGGTAGGTGCCGACCAGCGTAGGATGCTGGACGTGATAGACGGATACATCGTGCCTAGAACGGGTACCATTTTCCTGACGCCACAAACCAACTGCGGAAATGCTCCCTTCTATAGTAGCGAGAAGATTATAGGCTCATGGCACGTCAAGACGCTGTGGTACAACATGGCGATGATGTTAATCATGTGCGTCATCGTGGGAATCCTACTGTTCTGCGACTGGCCAGGACGACTCATCAGGAAGGAAAACCCATAAGTGAGAACAAGAAAACGAATAGAATAAAATATAATTCATTAAAATTAATAACAACAAAAAACTTTAAAAAATGAAGAAGTTAACTATTGTAGCTGTTGCTTTTGCAGCAATTGTCTTCGCAGCTTGCGGAGGAAAAAAGAGTGCTAACAATGTAGAAGATGCTGACTCTCTGAAAAGCTTTGAACAGAAGCAGATTGAGGCTAGCATTAAGATGCACATCGACAGCATCGCTGCCGAGATTGGTAAGATGAAGCAGCCAAGCTTCATTCAGGAAGACAATGGTGGTCTGAAACTGACCAAGGAAGAGAAGCAGGTAAAGCCTGACTATCTGCTGTCTGCCAGTGCTGCCGAGGATGCTGCCACTCTGGCTGAGAAATATCGCATGCTGAGTGCTCTGGGTGTTGACAAGCGCATTGCCAAGCTTTACGACATGCCTACAGAGGACTATGAGAAGGCTATTGCCAAACTGATTGCCGACATCAACGATCCTTCGTTCAAGACCATCGAGGACCAGACGAATGTTTTTGAGACCACTCAGACCCTCTATGACGATATGGAGAAGAACGGTCGCATCAACTACTTCTGGCAGCTGGCTTCTGCAGCACTCGTTGAGGAGCTCTACATTGCCAACAAGAATGCCGACAAGTTCCTGAGCGTGTTCGACGACGAAGCAGCTTCAAACATCACATTCCGTGTAATCCTCGTGCTCGATGCCATCAACCGTCTCTCTGAGTACGATCCTGACATCAAGCCCATCGCTGATGCCGTTGCTCCTCTGGAAGTGCTGAACGCTACTACCGTTGATGAGCTGAAGAAGCAACTTAACGAGGCTAAGGAAGGTATTGACGCTGCCCGTGCCGCTTTGGTGAAGTAATAAAAGACTATGATAACAAGAAAACTGGTACTGCCGAACGATATAGCAACCATCCCTCAGCTAAACGAGTTTATTGACACGGTAGCTGAGGAGGTGGGGCTTGACATGTCACTCACCATGAGCCTGAACCTGGCCCTCGAAGAGGCTGTAGTCAACGTGATGGACTATGCCTATTCCGAAGGTCAGAGAGGCGATGTGGATATTGAGGTTACGGCTGACCAGCAATGGTTGACATTTGTCATCTCGGATACTGGCATAGCCTTTGACCCAACAGCCAAAGAAGATGTTGACACGACACTCTCAGCAGAAGAACGCCCCATTGGCGGTCTTGGCATTTTCTTGGTACGCCAACTGATGGATGTCATAGATTATAAGCGCGAAGGTGACAAGAATGTGCTAACCTTGCGTAAAAAGAGGGACTAGATAAATGCACCAAACTATAAAAAAGGAAAAGTAAAATGAATATTGAAATTAACGAAGTAAATGGTGGCTATGTTGCCAACTTTATCGGACGTCTGGATACCCCTGCCGCTGTAAAGGCACAACAGGACATTGCACCATTGTTGGAGAACGCCGACAAAGAGATTACACTGGATTGCACCAACTTGGAATATATCAGTAGCTCTGGTCTCCGTTTGTTCCTGACGCTCCGCAAGGAGACATCCACAAAGGGTGGAAAAGTTGTCATTAAGAACATTAATGACGAAATTAAAAAAGTATTTATGATGACAGGTTTCTTCAACTTGTTCGAAATTAAATAACGATTTTAAGAAAAGACAAGACTCATGGAAAACTATGGTCTTGACCTACATGGAGAGATGCTGCTGGAGGAATACCGCCAGCAGCTACCTCTATATAATAGGTTAATGGAAGTGGTTAAGCAGAAAACTGCAGAGATGGTAAAGCAGGGCGACCTGACGGTAGCATCTATGGAGTTCCGCGTCAAGGAAGAGGAGTCGCTGGCAGGGAAACTGCATCGTAAAGGGTCAAAGTATTCATCACTTAGCGATATCACGGACATCTTCGGAGGACGTATCATCATGTTCTATAACGAGGATGTAGATCGCATAGCCTCTTTTATAGAGTCAACATTAGAAATAGACTGGCCCAACTCGGTTGATAAGCGCAAGATGCACGAGACGAGCAGCTTTGGCTATAACTCGCTGCACTACATCTGCCGAATACCCAAACATATTTTCTTCGACCCGGAATGGCCCCAGCTGAACGAGATACGCTTCGAGATCCAGATGCGCACAGCTTTGCAGCATGTATGGTCTGCTATTCAGCACGACATTGGTTATAAGTCGGAGATTGAAACACCTAAAGAGTATCATCGTATGCTGAGCCGCTTGGCCGGTATGATGGAACTTGCCGACGACGAGTTCAGCCGCATCCGCAACTCTATAGCCGACTATCGTCGCAGAATGCAGAACCTGGTATTAAACGGTCAACTGGAAGAGGTCGTGCTTGATGGCGACACATTCCTTTCGTATATAGGCATGCATCCCTTTGACAAGTTGAACAAGAAGATAGCTGCCATCACTCAGGCCGAGATTCATGAAAGCACCTACCTGCCTTACCTCAAAGTGATGCGACAACTGGACATCAAGACGCTGGGCGATATAGAGCGTATGATGACCAACTATTCTGACGACGCCTACCAGTTGGCACTTTTCCAACTAGGCAGTACGGACATAGACATCCTGGCAGACACGGTAGGTCTGCAGAACCTGTGCATCGTACACATCCTGAAGACAGGACGCGGCATTCCAGGACTGATAAAGATGTTTGACGCTATCAATGGAAAGTTGCCTCAGAACGAGGCGCTGGCAAACATGGTCTTCGAACAAGCCTCCCGTCTGGCTTTCATGAACAAGTAAAGCCCTCGGCTTCCAGAATAAGCAAACCGTATTCTTTTAGATACTTACACCCATCTTTTAGAAACGTACTCCAATGGACGTGTTGACGAACCAATCCTTAACACGTCCATCTCCTTCGTCTCCATAGTCGTAGCGGTGCGTATTAAACTGACCATAGATATTGAAGAAGAAACGCTCAAAATTATAGGTGATGGAAGCACGACCGTTGAACGTGAGGGTAACACGGCTCCACCGTGTTGACTCTTTTTCGTCGTATAGGGCATCTTCCATCTCCGTTTCGCCAAGATCCGTCTCATACTGAGTAACCACCTGCCGGTTATAAAGGGTAACCATCGGCATGAACATGGCATTAACCAAGAGTCCGCGGACAGGCACCCAGTTGTAGGCATAGCCCGCTCCCAGGCTTCCTTGGCGAACCTTGAAGGCACCGACGTTGCTCATGAGGTCAACAAGGATGGCGTTCTTGTCAGTATTATAGCGCACACTCATCGCATTCCACAGGGCTCCCACCATGAACGATCCTGCCGAGCGAATCTGAATGGCCGACTGGTCATAGGCAGCGGCATAGGAGAATCGCTTGCTATTGAACATATAATAGCCATCAATCATCAGGGAGTGCACACGAATGGGGTCTGTGAACTGAAGATCGTAGTTGCCATTAAACGCTACAACGCCTTCATCTTTTTCGTATAAATAGATGTCCGCATTAAGGTCTCTCGTGTTAAACCTACGCAGACGCAGATTGATGCCAAAGCTTTCACCTATGGCACCCAAGGTGAAATGTTTGCCTGTATTCTTACTTAGATTAATGGAATAGCCAAATCCGTAGCCACGATAGCCTATCCACAGGCCAATATTATTAGAGGTATGCGTGCGAAGCGTAGGCGACCAGTTCAGATATTCTGTATCCGATTCCTGAACAGAGTGCATGTTAAGCCGCATCTGGTGGATATTATGGCGAAGTATCAATTGCCAGGGCCTCTTGGGTACAACGATATAATTGCTGTCAACCGACTTGATGACCGATGAGTCCAGATAGTTCTTGACAGCACGTGCAGCCTTGAACAAGAAGAAGTCCTTCTGCGCCGATGCAGAAAGGCTCATCAGCAGGAAAAACAACAGTATGTATGTACTTTTGGCTTTCATGGCTGCAAAATTACGAAAAAATATTAGAAATACAATCCCCGAAATACTTTTTTTCATTTTTCACTTTTCACTTTTCACTTATTTTTCGTACCTTTGCAACCATGATTACAACAGGTAGGCCCAAGATAGCCATTATCGACAGTAACACGCTGGCTACTATGGGGTTGAAACAGATTCTGCAGAACGTGGTGCCCATCATGACGATAGACACCTTCGGTTCGTTTTCAGAACTCATGAGCAACAACCCCGAGAGCTATTTCCACTACTTTGTATCTATGGAGATTGTTGTTCGCAACAGGCCTTTCTTCCTGGAACGCAGACAGAAAACCATTGTGTTGACGCTCTCGTTGAGCGACACCAGCCAGTTGTCCGATTTCCACAGCCTTTACATCAACCAGCCCGAACACCTGTTGGTAAAAGCTATTCTTTCCCTGCAACAGCATGCCCATGCCCACGGAAAGAACATGCCCAAGATACCACGCGTGCTCGAACAGAAAATCCTGTCGGACCGCGAGATAGAGGTCATGTCATTCATCGTACAAGGCCATACCAACAAAGAGATAGCAGACATTCTGAAAATTACGCAGAATACCGTTATCACGCACCGCAAGAACATCATGGACAAACTGGGAATGAAGAGCGTATCGGCCCTGACCATCTATGCCGTGATGCATGGCTATGTGGATATCAACAAAATTTAGCGATTGGCTATTTTTTACAGTTTCACGCTGCTAATGTCAACCAGACCGTTTACAATAGCATAGATAGTCAGTCCGGCAGCACTATGAATCTGTAGTTTGCGGGCAATATTACGGCGATGGGTAATCACCGTATTCACCGAGATGTTCAGGCTATCGGCAATCTCCTTGTTCTGCATGCCCTGTACCACGCCAATGATGATGTCACGCTCACGGTCGCTCAGCACCTCGCTGTTGTCCTGTCCGTCCTTGAACACCATCTGCTTGATGTTCTTCGTGATGTCGTCCTTGCGCGTCTGCTGCTCCAAGCGACGGATGGCCGGTGTGAAAATGTGGTCTTCCACCTCAGCATGCTGCTTCAGCCACTCCTCGTTGTTGTAGATATCATAAAGGGTTGCCGTGAGTTTGTTGTTAAGATGTGCACTCGATGGCAGATACTTAATAATCATGAGCTTTACCTCGCGCAGCTTCTTATCGGTGTTCTCATGATGTTTGGAGAACATTTCCACGGTATAGTTGTCCTTGGGACTACCCTGCAGCAGCGATTCCACATAAGGGAAGAGCGTCTTTTCCTCGTATTTCATGTGGCGCCGTATTTCCTGGGCATACCCATCGTAAAGCTTCATGATAAGCTGGGCCAAGGGGTCATTCTCATCCATGCTCTCCTCCAGTTCGCGCCGAATGGTAGGCAATTGGAAATCGAGGAAATACAGATGGCTTGCCTTCAGGTAGCGCAACAGGGTTTCCACACTAATCTGAGTGTCATTCTCATAGAGGTTATGGTCGTTGATGGTGTAATTCACCACAGCCAGGAAAGTATAAGTATCCACGCGGTTGAACTTACAGGTCTCAGCCACCGTCATATCGCCAAAACCAAGGTTTATGCCAAAACTGCCCAGTGCTTGAAGAACGCTGTAATCGTCCTTGATGAGGGTTATCATCTTGTCGTCGGGCTCATACTTTTTCAACTGTTTCATCTGTTATACCTATATATTATTATGAATGACGGTGCAAAAATACTCATTTTTCGTGAGACACACAATAGCCTCCCCGCAAATTCATCATTTTTAGGTATGATGACAAAACACGCCGTTGTCAGTCTTTCTATAAACAAAAAACCTTTCATTATGCGTAAGATTATTGTGACGGTGGCACCCGTTTGCCATGTAGGCAAGGAGATTCCTGCCGAATGTAAGAATCCGCTGACTCCCGAGGAGATTGCGGAAGACACCATCAATTGCTATAAGGCCGGTGCCTGCGAGGTACACCTGCACACCCGCGACTTGCAGGGCAATCCGACGTTCGAGCTGGACGTGTTCCGCCAGACCATCGGACTCATCCGCAAGGAGACCGACATGATTGTGCAGGGCTCTACCGGCGGACTCTCCACGCTGACGCTTGCTGAGCGCTGTGTGTCGCTCGATGTGCCTGAGGTGGAGGTGGCCTCACTCAATATGGGTAGTGTGAATTTTGGCGAAACGGTATATGTCAACACCATGCCCGACCTGCGCTATTGGGCCAAGCGACTGGACGAGACGAACACAGTACCTGAGATGGAGCTGTTCGACCTCAGCCACGTGGAGTGTGCCACCCGTCTGGCCGACGAGGGCGTCATCCATCGCCCCCTGCACTATAACTTCTGCGTGGGTCCTGGCAATTCCAGCAACCTCTCGGCTACGGGTCGCAATCTGGCCATGCTCTGCTCGCTGATGGAGCCCGGCTGTTCATGGGGCATCACCCACGATTCGATGAAGGACTTCTCCATGCTAGCCTGTGCCATCGGCATGGGAGCCTCCGCCGTCCGCGTAGGTTTCGAGGACAGCTTCTATTATGCTCCCGGCAAACGTGCCCACACCAATGCCGAACTGGTGGAGCGTCTGGTAGCCCTCATCCGCATGATGGGCTGTGAACCGGCTACACCTGCTGAAGCAAGAGAGATGCAACACATCTTTTGCGCCCCCTAAGTTAGGGGGCCACAGGGGTCTGAACAATCGAAAAACAAACGAAAGAAAACAAGGATGAACTACTCAAACCATCCTGGAAACAAAGAATATCGGCAATTATTACGCAAGACCAGAACGCCGATGGAGGTTAAACTATGGAAACATCTTTGCAAAAGACAAGTGGATGGTTACAAATTTCGGCAGCAACATGGGTTCGGCCCCTATGTCTTAGACTTTTATTGTCCTGAATTAAGGCTATGCATAGAACTGGACGGCGAAGTGCATAACACACCTGAGGCAAAGCAAAAGGATAGTGAAAGGACTGAGTTCTTAAACAACTATAAGATTCGTGTTGTTCGTTTTAGGAATGAAGAGGTTGAGGAGAATGTTGAGAATGTTATTAAGTGTATAAGGATGAATATTAAAGAAATAAATGAAATCAGGGGCTTACACGACGCTGGTTCAGACCCCCAACCCCCTAACTTAGGGGGCAAAGTAAGATGGAAAATGGTCGTGCTTGACGACGACCCGACAGGCATTCAGACCGTACATGGGTGTCTGTTGATCACCCGATGGGACGAAGAGAGCGTGCGCCTTGGCTTCCAGGACAGCGAGCCCTTCTTCTACATCCTCACCAACACCCGTGCGATGACGCGCGAGGATGCCGAACAGGTGACACGCGAGGCGATGGAGATGGTCGTCAAGGTGAATCAGGACTATGGCTACCAGCTCATCATCGTCAGCCGCTCAGACAGCTGTCTGCGTGGCCATTTCCCCTTGGAGACCGACGTCATGCGCCAGTGTCTTGTGGAGCACGGGTACAGCGTTTACGAGAAGACGCCCTTCTGTCCCGCCTTCATCGAGGCTGGGCGTGTCACCATCGACGGCATCCATTACATGCGCGACGGCAAACAGCTCATCCCCGTCAGCCAGACGGAATTTGCCCACGACAATGTCTTTGCCTATCACACCAGCATCCTCACGGAATATATCAAGGAGAAGGGTGCCAACCCCGACGACTACGAGATTGTCGATGCCGAGTCGTACGACGAGCTCTATCGCTTCGCCCGCCATCTGACGTCCGACATCATCCATCAGACATCATCCCTCAGCCCTCAGCCCTCAGCCTTCAGCCTTCATCCCTCCGCCATCGTCATCCGCTCTTCATCCTCGCTGCCCAAGGCCATCAGCGGCATCAGCGACATCCCCCTACTCGACCGCTCCATTCTCAACCATCATCCATCAAACATCATCCCTCAGCCATCAGACATCAGCCCTCTCAATCCCGGCTGCTTCATCGTGGGTTCCCATGTCAAAAAGACCACCCTTCAGCTGGAACAGCTCCTGCAGGCAGAAGGCACCTGCGCCATCGAGGTCGATGTGCAGCGCATCCTCGACGACTCCGCCCTGCTGATGAGTGAGACCCTCGACACCATCCGTCAGGTAGTGGAAATGGGACTGACACCCGTCGTCTATACCTCGCGCCAGGAAATCCGGCTCGACGATGCCGACCAGCGCCAACACCTCGGACAGCAGGTCAGCGACTTCCTCGTCGATATCGTCTATCGTCTGCCCTTCACCCCCTCTTATCTCGTGGGCAAGGGTGGCATCACGTCGCACGACATCCTCACCAAAGGCCTCGGCATCCGCTCCGCCCGCGTCCTGGGACAAGTCATCGCCAGCGTGCCCTGCGTCATGGCTCCCCACTTCCCCTACATCATCTTCCCCGGCAATGTAGGCAACGAAGACTCGCTACGCGAAGTCTATCTGAAGCTGAGATAAAAAACGTGATTTGACTTGCAGATTTTTAAAAAAAGTTGTATATTTGCAACATCTATTGCTAAAAATCTAAAATTGAAATGATTATGAAGACAAAAAAACGTAATTTCCTGATTTCCGCAGTCCTAATGATGGGGATTGCGACGATGATGACAGGCTGTGCCAAAGAAGACATAGCCAGCAATGATAACGGCGGCGGTACTAATCCTACCGATATGAATGTGGACGAGTTGAATGTCAAGGTGACTGCCGACATGCCGACAGCCGTGCTGAGCTCGTTTGACGAGAACTCTATGGGCGCAGCCCTTGTGCGTCGCCTGAACATCAAGACCAACGAGGTGACCTCAGACACTAAGATGATACTCATCAAGGGTGAGGACATCAAAAGCCGCCCAATTACTGAGTGGATGCAGGCAGCAAAGATATACCTCCAGGGAGGATATATCGCAGTAGAGAAGCCTCGTAATGCACATTTGGTAGAGGTGGCAGAGCAGTTATCTACTAAATTAGAGCAGGCTACCGTCGAGTTGATGACACAGAGTGGACATGTAACAATCACTCCTCCCCAGCAGCAGTCTGGCAATGCCATCAATTCTGATGCAGCGAGGATTAACGCCCGCGTTGCCAATATCGCCGCAATAGCAGGCAGACGAGGTGATGCCAGCGGAACAGATGCTGTTGCCGAGATGGTCATCTTCTCACCCAGG
>ODAI010093281.1_pt1 | contig 21842 bp, 19 predicted proteins | sample 1539321 | NCBI WGS metagenome assembly ODAI01 (sample SAMN02144231, study PRJEB22623) | gut metagenome | biome: sheep rumen | host: Ovis aries | place: New Zealand | reverse complement strand
TGTCAAAACCGGTAAAAGGATGGCAGTTGCGCCGCTCCACATTGCCGATGGTGGCATAGCGGATATGAGCCAGCAGCAGCGGGCTGATGACGGGCTCCCGCAGCCGTTCCCGCAGATATTCACTGCGGGAAGCCTGCAGGGGCTCTTTTTCTATTTCCATATGGCCGCCGTCCGGGACCGCCAGGCCCCATCCGTCAGGGTGGGCGCAGCTGTGGGAAAAGAATTCTGTCAGCAGGTCGTTGAGCCTGCCCGGTGCGGAGCCGGAATATCCAAAAAGTTCACACATGAGGTCATCCTCCCGGCATGAGACATTAGTATTCCTATATGTTTAATAGGTTAAACATAGGATACAATCATGTTCCTGTTCCGTCAAGTAAAAAAATAAAGCAGCTCCGGGGTGGAGCTGCTCCGGTACAGGAACCTGTCCTGCTGTGTTTTGTTTTTAAGTTTACCGGTTCAGAAACCGGACGATGCCGGACGCCAGGATCCCCAGCAGGAAACCGGCCAGAAGGCAGACCACGCAGAGGGTCAGGGTGCGGATATCCGCAACGGAAATGACCAGGTATTGCCCTCCTTTTTCGGGAACCAGACGGATCAGCCATCTGGCCCCGAGGAACAGGGCGGCCAGAAGGCCTGCCGAAAGCAGTATTTGGGTAATCAGGAAGGCAGGAGACCTGCCGCGGGAGGCTGTATTTTTCAAATCATTCATATTTGCGGGGTCTTTCGTTTTTTTATGCTTGTTCCTGTCGGAGGAATTTCTGCCTCCGGATTGTTTCTCGAGGGCTTTCTTCAGAGGAAGTCCCCTGCAGGCCCTGTCGAACAGGGCAGGATCAGTCAGATCCGCGCCGGAGGCCTTTTCCAGTGACTCGGCGGCCTGCAGGGCGGCAGGATCGTAAGCGGTCAGGCGTCCGTTCAGCCAGTGGCTGACCGGCGTCCGTTCGCCACCTTCGAAGCCGTTTTCCTTCATGTTCAGGAATCCGGATGCGGTGCAGAATTTCAGGATACAGCCGACGCCCTCCGAGGCGGCCTGCAGGTCTGTATGAAAACTCAGCCTGCGGCGGTTGTCTTCCGGGATGAAAGGCAGGATCCTGGCCAGCAGATCCGGGACAGGAGGTGTATCCGGACCGGGAATGATCAGGACCTGGCCCCGGCTGATATGATCTGTCGTGTAAGCGGCCGCCATCCACAGGGCGGTCTCCATCTGGTCTTCCAGCACTTCCGGGGCGGAAGGAGACATGGCCGGCGCGGGATCCCCGTCCGCGGCCTGCAGTAAGGCGGCGGATTCCCGGAGGGGCAGGCAGCCGGTCCCGATCCGCAGATCCCGCAGAGCGGTCTGTGTCAGGAGAGGCAGATACGTGCTGCACTCCCGCAGGAGCAGATCCGTATCCTGCCGGTCCGCCAGAAAGCTGACGCCTATATAGTGGGCCCGGGCCTCGTGCCGGTTGCCGCCGGACTGGGTGAAGAGGATCGTAAAAAGGCCATACTCGTCATCCAGAGGAGAATAGCGCAGCGCTGTGTCCCTGGGACCGGCGGAAGCGGTCGAAGACAGGGAACCGCAGATTCTGCGGATCTCCGGCAGATACTGTTCGGGAAATTCCGGACTCTGCTCATAAAGGTCATAGCCCCGCTCTCTGTTTGCGTAGATTATTTCATGGATCATAATTTTTATGCTTTCCTCTTATACTGGATTGGTCTGTGTGTCGGGCAGAGGGAATATACCCAGTGTGTTCAGTGCCCAGACCAGAGGATCCAGGACATTGACGGGAGAATCAAAATTCTGAATACCGTTTTCTTTTTCACAGGACTTGACCATAAATCCGCGGAATCCGGTCTGGCCGTCCAGATATCGGCCCAGGGAATGGGAGCGGGTGACCAGATAATGCTCCAGCGCCAGCCGGGAGGTCATTTGGGACGGTCTGTACCCGGTTCCCTGGGGAAAGGTCCTGCGGCTGATCAGGGGAACACAGCCTGTCGGATCTGCCGGATCGGCCGGCTCCCGGTCCATCAGCTGGTCCACATGGGTCAGGATCAGACCGATGGGCTTGCCTGCCAGATCCGTGTTGGAACGCAGGGCATTGAAAGCGGCTGTTTCCTGGTCACTTTTGTTATCCTGCCGCATGGCGTTATCCACGATGAAAAAGAGGTCAGGGCCGTTATAGTGGCTGCCCTGACGCGCAAAAAGGGCCCAGTCATCAGAGTATTCCTGCCAGAGGCCGTCGGACCGCCCGGTATCCGCCGGGGTCCGGTCGGAAGGAGCAAAAAGCTCGCCGGAAAAATCCCGCAGCAGTACGCCGGCCAGGCCCCGGTTCTCCCGGTCCCGGATGATCAGGTAGGTCGTCCTGCCCAGGCTGCCGGCAGCCGTCGATTCCGCCGGAGAACGGCTTCCGTGAAAAGAAGCGGGTTCGATCCTGCAGGGGAATCCTGCTTCGGACAGTCTGGCCAGATTGGAAGGATTGGAAATGGCTGTCAGCCAGGCGCTTTTTCCGGTCTCGGTCAGACCGGCCAGGGCGATCACATAGAGGGGAAAGGCCCCGTAATTCTTATAAAGGACCGTATTGGTCGTACATTCCGGGCAGGAATGCTTCATCATCAGTTCCTGCCGGGATCCGTCCGGCCCGGTACGCAGGACCCGGATGGCGTGGGGCATACCTTCCGCATCCGGGGAAGGCCCGCTGATGATCTGCAGGGAGAAACCCGGATCTGCTGTCCGCCGGGGATTGCCCGGAAAATAAGGCTCGATCCAGAATCCCCTGTGCCTGTCGGAATAGTGGAGCACGGCCCCGGTGGCGGAAGGCGCATTGTAATAATAGGCCATATCAAATATTTTACCGCATTTGGGACAAATGCAGGTACCGGCTTTAAGCATGATCTGCCTCCCTTCTCATGACATAGGTCAGCGCGTACTGGGGGATCCTGGTCCCTGCGCTGCTCCTGCTGAACAGCACCAGCGGCACGCCCGGATGCAGTTCGATGGCTTTGACGCCCAGTATGGTGACTTTCCGGTTCCTGTATTCTATGATCACGGCGGAATCCGGAACAGCTGTATCGGTCAGGATCCGGTAACGGCCCGGGGCACGCAGGAAAAGGACCCGGTCCCTGGCGCTGATGCTGGAACGGTCCGACAGCTTCTGGACCCGCAGAAAAGACAGATCTCCGAAAGCGTCTTCCATAAACGCGGCGGGCGCCGGACTGTCCCCGGCCTCATCCGGAGACGCGTCCCGGCTGTCTTCGTCCTCCTCATACGCCGCGTCTTCCTCTTCTTCATAGTCATCCGACATTTCCCCGCGATGGGACAGGACTGTCAGTCCGGCCCAAAGTAAGGGAAAGAAAAGCAGGAGAGCTGTCAGGACCGGCAGGAAAGAACTGTCGAAAAGGTATTTGGTCAGCGGAGAAAGGATCTCCGGTTTCATGATATACAGGGCCAGCAGAAAGATGGCCAGGAAAAACTCGAACAGGGAGACCCTGCCGGATAATTGTTTCAGCCTGCGGAGGCTATCCCTGGAATCAGACATCAAAGGTCACTCCTTTTTATAATACAGTCAGAAGAGACAGGCGGAGCCTGTCAAAGGGGATTTCTGCGCCGCTGCATGACGTAAACGGGCTGGCCGTCTCTGTCTTCCCAGTACAGGGCGCCTGCACCCACATAAAAGCCGTTTTCCAGACGGAGGGGATCCTCCGCCCGGACCGGGGCTTCTTCCGGGGGCAGTACCGTGGCAGCAGTCAGACCGGACGCCGGTTCCGCTGTCTCTCCGCCATTGCTGATGGAAGGGGCCGGAGACAGATCCCGGGCAGAGCGGAAGCCCGTATTCCGGAAGAGAGGGGCGCCTACGGGACCGGCCGGCGTAAAGCCGCTGCCGGCCATGCCCACCGGCAGTCCGTCGCGGTTCCTGTCGGAAGAAGGCACGCCCTGCAGGGTGCAGGGATCATACCAGTCTGCTGAAGGGTCGGGTACGGCTGTATAGGCGACCGCCTGCAGGGGCTGGCCGCTGCGTTCGATCTCCATGCGGCTGCACTCATCCAGCAGTTCCATAAAGCGGGATCTGGCCAGAAAAGACGCGGAAGGGAGATCCGGCGTCAGGAAACAGACAGTACCTGTAAAAACAGGGCTTTTTTCCTCACAGTAGGTCTGCAGATGGCGCATGGCCTGGCAGAGACCTTCCGGGGAATTGCTCATTGCCGGCTTCAGCTGGATGGCAGGCAGGATCGTGTCTGTAAATTTATCGATGGGCCATACGGTCAGAGGCCGGGGCAGATCCGCGCAGGCAGCATCCGGCATCAGGGCATCCCAGTACCGGATCATGCCGACGTACAGGAGGGGATCTTCAACGCCGGATTCGATCAGAGCTGTCCGCTGGCTTTCCCAGAAAGACCTGGCCGCTGCCGCGTAGGAGGCCAGCCAGGTGCCGGGGACGGATGTATTGATCAGCAGGACCGTAAAATATGCGTCGGGGCTTTCTGAACGGGCCGGCCGGGTGCTGAGGTCTGCTGACGGAACAGACGCCTGGGAAGCCGGTTCCTTCTCTTCGGCCAGTGTCCGCAGTTCCTGCAGGCGGGCGCGGAAAGCTTCCACGGAAGGCCTTCTGTCAGGCCACAGACTGCTGGACTGGCGGAAGAGGCGCTGGAGTCCGCCCAGGACTTCCAGGCTCACAGCGGGCTCCCAGAGCAGGATACCGGACAGTTCGGCTTCCAGCCAGTGGTGGTCCCGGAACTGATAGCGGGAAATCACGGATTCATAAGCTTTCTGCCAGAGACCATCCTGGCCGCCCTGTTCCATGCTGTATTTCCGGAACCAGCGGCGCAGAGGCCGGCAGTTGGTGAAAAGACTGCCCAGGATCATGCCAAGGCCGAAAACATCGGTCTTTTCATCCTGACCGGATACTTCATAGTAAGGGAGCACAGGATCGCCGGGCGGAATGACGTCCTCCGGCGCTGTGTTGGATTCCGAAAAATGGCTGCGATAGGTCGAATTGGTGCTGCTGCCTTCGGAATCCTCCAGACGGATCGTGGCAAAGTCGATCAGCTGGACCAGATCCGCCGGATGGTCTCCGGTTCCGGGCAGGATCACGACGTTCTCCTCTTTCAGGTCCCGGTAGGCCACGATCCGGCTTCCGCCTGCAGCAGGAGCACTGTAAAGTTCCAGCAGCCCCTCACAGATCTGATCCAGATAGTCCAGCCGGCGCAGGATGGGAAAAGTCCGGATACTGATCAGTCCGGTATCTGCGCTGCGGCTCCTGTCGATCAGGTCATGCAGGCTGGTCCCGTCGGGCTCCAGGATCATGAATTTGCGTTCCGCCATGCGGGGATCGATCTGACCGGTCCGGGCCAGCTGGGAAGCGATCCTGTCACCGGTCTCATCCAGGGCGATGCTGTGCATGAGATGGCTGCCCGGAAAGCCTGCCGCGTCCCAGTAATCCCGGTTGGCCGGCAGCATGTTTCTGGAACGGCAGACTGTTATGATCTTGAGACAGTAGCTGACGCCGTTCATAAAAGGCAGGCCCGGAGGCAGTTCCTCCGTGAAACGGATCCGCAGGACCTCCTTGGTAGGAGAAGAATTATAGCCTTCAATGGGCGTCCCCTCATAGGGGTAATCTCTGTAATGGACTTTATCTTGGCTGTATCTGAAAATTCCTTCCGTCATGGCACCTCATTTCAGCTCACCAGGATCCTGGAAGCCATCAGTGTAAAATTATCCTCTCCGCCGGCAGCCCGGACATCTTCATAAAGGCGTTCCGTCAGCTGCTGCATGGAACGGCAGCCTCTGACCAGGGAAGCCAGGCGCGCGGCCGGAAGGACCGACAGAGCGCCGTCACTGCCGGCCAGCAGGAGGCTGTTGGAATCCAGAGGGGCGGAGAAAAAGGGAATCCTGTCTGCCGGCCAGGGCTCGGCCCCGCCCAGCGAATACAGGAGATGATTTTTAAGGGGGGAGACTGCGGCTTCCTCCTCGGACATGAGGCCCCTGCTGACCTGCAGGCCGGCTTCATTATGGGCCTCATAGCAGGCCAGGATCTCCGGTTCCGTATCGGGATGGCGGACCAGAAGGACAGGAGAGTCCCCCAGGTTGCAGCTGTAAAGCATATCGTCGAAAACAACAGCGATACTGATCGTGGAGGCGCAGTCTCCGGGGACCGCGCGCAGGGCGGAATCCGCCCGCCGGACCGCTTCCGTCATATACTGGCGGATATAGGATTCCTTTATATTGCGGTCTGCCTCCGCAAGATCCATGGCAGATGCCAGCAGCCCGGCCAGAGGACCATAGGCGGCCTGCAGGCCCTTCCGGGATGCCTCCTTTCCGTTGGAGGAGGCGACGCCGTCCAGGACAGCCTGGATCCCGATGGTAGACCGGGTCCCCGGAAAACTGTCTGCGGTCAGGATCAGGCAGGCGTCCTGATTGTCAGGCCGGCCGCCTCTGTCTGTATATTGATAGGAGTCTTCAATTGTGATCATTGATCTTCATCCCTTTCCGGCCTGGAGCGGCGCCTGTTTTCCCCGGGCTCCTCTGCGTCCGGATCCGCGTTCATGGCATCTCTGGCGGCCCCTGCAATCTTATTGACGCCCTGGCGCAGGGACTGCAGCCAGCTGCTGCCGGAAGGGACGGAAACCGCGCCGCTTTCTTCCGGCGCCCGGAGCGCGTCCAGGACAGAAGCCGCGGCGGGCCGCAGCTCCGGGAAAGGAGACAGGCATTCTGTCAGCAGGCCGGCGCAGGAGGACGGCAGGGATTTCATGCGGACGCCGTCCGGCGTCCAGTTGGCGATCTCGGCGGCAATACACGCTGCCGCGTACACATCGGTCTTTTCCGAACAGCTCCGCCGTCCGGCTTCTCTGGGCAGCTCGGCAGGATAATCATAGCTGCCGGGCAGGCAGCGCAGGGGCAGGATGGAGATATGCTCCAGCTTTCTGCCTTTCATGCTGCAGTAAACGGTGTCCAGCGACAGACAGGACAGGGACAGGACCCTGCCGGTGTCGGTCTCAAAAGGCCCGTAAAGGCGGACAGCCTCCTGGAAACGCAGAATCTGCTCCAGCAGGCGGACCAGGATCTGGCGGCTGTCCAGACGGACGCCGGACAGGAGGGTCTCCCGCAGGGAGCGGGCGTTACGGGGGCGGCTGAAACGGAAACAGGTAAAACTGCCCTCACGCCGCGGTTTTCCGTCCGCGCTGCTGTAGCGCAGGCAGGAAAAGCTCCCGTAGCTGTCCAGGGTCATGCGGTCCATGGCCCGGAAATAATGGTCCAGCACCCCGGACGCTTTGTCATCTGCCCGGACCAGAAAATCAATGGTAGGATAGCCGCCCTCATCGGCGGCACTGCGGATATAGCCTCCGAAGGCCGGCAGCGTCTCCTCCAGGGGAGGATCGGGCAGGACGGCCCGCCGGGAAACCGGAGAGGGCGTTTCTGCGGCTTCCGACGCAGGACCTTCATAGACTTCCTCATCATCGGGAATCAGGCCGCTGTCCTCCTCCGGATAAGCGGCACCCGCTTCCATGCCCCGGTTGGAGCCATTATAGGGAATTGTATGTAAACTGGAATCGATCTTTATCAATGTAAACCTCCATGCAGGCCCGTTTTCCGGGCATTTCTCTGTATTCAAGTCTATCAGACACGGGCGTCCGGCCTGATACGGGATTTGTTAACAGCCGGTTTCAGGCGGGGCAGGCCGGCAATGTCAGTTTTCGTCGGGACGGATCCGGCTCAGGGCGATCACGTCAAAGGGGAAGAAGCTCCTGGGATAGAGCAGGGCATAATTGGCCTCCAGCAGCATCAGGTTGATATCTTCCAGGCTGCAGCCCATTTTGATGCCCATTTCAATGATGGTATCCCGGGCACTGCGGCTGCGGGGACGGGTCATACGGCCAAAAAAGTCCTGAATGACGTTGACCGAGCAGGTCTGATCGCCTTTGTAATACAGCTGGTCATATATATAAGGTAAAGCTTTGTCCTCCAGACCTTCCTTTTTGATAAAAGCTGCCCGGAAATCTGCTCTTTTATTGCTGAAATCGCAATAGGAGACCAGAGAGATCCGGTTCCTGCATTCCGCAAGGAAGGCAGCCGCCTCTCCGGTTTCCTTCCAGCTGTCAAAAACGCTGTAATCCGCGTTTTTGACATGCAGGTCCGGCAGTCCCAGTTCCCGCAGGACATAGGAGGCGAACAGGATGCTGTCCCCGCATGCGTGCGCCCGCAGCCAGGTGAAGATACAGCGCAGGGCTTCATTGCGCCGGTTTTCCGGCAGGCTGTAGGTGGAGGTGAACAGGCCCGGATGATGCAGTTCCATCAGAATGTGTTCCACAGCCTGTTCATCCGGGATGGGCAGGGTCCCCAGAATGACCTTGAGTACGACATCCCTTCCGGGAACACGGAAATTGGAGGCATGGGCCTTGAACATGGACAGCTCCTGGGGAGAAATTCCCAGGCGTCTGGCGTAATCCTTGCCGGATTCCCCTGCGCCCCGTCCGGAGGCCAGCAGGTCTTCGGCCCGGTCCCGGCCGGTCGGATTTACGATCTGCCAGGTGCTGTCTTCGGCGCTGATAATGACATAGGAATTATGGTCCTGGATGATCCTGACGGATTCGGATGTGATCCGGTTCATGGTCATCCTTGTATCGTTGCCGTATCCGGGATCGCCGGCGGAAATGTTTGTGGCGGAAGCGGCTGTGTTTTTGTCTGTATTGATTGGATTCATGAAAAATCTCCTTTGTATCGTTCTGTGCATTTCAAGGCGCCTTCAGGCGCGGAACAGAGGGAAGACAGCCTGCCTTCCCTTCCTGAAAATCATATTCTGAGAACCTTATTATAGTACGATTCCGCGGACAGTGAAAACAGTTTTGCCCTGTGTTCACAGATGATTCACACTTGCGGGCAGAAATCAAAAAAGGAATCAGATGCCCCAAAAAAAATCATGATCATTACAACAATAACGACAATTTGTTTAATTTTTTGCTTAACTTTATAGAGTTCAGGATTGACAAAACAAATCTATCAGGGTATAGTACCGATGCTCTTCTTTATTATAGATAGTATACTAGAGCTGGAATGATAGTTTTTCTGTAAGAATCTGTTTAAAACAGAGATCACCGACATGGTCCGGCATCCTTTCCGGAATCCGGATCAGACCGGAGACAGGAGTCTGTATGTGTAAAAATGTATTGGAATATCTGGAGAAAACAGCGGCCGGCGCGGCGGCGGACAGAGGCGTGTCCGACGTCGATACTTTTATGTCATATCCGGCCTTTGTGGAAATGGCAAGAAACGCCGGGGCGGCCCTGACCGGGCTGGTGCCCGCGGGCAGGCCTGTGGCAGTCTTTGCCGAAAAGGGCGTGCGTACGCTGGCAGCCATGATCGGCGTTGTATACAGCGGCGGCTTCTACGTCAGCATCAATCCGGAGCAGCCGGCAGAACGGATTGCCAGGATCCTGCGGGTACTGGATCCCGCTCTGGTGATCGTCTCTGAGGAAATGAAGGAGACCCTGCTGGCCGCAGGCTTTGCGGGTCAGATCCTGGATCTGAACGAGACCGTGGAACATCAGGGAACGGAAGAGGAATTCAAGGCACTGGACAGGATCCGGGAGCAGAGCGGCAGGGACGATATCCTCTACGGCGTATTCACATCCGGCTCCACCGGAGATCCCAAGGGAATCATTATCAGCCATGGCGCGGTCATTGATTTCATCGGCCACTTTACAGAGATCTTTGAGATCAGCGGCAGGGATATCATCGGCAACCAGGCGCCTTTTGACTTTGATGTGTCCGTCAAGGACATTTATTCCGCATTCTTTACGGGAGCGGGCCTGGTACTGATTCCCCGGACCTATTTCTCCACGCCGCCGGTCCTGCTGGATTATATCTGTGACCGCCATGTAACGGTCCTGATCTGGGCGGTTTCCGCCCTCTGTCTGGTATCCGGCCTGAAGGGCTTTGGTTACAGGATTCCCGATCAGCTGCGCATTGTCATGTTCAGCGGCGAAGTCATGCCGGTCCGTCATCTGACCATGTGGCAGAAGGCTCTGCCGGAAACGGAATTCGTCAACCTGTACGGTCCTTCCGAGATTACCTGCAATTCCAACTATTACCGGATCGACAGGATCTTTGAGAAGACCGAGAAGATCCCGATCGGGGAAGCCTTCCCCGGCCGTGAAGTCTTCCTGCTGGATGAAGCCTTAAAGCCTGTTACTGAGACCGGAAAGAGCGGAGAGATCTGCGTAGCCGGTGAATCCCTGGGTTCAGGCTATTATCATAATCCGGAACAGACCGCCAGACATTTCATCATGTATCCAGCCGAAGGACCGGACAGCCGTCCGATCTACAGGACCGGCGATGTGGCCTACCGGGGAGAGGATGGTCAGCTCTATTTCGCGGGCCGGGCCGACTTCCAGATCAAGCATATGGGCCACAGGATCGAACTGGAAGAGATCGAGACCCATCTTGGCAATGTGGATGGCGTATCCAGAGCCGTCTGCATCTATGACCAGAATAAGAGCAGGATCTATGCCTTCTATACGGGCGATACGGACAGCAAGACGCTCCGTACCGTATTAAAGAGCAGGATCCCTGTCTATATGGTACCCAATAAATTTGTGAAACTGGACACCATGCCCCTCAACAAGAACGGCAAGATCGACCGGGCAGCCCTCAGAAAGGAACAGGGGATTTCATGACAGACAGAATGAGAAAAGTGCTGGAAGGCATCATCAGGGAAAGAAGAACACCGTCTTATCTCTTTGATATAGACGCCCTGCAGGCGGAGACCGACAGGTTCAGGCGCTGCCTGGGCGGAGAGATCGGTCTGAACTACTCCATGAAAGCCAACTCCTTTATCACCAGGGCCATGGCTTCTTTTGTGGACCGGATCGAAGTGTGCTCCATGGGAGAATTCCGGATCTGCCGCGATCTTGGCCTTGCGCCTGAAAAGCTGTTCATTTCCGGCGTCCTGAAAAAGGAAGCGGACCTGGAGGAGATTCTGGCCTATGCCGGAAACGGTGCCCTCTATACAGCGGAGTCACCGGATCAGTTCCGCCAGCTGGCCGCCTGGGCGGCCGCTCATGAAACGGAGCTGCGCGTCTATCCCCGCCTGACCAGCGGCAATCAGTTCGGCATGGATGCGGAGACGGTCCGCGGACTTGTCATGGAAGCGGAAGACCTTCCTTATCTGACGGTCGAAGGCATCCATTTCTTCTCCGGTACCATGAAGAAGACCCTGCGGCGCCACCAGAAGGAGCTGGATATGTTGGATACCTTCCTGCTTTCCCTGCAGGAGGCCGGCTGCGGCGTGACCCATCTGGAATACGGCACCGGCTTCGCGGTTCCTTATTTTGATCCCGTCAAGGAAGTCACGACCCGTGATGAGAATCTGACGGCTTTCGCGGAGATGACCCGCGCTATGACCTGGAAAGGCCGGGTCAATATTGAAATGGGACGTGCCCTTTCGGCCTGCTGCGGTTACTACCTGACTACGATTCTGGACCAGAAAGTCTCGGACGGGACCGGCTGGATCATTACCGACGGCGGCATCCACCAGATCGGCTATGACGGACAGATCAAGGGTATGTACAAGCCCTTTATCACTTTGCTCAGGGGCAGTGAAGCAAACAAAAAGGAATGGCCGGTCAGCCAGTGGACGGTATGCGGCTCTCTGTGCACTGTGAACGATATTCTCTGCAGGGACCTGGAACTGGATCAGCCCCAGAAGGGAGATGTGCTGGTCTTTGAAAGAGCCGGCGCTTACTGTGTAACGGAGGGCATGGCCCTTTTCCTCAGTCATGAGCTGCCGGAGATCCTCCTGTATTCCGACCGGGACGGGATTTTCTGCGCCAGAGAGATGACAGAGACCTGCGATCTCAATCGCGGTAATCTCTGATTACGGAGGCAACATGGGATATCATACAAATATATACCTGCTGGTATTTCTGCCGGCAGTGATGCTGCTTTATCAGCTGACGCCCAGGAAACTGCGGCCTTATACGCTGCTGCTGGCCAGCTACGCCTATTTTTTTGTGCTGAGCAGGATGCTTTTCCTGGTCCTTGCCGGGCTGACAGCTGCTACGCACTGGTTCGGCCTGTGGATCCATACAACGGAAACGGAGGGCAAAGCTGCCCTGGCCGCCGCGGATAAAACGCAGAAAAAGGAACTGAAAAAAACGTTCCAGGATAAAAAGAGACATATTCTGCAGCTGGGGATCCTGCTGATCCTGGCGGTCCTGTTCTATGCCCAGTATCTGACCTGGACGGTGGGCAACCTGAACAGTCTGTTCAAAGTACTGGGGACCTCCATCACCATTCCCGCCATTAAGACCTTTTTTCCGATCGGTATTTCCTTCTATTCCATGGAAGCCATCGGCTATCTGGCGGATGTGTACTGGGACAGGATCCCCGTGGAGCGGAATCTGGCCAAACTGGCTCTCTTTCTGGCCTTCTTCCCCCAGCTGATGGAAGGCCCCATTGCCCGCTATACGGATACAGCGGACCAGCTGTGGAAGGGCAGCCCCCTGCGGCTGGCCAATATTTCGGAAGGCTTCTGCAGGATCCTTTGGGGACTTTTCAAGAAGATGATCATTGCGGACCGGCTGGCCCGGGTGGTCACCCTGATCTTTGACAATTATAAGAATTTCCACGGTTACCTGATCATCTTCGGCGCCATTGCCTATACCATTCAGCTGTATATGGAGTTTTCCGGTTCCATTGATATCGTCATCGGCAGTGCCAGAATGTTCGATGTCCGCCTTCCGGAGAACTTCAACCAGCCCTTCGCAGCGGAGAGCTCCGGCGAGTTCTGGCGCAGATGGCATATGTCTCTGGGTACCTGGTTCAAGAATTACCTGTTCTATCCTGTGACCGTATCCAAACCGGTCAAGAACTGGAACAAGACTGCCAGAAAGAAATACAGTAAGTATGTATCCATGGTCGGTACTTCCGCCATGGCGCTGCTGCCCGTATGGCTGGCAACAGGACTCTGGCACGGTCCCCGCTGGACCTACCTCTTCTACGGCTTTTATTATTTTGTGATCCTGCTGGCGGAAGTGGCCATCGGTCCCCCCTGGCAGGAATTTGCCAAAGCCCACGGGATCAATACGGACGCACGCTGGTACCATCTGCTGCTCCGCTTCAAGACATGGATCGTGATCTTTACGGGCGAGCTGTTTTTCCGGGCAGAGACCATGACCCAGGCGCTCCGTATGCTCCGCAGCATTTTCAGAGGATTTATGCCCGATCATACGCTGGCGGAGATTTTCCTCAACCCTGATCATATCAGCCTGCAGGCCGCGGATTATCTGGCGGTCGCTGCCGGTCTGATCGTGGTCGGCGTGGTCAGCCATATCCGTGAGAAAGGCATACCGGTCATGGAAAAGATCCAGACGGCCAGGACGCCTGTCCGCTGGGCAGTTTATTACGCATTGATCATGGCAATCCTGTATTTCGGCGCGTACGGTGCCGGCTTTATGCCGGTAGACCTGATTTACGCGGGATTCTGAGGTGGATATGAAGAATACAATGAAATCGATCGGCAGGGTCGCGCTGTTCCTGGCCATTCTGGTCGTGCTGCTGGAGATCACCAATAAGGTCTTTGATCCCGGCTACTGGTTTCCGTCCGGCTGGATCCAGGACCGTACAGCCCGTAATGCCCAGATTTCCCTGGAAAAGGAAGGTACGCTGGATGTACTGAATGTGGGAGACAGCGAGAGCCTTTCCGCCATCATCCCCATGGAACTGTGGCATGACCAGGGAATCACCTGTTTTAACTGCGGCTGCGACGGTATGCGGCTGCCGGAATGCTATACGACCCTGCGGACGGCGTTTAAGAAACAGAACCCCAAAGTCCTTCTGCTGGAGACCGGCCTGCTCTACCGCCTGGATTTTGACCAGGATTATCAGGCCCTGGTGGCGGAGAACTTCTATTATTACTTCTACGGCCTGCGCTACCACAACATGTGGAAGAGCTTTGCCAACAGGAAGGGAATCCGTGCCTATTTCAAGGGCTATGTGGTCAACAACCGTATCGGCCCCTATGAGGGACCGGAGGATTACATGATCAAGACCACGGAAGCGGACCAGGTCACGACCAGGAACAAGCGCTTTTTCAAAGCCATTATGAACCTGTGTGAACGGGAAGGCGTAGAAGTGATCCTTTACAGTGTCCCGGCTCCGGTCAACTATAACAGCTACATCCACAACGGCATCCAGATGCTGGCGGATGAGTACGGTCTTAAATATATTGACTTCAATATGAAATGGAAAGAAATCGGGATCGACTGGAGTACGGATTCCCAGGACGGCGGCGACCATCTGAACCGGAACGGCGGCCTGAAGCTGTCTTCCTGGCTGGGCACCTACCTGATGGATACATACGATCTGCCCGACCACCGGTCTGAACCGGAAACGGCAGAGGAATGGAATTATCTGTATGATTACTGCGAATATACAGCAGAGGTCCTGAAAGGTACCGATACCTCCGATACTTCGGAAGCGATACGGGAAAAACTGACGGTGGACGGAGATTTTCGTCAGCCCGGATATGACAGATAAGAGAAAGAGGCAGTAATGGCGGAAAAATACAGAGGGATCATCGGTTTGGATCTGGACGGAACACTTTTGGATCCTGATAAAGTACTGCGGCCGGAGACCCGCCGCTCTCTGGAGAAAGCCATTGAGGCCGGCTACTGCATAGTGCCGGTAACAGGCCGTCCCTTCGGAGGGCTCCCTGCCGCTCTGATGGAGATACAGGGAATTCATTACGCGGTCACGGCCAATGGCGCGGCCATCTACCGGATCGACGATTTTACCGGCGGCCGCTGGCATACCATCCATGAGGATATGCTGGCGGATGAAAAGGTCCTGGAGATCCTGGATTTTCTGGCGCCTTATCACGTGATCCCCGACTGTATGGTCGAAGGACACGGGACCATGCCCGCGTGGGGCTATGAAGCCATCGGACAGATGGGAATTGCGCCGCCCATGGCAGCTTACCTGCGGTCGGACCGGCGCTTTGTGCCGGATCTGAAGGAATTTGTCCGGCAGCATTCCGGCCGTGTCTGCAAGCTGACCGTGGATTTCTTCATGAAAGACGGAGGCGCGGCTCTTAAGGAATCCCTGCGGGGACCTCTGTGCGCCATGGGAGACCTGAATGTGGTATCCGGCGGTGCCCATAACCTGGAGATCACCAACCGGACAGCTGCCAAAGGGCTGGGAATCCTGACGCTGGCGCGGCTGCTGGACGTGGATCCCGGAAGGACCATGGCCTGCGGGGATGACGGCAACGATCTGGATATGATCCGCAGGGCCGCTTTCGGCGTGGCCATGGCCAACGCGGCTGCGGAAGTCCGGCAGCAGGCGGATTATGTGACGGATTCCAACGAGCGTAACGGTGCCGGAAAAGCCATCGAATACTTTATGGAACTGATGGACCGGTGAGCATATATATGCATCCTTTTTGGGATTTTTTTGTTTTTTCCCACAGAAAAATATCGTATAATAAAACCTGTGCGGTCTGAAAAGGTCCGCGCAGGCTTTTTAATTTTCTTGAGAAGGGGGAAATAACACTATGTATGGTACATTTTGGGCACTGCTGCCGCCGATCATCGCGATCGCCCTGGCGCTGATCACCAAGGAGGTCTACAGCTCTCTGTTCATCGGTATAGTTGTAGGCGGCCTCTTTTATTCCGGCTTCAGTTTTGTAGGCACCCTGACCCACATTTTCCAGGAGGGCATGATCGCCCAGCTGACGGACGCTTATAATGTCGGCATTCTGATCTTCCTGGTCTTCCTGGGCATTATGGTCCAGCTGATGAACAAGGCGGGCGGTTCCGCGGCGTTCGGTCAGTGGGCTTCCAAACATATCAGGACCCGTGTGGGAGCCCAGCTGGCGACCATGGCACTGGGCGTCCTGATCTTTATTGATGACTATTTCAACTGCCTGACCGTCGGCAGCGTCATGCGCCCCGTCACAGACAGACACAACATTTCCAGGGCTAAACTGGCCTATCTGATCGACGCTACGGCGGCACCTGTCTGCATTATCGCGCCGATCTCCTCCTGGGCGGCAGCCGTTTCCGGCTTTGCCCCGGATGGGACCAACGGTCTGATGCTTTTTATCCGGGCCATTCCCTATAACTATTATGCCCTGCTGACCCTGGTCATGATCATTTCCATTTCAATTCTGAAGATTGATTACGGCCCTATGGCAGAGCATGAGGAGAATGCCATTAAGCACAATGATCTGTTCACGGTAGAGCATAAGGCCTCCGAGTCCGACGAGGCCCCCATCGGCAGGGGGACGGTCATCGACCTGGTCCTGCCCATCGCTTCCCTGGTCATCTGCTGTGTCATCGGCATGATCTATACCGGCGGCTTCTTTGAAGGCAACGACTTTGTCAATTCCTTCGCGGATTCCGACGCTTCGGTCGGCCTGGTCCTGGGCTCTTTCATGGCCCTGGTCATCACCCTGGTGGTATACTGGGTCCGCGGCATCCTGAAATTCAAGGACAGCATGGACTGCCTGACAGAGGGCTTCAAGGCCATGGTACCCGCGATCATGATCCTGATCCTGGCCTGGACTCTGAAGAGCATGACGGATTCCCTGGGCGCGGCGGAATATGTGGCCGGTATTGTTTCCAACAGCGCGGCCAGCATCCAGTCTCTGCTGCCCGCGGTCATCTTTATCATTGCCTGCCTGCTTTCCTTCGCGACCGGCACTTCCTGGGGCACCTTCGGTATCCTGATTCCCATCACCCTCAAGGTCTTTCCTCTGGAAGCCGGCGGCGCCATGGGCATCATCTGCGTATCCGCCTGTATGGCCGGTGCTGTATGCGGTGACCACTGCTCCCCCATTTCCGATACGACCATCATGTCGTCGGCAGGTGCTCAGTGCAACCATATCGCCCACGTTTCGACCCAGATGCCTTACGCGCTGACAGCGGCCGCCATCTCCTTCATCACATATGTGGTGGCCGGTTTTGTACAGAACCCGGTCATCTGCCTGCTCTTTGGCGTAGCGCTGACCATCGCGGTCATGTATTTCCTGCACAGAGTCAGTAAAACCGGTCTGACAAACGAAGAATAAACTGCCTGCCGCCCGCGCTTTCCGAGGAGAGCCGGGCGGCCTTTTATTGAAAAGAAGGCCTCAAAGTGTTAAACTTGTGACTGTTATTGATTGTTTTACTGGAGGAAGACAATGCCCCTACTGCTTTTTATACTCTGGATCATTCTGAACGGCAGGATCACCCTTGAGATCATCCTGTTCGGTATTGCCGTTTCGGCCCTGGTCTCATTTTTTTCCATGCGGGTCCTGGGCTGGAGACCGTCTACAGACGCGGCCATTATTACCAATGCCGCAGTCCTGGCCCTGTATTTTCTGAATCTGATCTGGGAGATCATCAAAGCCTCGGCTTCTGTCATGGATCTGCTCATCAGCCGGGGAAAGCAGCCTGACCCGGTCATCATAGAATTCGATTCCGAATTCACCAGCAGCTTTGTCAATGTCCTGCTGGCCAATTCGATCACGCTGACCCCCGGGACTTATACAGTCTTTCATAAAAAGAATCATTTCGCTGTCCATTGTCTGATTCCGGAATTCGCGGAAGGGATCGAGGATTCCTCCTTTGTCAGGATCCTCAGAAAGCTGAGGTAACCATATGTCGATAGAGACTGCCTATAACATACTCTATATGGGATCTCTGATCATCTTTGCCATTCTGATCGGCGTCATGCTGGTCAGGTCGGTCATCGGTCCCCGGATCACGGACCGGATCCTTTCCGTCAACATGATCGGCACGATGATCATATGCTGTATCGTGATCCTGTCCCGGTATCTGGATGAAGGATATCTGGTGGATGTGGCCCTGATCTATGCCATGATCAGCTTCGTTTCGGTCCTGATCTATGCTTCCACCTATATCCCTGCAAGGCCCGGCCGCAGACCCCTGGACGGCAGAAAGAAGACCCGCCGGAAAGGGGACCGCAGGAATGACGCCTATGACCCATATGAAGAGCCGGAGGAGCCCGGCCCGGTGTCTGCCGGCAGAGGGGCGGAGGAAACGCTGCGGGCGCGGGAGACATGGCGGCGGAAGACCGGCAGGATGCCGGCGGCGGCTGTAAGTCCGGAGAAGGAAAGTATCAGAGACGATAGCAGCATTGAATTCGGCAATGATTTCACTGACGGTATCAAAAAGGGTGTTAAAAAGGATTTCAAAAAGGATAATCGGAGCGGCAGTACCGGATCCGGAAGCGGATTCACCAAAGTTCCGAAAGGAGGCGGGCAATGACAGGGACCCCCATGGAATGGATCAGATTTGTATTAACGGCTGTCTTTATGATCGTCGGTCTGTGTTCCTTTATCTGCGCTGTACTGGGCGTGTTTAATTTCGGCTATATCATGAACCGTCTGCATGCCGCGGGCATTGGCGATACCATGGGCCTGATGTCGGTCCTGGTGGCGCTGATGATCAGCGCCGGCTTTGGCATGGACCTGTTCAAGCTGATCGCGGTCGCGGCTTTTATGTGGTGTACATCCCCGGTCTCCACCCACTTCATGGGGCAGATCGAATACTTTACCAACCCGGAGCTTTCCTCTTATCTGAAGCTGCGCAGAAGACGCGGAGACACGGAGGAGACTTAAATGACTTATATGACAGAAATATTCAAGATCATCATGCTGGTCCTGCTGATTGTATGCGCGGTCAGCGTCAATCTGACCAGGGGCCTGCTCAAGGCGGTCATTATCTTCATGTCCTACAGCTCGATCATGTGCGTCCTCTGGGTGCTGATGGAATCGCCGGACCTGGCGATCACGGAAGCGGCTGTCGGTGCCGGTGTCTCCGGAATCCTTTTTATGGCGACCCTGAAAAAGATCGACGCGGAGAAGGAGGATGCCCGGGAAGAGGAGCCTGAGGACGGAAGGGAGCGGACATGAGAAAAAGATTTAAAAAATGGGTCATGGGCCGGACGGACGTGATGGACCGGATCCTGGATGACGCTTCCGAGATCCATGACCAGCCCAGAGAGACCATCAAGAAGCAGCGGATGGAACTGGTCCGGGAAATGGAGGAGCGCCCCGGTTATGAACGTACCCTGGAGGCGGAGCAGAAGGGCTTCTATCTGATCTATCATATCGTGGCTGTCATCAGCTGCATCCTGCTGATCGGCGTCCTGCTCTACACGGTGGCCATGCTTCCCCGTTACGGGGAGGAGAATACCCGGGCGGATGAAGTGGTGGAACGCTATGTGGAGCACGGCCTGGAGGAGACCGGCGCCGTCAACATTGTTTCCGGCATGATCCTGGACTACCGTGCCTTTGATACCCTGGGCGAATCCCACGTCCTCTTTACGGCCCTGATCTGTGTCATGATCCTGCTGCGGGTCGACCATAAGAATATGCGGTCGGAATACGAGGATTACTATACGGTCCTGAGCGACCGGTACTACAGTCTGGAACGGGATACCATCATCCGGACCATGGGCAAGATCCTGCTGCCCTGTATCTTTGTCTACGGGATCTACATCCTGCTCAACGGACAGAATTCGCCCGGCGGCGGTTTTTCCGGCGGGGCGGTCATGGGGACCGGACTGATCATCACGGCGGCCGCTTTCGGCTTTGACCGGGTCGACAGTTTTCTGCCCCTGCGGGTCTCCATGTGGATGACTTTCCTGTCCCTCATGTTTTACAGTTTCGCCAAGGGCTACGTATTCTTTATGGGCGCCAACGGCCTGGAGAATCATATCCCCAAGGGGGTTCCCGGCGCCATTCTCAGCGGCGGACTGATCCTGCCGCTGGATATCGCGGTCGGTCTTGTCGTCGCGGGGACCATGTTCGGTTTCTACAGTCTGATCAGAAGGGGGAATATAGGCGGTGCTTGAGACATTATTGATAAATTACGAAGAAGCGGCAGCGATCATTCTGTTCGGAATCGGCTTTACCACGCTGCTGTTCCAGAGAAATCTGATCAAAAAGCTGATCGGCATGAATATCATGGATACGGGCGTCTTTCTCTTTCTGGCTTCCATGGGCTATATCAGCGGGCGCAAGGCCCCGATCATCACCAACGGGGTCACGGATATGGAAGCCTATATCAACCCTGTTCCGGCGGGTCTGGTCCTGACCGGCATCGTTGTTTCGGTCTCGGTCACGGCGGTCATGCTGTCCCTGACCATCCGGCTGTACCGGCGTTATCATACGCTGAATCTGGACGACATTTACGCGCTGTCCAAACACCAGATCGAAGACCGCTGAGGAGCAAGGAGAATCTGTTTTGAACTTTATCTGTAATTTTCCCCTGTTCACAATTGTGTTCAGCCTGTTTTCCGGTCCCCTGTGTATGATGCTGCGGGGCCGGGCAGCCAAATATTATACCATCATTTATGAATGCGTCCTGATCATTCTCTGCGGGACCGTGCTCTGGTATACCATATCGTCCGGCCGGTCCTTTACCTACAGCATGGGCGAGTTCCCCGCTCCCTGGGGCAATGAGATCCGGGCCGGCGTCCTGGAAGGCCTGACGGCTTTCCTGTTCATGATCGTTATGCTCTGCTCGGTCCTGGGCGGCTGGCGCTTCCTGTCCATGGATCTGGACAACAGCAAGATCAATCTGTATTTTACCCTGATCAATCTGATGACAGCGGCTCTGCTGTCCCTGGTCTGGACCAACGATATTTTTTCCGGATATGTATTCCTGGAGATCATGACCCTGACCAGCTGCGGCATCCTGATCGTCCGTGAGATCGGCAGGACCACCCTGGCCGCGGTCCGCTATATGATCCTGAACCTGCTGGGGTCAGGTCTGTTCCTGCTGGGCGTCGTCCTTCTCTATGACATTACGGGCCATCTGCTGATGATGAACATGAAGACGGCCCTGACGGAACTGGCAGCGGATCCGGCCAACATACCGGTCATTTCCCTGGCTGTCGGTGTCCTGACCATCGGCCTGGCCATCAAGAGCGGCCTGTTCCCCTTCCATTTCTGGATGCCGGATACCTACGGATGGGCCACCCCTACCTCGGCTTCGGTCCTGTCCTCTCTGGTATCCAAGGGATATATCTTCCTGCTGATCAAAATCTACTGGAGGGCTGTCGGTCTGGAGGTGCTCCAGGTGCTGCCGGTTTCCAAAATTCTCTTTGTCCTGGGACTGTGCGGTATGGTCTTCGGCTCTGTTTCGGCCCTGCGGGCCAACAACATCAACCGGATGGTGGCCTTTTCCTCGGCAGCCCAGATCGGCTACATCTATATGGGCATCGGAATCGGCGGCATGGCCGGATTCTCGGCGGCGGTATTCCACATTTACTGCCACGCCGTGACCAAATCCCTCCTGTTCATTACGACTCCCAGGCTGGCAGAGGTATCGGGAGACAGCCTTCTGTTCGCCAGACTGCAGGGTTCGGGCCTGCGTGATCCCAATTCCGGTATCTTCTTTACAGTCGGATCCCTCTCCATGGTCGGTATCCCCATTTTTGCGGGATTTTCATCCAAGCTCCTGTTTGCCACCGCCGCGGTCGGGACCGGCAGCTTCCGGAAGGTCATCCTGGTCATGCTGATCCTGGCGGTCAGTTCCCTGCTGAACGCGTTTTATTTTATCCATACCGTCATCCGGATCTACACGGTGTACGGCAGCGATTATCTCAGGGTCCGCGAAAGAGGGCATCACAGCCTGGACTATAATACGGCAGCTGTCATACTGACGGCCTGCAACCTGTTCCTGGGACTCTTTTCCTGGGTCATTACGGATCTGATACAAAAAGGCTTTCTGATGTTCAGCTGACAGGAGGAAGGAAAAATGCTTTTGATCATCACATGTTTATTTCCGGCGGCGGCCGGCATCCTGGCTTCAGCCCTGCCCGCTTCCGATGACAGATCCAGGAACCGCCGCTACGCGGC
>ODAI010088793.1_pt1 | contig 21849 bp, 19 predicted proteins | sample 1539321 | NCBI WGS metagenome assembly ODAI01 (sample SAMN02144231, study PRJEB22623) | gut metagenome | biome: sheep rumen | host: Ovis aries | place: New Zealand | reverse complement strand
TTACAGACTCCTTAAGATCAAATCCGCCGTGATCACTTGCAATAGCTATCATTTCTTATTACTTCCTTCCATTATAGTATTATAACATTATGGCCTGCGGCCTTCAAAAGCCTATTCATTATTGCCTGGCCTATTCCACTCTCGTCAAAAGACTCTGAGAACATGATATCAATATTCTCATCATCAAATTCCCTGAGGACCTTAAAGAGCTCGTGGGCGATGGTCGCCTCTTCTTCTCTGTTTCCTACGCTCTTGATAACATCTGCGCTGTAGGAATCTCTGGTTGCATCCGTTCCGATGATGCCGACTCTCTTGCCCTCTGCCATGGCCTCTTTGGCCTTTTGATTGATGTAATCCACAACCGCACTCTGGCTGCCCTGAACTATAGTAAGGCTGCCCCTTGGCGCGTAGTGTCTGTACTTCATTCCCGGTGCCTTGGGCTTTTGGGTAGAACTTGCGTCTATTATGGTCCTGTCAATTGTAACACTGCCCAGGATCTCTTTTAACATATCCTGAGTGATGTAGCCGGGGCGAAGGATCATGGGCTCTTCCGATGTAAGGTCAACGATTGTTGACTCAAGACCTATGCCTACCTGACCACCGTCAATTATCATCTCAATCTTGCCCGAGAGGTCCTCCTCGCAGTATCTTGCAAGCGTAGGGCTTGGGCGTCCCGAAGTGTTGGCGCTCGGCGCTGCTATATATCCGCCGGACTGTCTTATCAGTTCAAGAGCAATCTCGTTGTTCGGCATACGGATCGCAACTGTATCAAGGCCACCTGTTGTCTCATGGGGAACCCTGTCATTCTTGTTCATTATCATGGTAAGGGGGCCGGGCCAAAAAGCCTCTGCAAGCTTATAAGCAGCCTCCGGTACCTCTTTTACAATTGCTTCCACATCCTCCATGGTTGCCACATGGACAATAAGCGGATTGTCGGAAGGTCTTCCCTTTGCTGCGTATATCTTCCTGGAAGATTCAGGATTCAGGGCGTCTCCCCCGAGGCCGTAAACCGTCTCTGTGGGGAAGGCAACAAGACCTCCGTCTCTTATAATACTGCCGGCTCTGGACAGTATCTCTTTTGCCGCAGCATCAATATTGTGTTCATCTATCTTATAAAGCTCTGTATTCATAATTCCTGTCAACCACCTACATAAGCAGCAATGAGGTCCCATACCTCAGGGGATTCCATCCCCAGAGACCACTCTGCTATTCCTGCGATGTTGTTTGCTCTCATGGAGTCTATCTTCTGTCCGATACTGGTCTCATCCTCCATCCATATCTGAACGAGGGTTCCGCCATCTGTGTACTCACCGTAGTTCTGGCCGGCCTCAGCATTCCACTGCATATCGATGTTGTGATTTGCAATGAATTCCTTGGCGGTCTTCATGGCTACAGCTTCGCTGGTCACCTTACCGTCTGTTGTACGCCAGATTCTGGTGTAGAAAGGAATGGCGTTGATGACCTTAGTAGCAGGCACATCCTCAAGAGCCTTGATGATACCATTCTCGACATATCCAAGGGAAGCAACTGAACCTGCCTCCTGGGATCCGCCGTAGTGCTCATCATAGCCCATGATAATAACGTAATCGGCAAAAACGCCCTGCTCTTCAAGATCATAGTGATCATTAAAGTTCATCGGCACATAGTTATCTACCGAGAATACAAGCCCTGCCTTTCTGCAGGCGATGGACAGCTCTCTCATAAACTGGACAAAAGACTGACCGTCTTCTGTTGCAATAAGCTCAAAGTCAAGGTTGATACCGTCAGCTCCGACTGCCTGTGTCTCCTCAACCGCTTTGCTGATGATGGCAGCTCTGCTGGACGCATGCGATAAGAACTCATGAGATGAGACTTCGCTTCCGCCGGTGAAGTTATCAAGTAAAACCCACACATCAATTCCCTTGTCATGAGCTGTATTTACATAAGAAGAAGTAGCAAAACTTCTGAGTGATCCGTCGTTATTCGTTACCGCAAGCCATGTAGGGCAGAGAACATTAAGGCTCTTAGTTCCTGATAAAACATCAGTAATGGTATCATTACCGCCCGCACCACCGATGTTGTGGAATCCGACATTGACCACGCCTTCCTTGGAAATGCCCGTAAACTCAGGCTCCACATAATCCTCAACAGGGATAGGGCTCTTGGTGGTCTTGTCCTTAAGCCTCTTATTCTCCACATATCCAATGAAGGAATCTGCGCTCTTAACCTTGGACCAGTTCTCAAGTTCCTCAAGGACTACTACTGTATCGCCCTTCTTAACTTCCTCAAGGATCTCACTCTTTACACCGCCCCTTAAACGGATCTGGGTATTCTTGGAGATGGTTGCCACCTCTTCATCCTCCCAGCTTGTAGTGAGCTGCATGTGGTTGGGGTTATCAAATCCTTCATAATAGAAGTTCGTGTATTTCTTTACATACTCAAGTGCAATAAAGAGAGTCTCGCCCTCGAGCCTTGAGATAACGTAGCTCTCTTCAGAGCTTCCACCCTCGCTGTCGGACCAGGCCTTGGTACCGATGACATTTGTGATCACAGCTGTCGGTGTTGTGTAGAGAAGTGTTCCATCCTCCACTCCGTAGTAAAACCTGTCATTGAGATACTTCTGAACCGAAGCAAAATCCATGTCGTAGTAACCATCAAAAAGCTTAGCATGCTCTTCGATCTTCTCATTACCTAAAATGATCGGGACATCGTCAGCACCTTCTACTCCGAAATAGGCTTCAAGATCAGCCTTCTCTGTGCTGTAGGAGTACTTCTTGAGTATCTCCTGTCCCACGTAAATACCTGCAAAAACAAAAATAAGGACGATTATAATAATCGCCGGAAGTATCTTTTTCTTCATATCCTAGCTCCTTTACAATCGCCCTATATTATAGCAGACTATTAAGTTTACGTCATTAGTGAAAGTACTCGGTTCCATTAAGCAGCATGGATATAACGCGCTTTGTGTGCATGGTGGGGCCCAGTATTACAAAGGTTGACTGTTATTAAGTACTTTGCTTTCACATTTCGGATATCGGATTTCCAAAAGGTCATAATTCGTGATAAATTCCACAAGATGCCATTTCCGACAGCCGATTTTTCTTTTGACATATTTTAATATTTAAAGACGCTCAACCACAAATCCTTCTGCTTCATATTTTGAATTGCACAAAATATGGTATAATTTAATTAGAAATAATGCTTTGATTTTGTCTGAATTTTGTTTGTTGTTTGCTCTTAGGGGAATCATAATTGAAACTACTAAGACATCTTACCCTAAGGTAAGAAAAAAGAATAAATAGAAGTCTAAAATTTCCCTATCACGCCTCCTTTCCGGACTTTAGTCTAAGAGGAGCGCCTCACAAGAAACAATAATATCAGCAAAATCTTAAGATTTACCATCGAAATTTCTTAAGATTTTTTGTAGAATTCTTAAGATTTTATGTAGATGGTAGATTTTTACCATGAAAATGACGATATACCTATTGACATAGTATATTTAACCACTTAATATCTATGTATTCCAAAGTCAGGAGAGGAGGTATGCATCATGAAGATTGAAAAAGTAAACGATCACCAGATCAGATGTACACTTACCAGAGATGACCTTGCGAAGAGAGACCTCAAGATTACTGAGCTTGCATATGGAACGGATAAAGCCAAAGAGCTTTTCCAGGACATGATGCAGCAGGCAAATATAGAGTTTGGATTTGACGCCGAAGATACTCCGCTTATGATCGAAGCCATTCCCATCAACTCAGAATGTATTGTCCTTATAATAACCAAGGTAGAGGATCCGGATGAACTTGATACCAGGTTCTCCAATTTCGCTCCATCCGTTCACGAAGAGGACGAGGATGATGAGGATGAGGATGAAGACTACGATTACGATGAGGAGGACGAGGACGATGAAGAGGATGTGATGAGTCTTTTCAAGAGACTTCAGCACAGCAACATGAGCGACTTCATGGACACTCCTTTCGGATCACAGTCAGATTCCAAGAAGGTTAAAGAGAAAACATCCGGTCCTAAGAAAAAGGGCGTTCCAAGCAGAAAGGGATCAAGAATCTTCTCATTCAATTCCCTTCATGAGGTTACTAAATTCGCAGCAATAGTTAATCGCAAGTTCTGTGGAGTAAATACTCTCTACAAGAACGAAGCAAAAGGTAAGTACTACCTGATACTTCATCAGGGTGACATAGACAGTGCAGTATTTGCAAACATCTGCTCTCTTCTTACCGAGTACGGTCAGACAGAGATTGGCAACACAGCAGATGAGCACTATCTGGCTGAGCACTACACTGTAGTTATCAAGGATAACGCAGTGCAGACACTTTCAAAAATTTAACGATGTATATAAAAAAAACCCATGGCCATCACATCGGCCATGGGGTTTTTATTATTTCTGTTTAACTCTCAGATGATCGAAAGATCAGTCTTTTCCGTAAAGAGTAACCAGCTTCTCAAGATAAGCTCTGTGCTCCTTAGCGTGCTCTGCAGCAGCAGCATTGAGCTTAGCAGCTCTCTCAGGATTCTTGAGCTTAAGTGAAAGGTATCTAACCTCACCATCAAGGAAGCTCTGGAAGTCCTCTGTAGCAGGCTTGGAATCAAGAGTGAACTTGTTCTCTGCCTGAGGATTGAATCTGAACATATCCCAGTATCCTGTAGCTACAGCCTTCTTCTCCTCATCCATAACCTTGTTCATGCCGGCCTTAAGACCCTGGTTGATACAAGGAGCATATGCGATGATAAGTGAAGGTCCTGGATATGCCTCAGCCTCTTTGATTGCGTTGATGGTCTGCTGCATGTTAGCACCCATAGCAATCTGTGCAACATATACATAACCATAGCTCATTGCGATAGAAGCAAGATCCTTCTGCTTGATCTCTTTTCCGCCTGCAGCGAACTGTGCAACAGCACCTGTAGGAGTAGCCTTAGATGACTGTCCGCCTGTATTTGAGTAAACCTCAGTGTTAACAACGAGAACGTTTACATCCTTACCGGAAGCAAGTACGTGGTCGAGACCACCAAATCCGATATCGAATGCCCATCCGTCACCACCGAAGATCCACTGTGACTTCTTAGCTGCGAAGTCTTTATTCTTCTTGATGTATTTAGCTGCATCTGAATTGTCGCCTTCAAGAGCTGCGATAAGTTCATTTGTAGCTGCTGTATTCTCAGCACCGTTACTGAATGTATCAAGCCACTTCTGAGCTACATCCTTAGCTTTTCCGCCATCGGCTACTACAGTCTCAACCTGCTCTTTGATTGCATCACGAAGTGCGTTCTGAGCAAGTACCATACCCATACCAAACTCTGCGTTGTCCTCGAACAATGAGTTATCCCATGCAGGTCCGTGACCTTCCGCATTTACGGTATAAGGTGTTGAAGGTGAAGAGTTACCCCAGATTGATGTACATCCTGTAGCATTTGCAACGTACATTCTGTCACCAAAGAGCTGAGTAACAAGTTTAACGTAAGGTGTCTCACCACAACCTGCGCATGCTCCCGAGAACTCAAGGAGAGGCTGCTTGAACTGAGATCCTCTGATTGTTGTAGCTTTGAGCTTCTCAACTACATCTTTCTTCTCAGGAAGAGTTACAGCGTAGTCGAAGTACTTCTGCTCATCCTTATTATCTGCGATTGCACCCATCTTAAGTGTCTCGCCTGCCTTATTTCCAAGACATACATTTGCGCAAGATCCGCATCCTGTACAGTCAAGAGCCGAAATAACGATTGAGAACTTGTATCCGGGTACACCGTTAACATCCTTAGTCTGAAGTCCTTCAGGTGCCTTAGCAACTTCGTCGTCTGTAAGAGCAACTGTACGGATTGCTGCGTGAGGACATACAAGTGAACAGAATCCACACTCTACGCACTTTGTAGCATCCCACTTAGGAACATTAACCGCGATACCTCTCTTCTCGTATGCAGCCGATCCTGAAGGTGTAGCACCATCAACGTAAGGAAGACAATCTGAAACCTTAAGGTTGTTACCTTCCTGAGCATTAACCTTAGTCTGGATATTATTAACGAAGTCGATAACATCCTTTCTGCTTCCCTCAGCCTTCTTGAAGTCAAGGCCTTCATCCTTGGCATCTTTCCAAGACTCAGGAATCTCAACCTTGATAAGGTTCTTCGGATCTGCTCCGGCATCGATAGCTGCCCAGTTCTTCTTAACGACATCTTCACCCTTACGGCCGTATGTCTTCTGTGCTGCATCTTTCATGAACTTAATTGCATCATCTTCAGGAATGATCTTTGTAATGTTGAAGAATGCCGACTGAAGAATTGTGTTAATTCTTGTAGGTCCCATTCCAACTTCAACACCGATCTTAGAACCGTTCATGATATAGAAGTTGATCTTGTGATCATACATGAACTTCTTAACCTGACCAGGAATCTCAGCCTCGAGCTGATCAACTGTCCATGGGCAGTTAAGAAGGAATGAACCTCCATCAACAAGTTCCTGAACCATGTTGAACTTGCGGATATATGAAGGATTGTGGCATGCTACGAAGTCTGCCTTCTTGATAAGGTATGTAGACTTGATAGGAGTCTTACCAAATCTGAGGTGAGACATTGTAACACCACCTGACTTCTTAGAGTCATAATCAAAGTATGCCTGAGCATACATGTCAGTGTTGTCACCGATAATCTTGATAGAGTTCTTGTTTGCACCAACAGTACCGTCAGCACCAAGCCCCCAGAACTTACAGTTTGTTGTTCCCTCGGGAGTTGTAACAAGAGGAGCACCAACCTTAAGTGAAAGGTTTGTTACGTCATCTTCGATACCGATAGTGAACTCTTCTTTTTCTGTATTCTCAAATACTGCAACAATCTGTGCAGGAGTTGTATCTTTTGAACCAAGTCCGTAACGTCCGCAGAATACAGGAACGCTCTCAAACTTTGTTCCCTTAAGAGCTGCGATAACATCAAGAGCAAGAGGCTCACGATATGATCCGGGCTCTTTTGTTCTGTCGAGAACCTGGATTCTCTTAACAGAATCAGGAATAGCTGCTACAAGAGCTTTTGCTGAGAAAGGTCTGTAAAGTCTGACTTTTACAACACCGACCTTCTTGCCCTGTTTCTCAAGGTAATCGATTGTCTCCTCGATTGTATCGTTTACAGAACCCATAGCAACGATAACCACTTCTGCATTAGGATCTCCGTAGTAGTTAAAGAGCTTATAGTCTGTACCAATCTTGGCATTAACTTTATCCATATACTTCTGAACGATGTCAGGAAGTTCATTATAGCCTGTGTTACAAGCTTCTCTTGTCTGGAAGAAAATGTCGGGATTCTGAGCTGAACCCATCTGGCACGGATGATTGGGATTCAAAGCATTTGCCTTGAAAGCATCAATGGCATCGTGATTTACCATCTCATCAAGATCCTTGTAATCCCACACTTCGATCTTCTGAATCTCGTGTGATGTACGGAATCCGTCAAAGAAATTAATGAAAGGAATACGTCCTTCAATAGCTGCGCAGTAAGCAACAGGTGTTAAGTCCATAACTTCCTGTACGCTTGAATCACAGAGCATTGCTGCACCTGTCTGACGGCAAGCATAAACGTCTGAATGGTCGCCAAAAATGTTGAGCGCATGTGAAGCTACGCAAGGAGCCGATACGTTGAATACTCCGGGAAGTCTCTCACCGGCAACTTTGTAGATGTCAGGGATCATAAGAAGAAGACCCTGAGAAGCGGTATATGTAGATGTAAGAGCACCTACTACCAATGATCCGTGTACAGCACCTGCTGCACCCGCCTCAGACTGCATCTCTGTAATCTGAACCGTACGACCGAAAATATTTTTCTTTCCAGCTGTTGCCCACTCATCTACATGTTCAGGCATAACAGATGAAGGGGCGATAGGGTACATGGCAGCAACTTCGGTAAATGCATATGAAGCATATGCAGCAGCCTCGTTACCGTCCATGGTTTTCATGTTTCTAGCCATTTTGTTTCCTCCTACCTTTATTTGGATTATTTTTGGCACATTTATTAAATTGTGTTAAAAAAAAAGAAATAGTGTAACAATTCCGTATACACGCTTCAATCTTTAAAAAAAGCGATGCGGTCTTATTTTCACTCATGTTCTGCCAAATTCAATACTATCATTAAATCCATGCAGATGTCAATGCGCACAAGGCTTTCAGCTACTTTACAGCAACTTTTTCAACCCTATTGTGTAGTCGTTATTATCTGTTAATTTTTTATCATTTTGCGATATTTACTGAGAAAAGTTTTTGTTTACTATATTGCCTAAATATCATTATTATTATATGATATAGACGTATTAAAGATTGGTAATGGCAAGATACCAGTCGTTTTTTGATACACACAATTGCACTTTAATTATGGAAGGAGATTATTATGGCATACGTTATTAATGATGGCTGCATCAGCTGTGGCTCATGCGCTGCTCAGTGTCCTGTTTCTGCAATTTCACAGGGTGACTCACAGTTCGTTATCGACGCAAATACATGCATCGACTGCGGATCTTGTGCTGCTCAGTGTCCTGTAGGTGCTATCACACAGGGCTAACGCCAAGCAAGTAAATAATAAAGAGCATTTTCCAAGTTTACTTGGATAAATGCTCTTTTTTATTTTCAAATAATTGGCTTTAGCTCTATGAGCTTGCCTCACTATCTTTTCTGCCTCAATGCCCCTTCTCCAAGTTCGCAAACTTGGTAAATTCGGGAAGCCAAAGAAGATCAACCGTTCCGATCGGGCCATTTCTCTGCTTTGCAATGATAATGTCCGCAACACCTTTTTTCTCAGTGTCTTTGTTATAGTAATCATCTCTATAAATGAACATTACCATATCGGCGTCCTGCTCGATAGCTCCGGATTCTCGAAGGTCTGAAAGCATGGGCCTATGATCGGGTCTTTGCTCAACCGCACGGGAAAGCTGCGAGAGCGCAACAACCGGTACATTAAGCTCTCTGGCAAGAGCTTTAAGAGATCTTGAAATATCCGATATTTCCTGCTGACGCGATTCGGAGCCTCTTCCGGATCCGCCTGTCATAAGCTGCAAGTAGTCGATCATGATTATATTAAGCCCATGATCCATCTTGTACTTTCTGCACTTTGATCTAAGCTCCTGAATGGAAATACCGGGAGTATCATCTATGATAAGTTTGGAAGAGCCGACAACATCTGCGCTTTCGATGAGGTTTTCCCAGTCCATATCAGACATATTACCCGTTCTGATATGCTGTGAATCAACATGAGACTCCATCGCAAGCAATCTGTTTACGAGCTGTTCCTTTGACATTTCCAGCGAAAATATAGCAACGCATTTATTGTCATGGAAAGCCATATGCTCTGCAATATTAAGTACAAACGCCGTTTTACCCATTGAAGGTCTTGCCGCGATAAGAATCAGATCGGATGGCTGAAATCCTGCCGTACTATAATCAAGATCAAGGAAACCGGTAGAAAGACCTGTAACGTTTCCTTTCATCTTACTTGCCTGCTCTATTCGGTTCAACGCATTCATAACTACCTGGTCGATAGAAACGAATTCACCCGTATTTCTCTTCTGCGTGATCTGGAATACACTCTTTTCAACATCATTGAGTATTCCTTCCATATTCTCAGAATTTGAATAACATGTATTTATTGTCTCTTCACTTACGCGAATCAGTTTTCTTAGTGTAGATTTATCTGCAACTATCTGAGCATAATACTTTACATTTGCAGATGTAGGTACTGCAGAAACCAGCTCACCTATATACTCGGCACTGCTGACCTGTGGCGGAACATTTTTTTCCCTGAGCCTGTTTTGAAGCGTGACAAAATCAACAGCACTTCCTTCACGGTTGAGCTCTACCATTGTCTCAAAAACCGTCCCGAGCTGTCTGTTATAAAAATCGTCCGGATTAACAATCTCGGACGCAATTTCTATTGCTTCTTTATCCATAAGCATCGCACCCACAACAGATTGTTCCGCTTCCAGACTATTGGGGGCGACACGCTTTAATAGAGTCTCCTCTGCCATTTCTTATTGTTCCTTTACGCTCACTTTTAACACCGTAGTAACCTGAGGATGAAGTTTGACCGGAATCTCATAAGTTCCAAATGATTTAATAGCTTCCGGCATCTGAAGTTTCTTTTTATCAATATCAAATCCAAACTGAGCTTTTGCTGCCGTCACTATTTCTTTTGAAGAAACAGATCCAAATACTCTTCCGCCCTCTCCGGCTTTCATTGTGAGTTGCACTGTCTCTTTGCTTATCTTTTCACCGTATGCTTTAGCTTCGTCAAGACGCTGCTGCGCCAAAATTGAATCTCTTTTCTGCTGATTTTTAAGCTCATTAAGATTTTTCTGTGTAGCTTCTACTCCGAGCTTTTTGGGGATAACAAAGTTCTTGGCATATCCGTCGCTTACTTTTACGATCTCGCCTTTTTTACCCAAACTCTTTACATCTTCAAGTAATATAACCTGCATTTATGACAATTCTCCTTCTTCAATCATTTTATCAATTTCGTCCTTAACTACGTCAACAGCCTCTTCAAGAGACATTCCGTCTATCTGGCATCCGGCTGAGCTCATGTGGCCGCCGCCGCCAAGTCTCTCCATAATGATCTGAACATTGACTTCGTCTATGGATCTTGCACTCACGTATACTTTGTTCTGATAATCGGTACAGACAAAACTTGCTCTTACACCTTTTATGTTAAGAAGCTCGTTTGCCGCCTGCGCTCCTATTATGGTAGGACTCTGTATATCATCATTCTTCATAATGGAAATAGCATATCTGTCTCGATATATCTCAGCCTGGCTGACTGCATCGGCCTTAGCTTTATATTCATCTGCGTCTTCACGGAACAGCTTTCTGACTCTTGTCACATCTGCGCCGTTTCTCCTAAGAAATGCTGCCGCCTCAAAAGTTCTGACACCGGTCTTGTTCATAAAGTTATTGGTATCAACCACCATTCCGGAATAAAGACTGTCAGCCTCTTCATTATGAATCTTGACATTCTCTCCGATGTACTGAAGAATCTCTGAAACCATCTCGCACGCTGATGAAGCATACGGCTCAACATATGATAGCGTGGCATTTTCTATAACTTCCGTTCCCGCTCTATGGTGATCGAGAACAACAATAGTCTTGCAGAATCTTAACAGTTCCGGGCACTCTGTAATGCTCGGTTTATTAACGTCAACAACTACCAAAACGGTATTGTTTCCGGCAATATCAATTGCCTGCTGATTGTTGATGATCATATCGTCTTCGTAATCGGGATTACTCTTGAACAGATCGACAAGCGGCTGCATTGATGCCGTCACATCGTTTAAAACTATGTGACACTTCTTTTCCAAAGTTCTGGCAATCCTGTAAATTCCGACAGATGCCCCAAAACTGTCCACATCTCCCAATCTGTGTCCCATTACGATAACGGTATCTTTTCCGGAAATAATCTCACGAAGAGCATGAGCTTTAACTCTCGCTTTAACTCGGGTGCTCTTTTCAATAGTCTGGCTCTTTCCGCCGTAGTAAGATGTGCTGTCCACACTCTTAACAACAGCCTGATCTCCGCCTCGTCCAAGCGCAAGATCGATGGCATTTCGCGCAAACTCATAATTCTGCGCATATGAAAGTCCGTCAAGACCAAGTCCGATACTGAGCGTTACAGCCATCTCATTTCCGATATTGACGGTCTTAACATCTTCAAGGATATCAAATCTCTGCTGAATAAGCGTCTCACAAGACTTCTTGGGCATTACAACGAAATACTTATCTTTTTCTATCTTTTTGGAAATACCGTTGCTTGAAGCAATGTATTTATTGATCTTTCTGTCTATAAGAGCGGTCAAAAGAGATCTTCTTACCTCTTCTACACTGTTCAGAGCCTCTTCATAGTTATCTATATAGATAAGTCCTGCCGCAAGCGACTGGTTGTCAACTTCCTGAATAGCAAGTCTAAGCGCCGTTTCATCATATAGATAAACCGCTATAAGGCTTCCCTCATAGCTCTCGGCATCTATAATATCGCTGTTTACAGCCATCTCGTGAAGAGATATTCTTTTAAACTTGATAGTGAAATTGCTGTTCTCGTAATCTACTTTATAAGATACTTCCTCGTTATCAACAGGAAACTTATCAGCAGCTATTCCCGGGAAAAGAGAAAAAATAGTCTTCTTATAAAGTCCCTTTTCCATATGAACTGCTTTTTCAAATGCTGTATTTGCCCAGACAATTTTTCCAGAATCGTCAAGAATAGCATGCGCAAGATCGAGATCTTTAAGCAATCTCTTCTGAATCTGCCCATACTGCGTCGCAAAGCTTATAAGCTCATTCATTATAATCGGCTTATTATAGAAATTAAGGTACATGACTGAAACAAAATAAAAACCTGTAAATATCAAAAGAATCAGACCCGCTGAGTCATCAACAATAAATACCGCAATATTTACAAAAAGTAACATAATACCCAAGTAAGCCAATACTTTAAGATATGTCACTAATTTACCTTTTAGTTTGATTCTGTTTTTAGTAGCCATATTTTTTGGTCCTCTTCCGGAATCCTTTAGACATTCCATTCCTTATTATAACATAAAAGGCATCTGCGACAATACGTCGCAGACGCCTCTGATATTATTTGAATATAAAGAAGAATGTGATTACTTCACACCTGTCCACTTCCACTCAGCAACTTCGGGCATATCTACACCAATGTCGTGAATGTATGTCTTATGCTCAACGAGCTTATCTCTCATCTTCTGAATGAGGAATGCGCCCTTGTTGCCAAACTGAGGCATGTTGTTAAGCATAGCGATAACGAGATCGAAACGGTCGATCTTGTTCTGAACTCTCATGTCGAAAGGAGTTGTGATTGTTCCCTCTTCATGATATCCATAAACGTGGATGTTTCTGTTTGTTCTTGTATATGTAAGCTCATGGATAAGAGTCGGATATCCATGGAATGCAAATACAATAGGCTTATCCTTTGTAAAGATTGTATCGTACTCTACGTCTGAAAGTCCGTGAGGATGCTTGTTCTTAGGCTCCATCTTCATGAGATCGACAACGTTTACGAAACGAACCTTAACTTCGGGCATCTCTCTGTGGAGAATATCAACTGCAGCAAGAGCCTCAAGTGTAGGTGTATCACCGCAGCATGCAAGTACGATATCAGGCTCTTCACCTGTATCTGTTGAAGCCCAATCCCAAATGCCGATACCCTGTGTGCAGTGCTTAACAGCCTGCTCCATTGTAAGCCACTGTGGTCTTGGATGCTTACTTGCTACAATAGCATTTACGTAGTTCTTGCTCTTCAAGCAGTGATCCATTGTTGAGAGCAAGCAGTTAGCATCGGGTGGAAGATAAAGTCTTACAACGTCTGCCTTCTTATTTGAAATATGGTCAAGGAATCCGGGATCCTGATGTGTGAATCCGTTGTGATCCTGCTGCCATACGTTTGATGTAAGAAGAAGGTTAAGAGATGCGATAGGCTGTCTCCATGAAAGACCGTTGCAAACCTTAAGCCACTTAGCATGCTGAGCTGCCATTGAATCTATAATACGGATGAATGCTTCATAACTTGCGAAGAATCCGTGTCTACCTGTAAGAAGGTATCCTTCAAGCCATCCTTCACACATATGCTCTGAAAGCATTGAATCCATTACACGTCCGTCTGATGCAAGGAACTGGTCTGTATCTTTGTCGATAGGATTGTTCCAATCACGGTTTGTAACTTCAAATACCTTGTTGAGACGGTTAGACATTGTCTCGTCAGGTCCGAAGATACGGAAGTTCTTGTGCTCGTCATTAAGCTTGAATACGTCTCTGATGTATCCGCCAAGCTCGATCATATCCTGCTTCTCAACTGAACCGGGAGCGGGAACATCGATAGCATAATCACGGAAATCAGGAAGTCTGAGATCGTGAAGAAGCTTACCACCGTTTGCATGAGGGTTAGCACCGATACGTCTGTCTCCCTTAGGAGCAAGCTCCTCAAGCTCAGGAATGAGACGTCCGTTCTCATCAAAGAGTTCCTCTGCATGATAGCTCTCGAGCCATTCCTTGAGGATATCAAGGTGCTCAGGCTTATCCATCATTACAGGTACCTGGTGTGCCTGGAATGAGCCCTCGATCTTGTTTCCGTCTACGAACTTAGGTCCTGTCCATCCCTTAGGAGTACGAAGAACGATCATAGGCCATACAGGTCTTGTTGTATCGCCTGTTGTTCTTGCATTCTTCTGAATAGCCTTAATCTCATCCATAACAACATCGAGAGTTTCAGCCATCTTACGATGCATTTCCTTAGGATCTGATCCTTCAACGAAGTAAGGCTTCCAGCCGTTACCCTTGAAGAATGCCTCAAGCTCCTCGTGTGAAAGACGAGAAAGAATTGTAGGGTTAGAAATCTTAAATCCGTTAAGATGAAGAATAGGAAGAACAGCTCCATCAGAAACGGGGTTAAGGAATTTATTTGACTGCCATGATGTAGCAAGAGGTCCTGTCTCAGCCTCACCGTCACCAACTACACATGCAGCGATAAGTTCAGGGTTATCAAATACAGCACCGAAAGCGTGTGCAATAGAATAACCAAGCTCACCACCCTCATGGATAGAACCGGGAGTCTCAGGAGCAACGTGGCTTGAGATACCGCCGGGGAATGAGAACTGCTTGCAAAGCTTCTGTAAACCATCCATATCACGGCTTACGTTAGGATATACTTCACTGTATGATCCCTCAAGATATGTGTTGGCTACGAAGAAGTTTCCGCCGTGGCCGGGACCTGAGATAAGGATCATGTCCTGATCATACTTATTGATCACTCTGTTGAGGTGAACATAAATAAAGTTCTGTCCGGGAACTGTTCCCCAGTGTCCTACGATTTTCTTTTTGATATGCTCCTTCTTAAGTGGTTCACGAAGAAGCGGGTTCTCAAGAAGGTACAACTGTGCTGCTGCGAGGTAATTAGTTGCACGCCAGTAGGCGTCCATTTTTCCTAAATACTCATCAGTAATTTCCATGTGATTCATATTATTCCTCTCCCTTTTTATTGATTACATACCGGCGTTATTTATCACCGATACTATGTGCCATATCAAACCTCTGTATATCTCTTTATAAAATCTCGTGGTCGTTGATATATCTATTGTAAGATAAGCTATTTGAAGAACATTTACTATATTATTATTGCTAAATCTTTATCAATTATTGCTATTGTGAAAAAAATGTCGCTCCCTCATATCCTGTAACCCGCATGGTTGTGCGTTCTGTTAATAATATAGCAATTGTGCAATCGCAAATAATGCTTCTGCCATATGAAACTTTTATAGAGAATTCGCCTTATTTTATCACATTTTCATGGGTTTTCTTGTTATTTTATAGATATTTAATAAACGTGATTGCATCAATTGCAACCACGTTTATTTTCACTCACTACATATCATCTGAATCATCTGTAAGGAACAGCATTCCTAAAAGCCAGTCATCATCCCTCTCCCTTTGGAGCTGTTTTTGCTTGCGGTCAAACTCTTTGCGTTCCCGCTTCCCCATGTTTTTCACAAGCTTCTTGTACTGACTGTCCGAAAGTCGCACATCCTTATCACTCTTTCCAAAAAACATAACCGTCACCATCCTTTCAAAAACTACGCGATCAGGTATTTTCTTTTACATACTCTGCAATTTCCTCATAATTTTTTTGCCATGAATCGTATCCCTTCTCTCCCCTTCTGTCCGGGATTTCAAATCGCCTCTTAAGCTCCCCGCCGAGATAATGAGTGAATTTATATGCTCCCCAATAATTTAAATGTGATTCATCATTAAAATCTTTTTCAAAATCAAGTCCGATCTCACCGTAATCATAGTTTGTACTGTTAAACTGCACACCATAATACTCTGCAATCTCTTTTAGTCTGTTATATACTTTTTCATCTTCCGCAGATGTGATATACGGGGTCACGACAAGAAACAGTTCAATATCATTTTCCTGCGTATATTCAATAATCTTGGTAAGGTAAATCTCCGACTTAACAGTAACCCCTACACTTGCCGTCTCATCAATTACCGGTTCTTCCTGCGGCTCCCGCTTTAGATATGGCGTAAAGCCTTTAAAATTCTGCAGATCCTTCCTTACAGTAAACGGATAAAGAAAATCTTCCGCTTTAAGTGTGTCAACCCTTCCATGATATGTGACAAAATCAGGAAAAATCCTGCCAATCTTGCGCGGTTCAACACTGTCAACGATCATCCCCAATTTATTCATTGAAAATCTCATTCCGTTAAGATTCTGATTAAGCCAAACGTACTGATAATCATCCTTAAACCTTGCCGGAGAATATAGATCAAGCACAACAACTTTCGGATTCTGATACTTGCAAAATTCTCTCAGGTAATAATAGGTACACCACAATGGTTGCTCGGCAGCGCTGTAATCATAAGACGCTATACCGTGCTCATTCCACAAAAGTCCCGTATCTATATCGCAGTGCACATGGCTTGAGCCCATCATCACCACGTCAATTGTATTTTTGGGTTGATAATACAACCCTCTTGCCTGATTTATTCCATGCGCCGACTTTATACAAAACACACCGTCAAGATACCATAGAGTAAAGATCGTCAGGCATATGAAAAAAATCTGTAAAACCCTCTTTTTTAACATATAATGCGTTACCCCGTTTCAATACACAATAAAGATCAAAAATTCATATACATAAAATTACTTGCACTATAGCCCGGTCCGTAGAGGCCAAAAATTATAATCGTAATTATCATAAGATAATATATAAGATACCTTGCGCCGCAGGCTAAATCCTGCAACACAACCGGAAATGGCTTATTTCTCTTATAACTTATGACATCCATCAAAATAACAATCAAAATGAACACCACTATGAAATTTGTTCGAGTCGTCTCATTGCACAATTCATTGTATTCTGCAATGAAAGTAGTTCCCGCGCTGCCTGCCGTAACCATGGCAATGCAGTATTCAACGGCAGTTTTCAGACCACTGGCTCCAAAAAATATCCATGCAAAAGAAACGCAGCAAAAAGTAACAAAACGCCCCTTCAATTCTGAAAGAAAACTTTTAGCTTTATCCTTGTTCCTCCGCCTTCTGACCAAAACATCAATAACGGAATATATAGCATGAAGCATCCCCCAGGCCAGGAAATTAAGCCCATTACCGTGCCAGATGCCGCATAAAATAAATACGATTGCCACATTTATACACTGTCTGAGCACGCCTTTTCTGTTTCCTCCAAGCGGAATATAAACATAATCCCTAAGCCACATACTAAGAGACCTGTGCCATCTGCGCCAAAAATCCGAAATATTCACGGCCATATATGGCGACGTAAAATTCTGGACAAGATTGATTCCAAAAATCCTTGAAACTCCGACAGCCAACGCCGAATATCCCGCAAAATCGCAGTAAATCTGCATAGTGTATGACAGCGATCCTATAATAAGCCATAAACTGCCGCTGTCTCTGTAGCCGTTGAACAACTTAGTCACAAGAACCCCCAAATTATCGGCAACCACCAGCTTCATAAAATATCCGTACAATATGTATCCAAAAGCCTCGGAAAGTCTTTGCTCGTCCAGAAATCTAACCTCTTTAAGTTCCTTTATCTGTGCCACGAAATCTTCTTCACGTTCTATGGGACCGCTTACAAATTTAGGGAAAAAGCTCATATAGAGCGCAAAGTACATCATATTCTTTTCCGCACGGATCTTACCGTTGTAAATATCAACAATATATCCGATTGCCTGGAATGCATAATAAGAAAAGCCAATCGGAACAATCAGTTTTGAAAACATTGGAATTCTGGATGAAAACTTCAGAAAAGACAATGAAAAAACCAGAAGAAATAAGCCTGCAAAAAAACAAGCACCGGCTGACCTGTTCCTATTCTTATCTTTAAAAAACTGAATCAGTAATCCAAAAGCATAAACGATGGCAGTTGTCACCAAAAGCACAACTAAAGCTCTTCCATTAAGATGATATATATATGAAACACTCGCCAAGAGTAGCACGAGCGGCCTTGCTTCCTTTCGAACAATAAAAAAAACTGCTATCACAGAAATCAAAAAGACAGCAGTGTACAAAGAAAATGCCACAAACAATCCTCCTAAACAAATAATTTACATTTCTATTCTATCATTTAACAAATATTCTGTCATCCATGAATATTTTCACGAAAAAAGACTCCCGTTTGCGCAAAAACGGAAGTCTTTATTACATCAGATGCTATATTTTCATTAATCTTGCGGTTTTTCTGAATCATTTTAAAAACTTTAAAAGAATAAATTGTAATCCGACAAATATCACGATAGCTATTAATCCGGATATTATCGCGGACAAAACTTTCTGATAAGGGCGTTTTACTTTTTCCTCTATCTTTTCAGTATGTGTCAGCCTTTCGCCTTTAGAAAATCTGATAATCTCCTTATAAGTCTGAACATCATGCTTTTTCTTGATTCCCTCGACTTTATACGCAAAATATATGCCTAATGCAGCTTCTATCGCATATGGTATAAGAAACCATAATCCGATCAGATGAACCAAAATCGGAGCAGAAACAAGCATTATGCCATAAAAAAATACCATCACGCGCGCGTAAACGATCATCTTATTAATATCCTGTTGCGTATCTTCTGTAACTATTTTTTCCATCTTCTCAATATCTCCTTTAAGCAGATTGTCAACGGAGACATCAAATATTTCACTTATCAACAGAACGCTTTGAATATCAGGATAGCTCTTTCCGTTTTCCCAGTTCGATACTGTCTGCCTCGATACAAAAAGCTTATTCGCAAGTTCATCCTGATTAATTCCTTGAACATTCCTTAATTCCTTTATTCTAATCCCAAGTTCCATATATTGCCGTCTCTCTTTCTGCTTAAGAATATCGAGATATCTGTTTATCCGCCATCAAAAAACTTTTACACAAACAATAATGGGATGTAAAAAATTCTTTACATCCCACTGTTTTACGCTTATGTCAGTCGCATAAATAAATTAGCAAGCCCGACTACGACCAATATCGGGAACGCTATGGAAATAAGTCCGCCAAATACCAATCCTACCAGAATAAGCGGTAAAAATACCAAAAATGTCATAACCTTGAAGATTCCCCAGGTTGCCTTAAAAGCAAACCCGATCATCCTACCGAAAATTCCGAAGAATAATATAATAAATAACAGTGTCAACATAATTCCCACCAACCTTTCAAATATAAGTTATCTTTATCCGATGCTTGTTGATATATTTATTATATTCTGTCCCGCCACCGATATATATACTCGATGTAGCGAAAAAAACGTGTTTAATTCGCTTTTTTCGCAAATTTGCAAAAGACTCATTATCAATCAACTATCGAATACTGCATAAGTTCGTACTTAAGCTTCGTTCCCTCTGCTATTCCATCGGGCAAAAGAGCTCTTGCCACAAGCTTAAGATCATCTGATTCAATATCAGTTCTGCGAAGATTTGCATAATCGCCGTCTATACTTTCAACTACATAAAACCAAGTTTCCATTTTACTATTCTCCCTATAACATCATAATCCATCAGACTATAAATCTTTTTCACTTTAGCATATAGCCGCTATAAAAGTAAAGAAATCCAACATGCCTGAATACAAAAGCAACTTTTGCAAAGAAATAGCTATCAAATGATAAGATTTATCTATAAAATAGCAATATGATATTTATTATCAAAAAACTATCCTGAAAGGAGAAGGTTATGAAAATATATAATGTAAACGATCCTGAATTCACAAATTACGGCAGGATTATCGAGGGTTATGAAGAAGAGAAGAAGGCAATCGTGGAGGCTCTTAAATCAAGCACTCCCGTTCCCGAGGGAACAGACTATGTTGCCGAGGAGCCTGCACTTCAGTCTCTCGCTGCAGCAACATCAATTACAAACAGCCTCTTTGGCGGTTCCGATATGCAGTTCGGATGGTGCAACGGACACAACACCAAGCTCAACTGTCTTGAGTATCACCGTTCATCAGAGATCAACCTTGGTTCAACAGATTTCATTCTTTTACTCGCAAAAAGAGAAGAGATTGTAGATTACAAGATTGATTCAAGCAAGGTTAAAGCTTTCCTTTGCCCTGCAGGCACAATGATCGAAGTATATGCTACAGCACTTCACTATGCTCCCTGCCAGGCAAGCAAAGATGCAGGATTCCAGGTTCTTGTAGGACTTCCTAAGGGAACCAACGTTGGTAAGCCTGAATTTGAAGCTCGCAACCAGGAAGACCGCATGCTCACAGCAACAAACAAGTGGCTCCTTGCTCACGCAGAAGCTTCTGAAGCAGCAAACGGCGCATGGGTTGGAATCACAGGCGAGAACATCGATATCGCAAGCGATCTTGCATAATACAATACTCTGAATTGATTCAAAACAATGCACCTCGGTTTTTTTGCCGATGTGCATTGTTTTTTGTGCACCTATCGTCACACAAAAAAGACACTTCTTAGAATCTCTTCTAAAAAGTGTCTTCAATAATTTACTTATATACTGATTACTCAGCTACGTAAGGCATAAGAGCGAGGTGTCTTGCTCTCTTGATTGCTGAAGTGAGCTCTCTCTGGTGCTTAGCACAGTTTCCTGTGATTCTTCTGGGAAGAATCTTTCCGCTCTCAGAAACGAACTTCTTAAGCTTAGCTGTATCCTTATAATCAATTACGTTATCTTTTCCGCAAAATACACAAACTTTCTTTCTTCTGTGCATTCCGCCCTTTCTCCTCATAGGAGCATCGGATTTATCAGACTTTGTGAAAGCCATTATAATATTCCTCCTTCAATTAATTGAACGGCAGCTCCTCGTCAATTCCGTCGGGAATATTCATGAAGCCGTCGCCGGCTGCAGAAGGTGCGGGCTCTCCTTGGGGAGCAACGCCTCCAAATGATCCTCCGTTGGAGGATGCTGCATTCTTGGATTCAGCGAATTCCTGATCCTCTGCAACTACATCAGTTGTGTATACCTTAACGCCATCCTTATTGGTATAACTACCTGTCTGGATACGTCCTGTTACGATAACCTTAGTGCCCTTCTTAAGATATTTCTCAGCAAACTCGCCGGCTCTTCCAAAAGCTACGATACCGATGAAGTCAGCTGTCTGAGCATCCTGTTGATCTCTTCTTGCAAATCTTCTATCCACAGCAAGTGTATATCTTGCTACAGCCATAGGCTCATTGCCCTGTGAATATCTTACGTCGGGGTCTCTTGTTAAACGTCCCATTAGTATAACTTTGTTCATATTTTCGTCCTCTTCTATTTAAGCCTCGTTCTTAACGCATAAATATCTGATGACGCCGTCCATAATTCTCATACGAGCTTCGATCTCTGCAGGTGCAGTAGGCTCGCCATCGAACTGGATGAAATAGTAGAAGCCTTCTGTCATTTTCTCGATCTCATAAGCAAGCTTCTTCTTTCCCCAATCATCAATGTTAGTAATCTGACCACCATGCTTCTCGATAGTCTTCTTTACCTTCTCGATGACTGCTGTTCTGGCATCGTCTTCGATCTTTGCACTAACAACAACGGCTAATTCGTATTTGTTCATGCTATTGTTACCTCCTTTTGGTCTCTGGCTACATTTTTCATTAATGTAGCAAGGAATTTATCACAGAATGGAATGTTATCATAATTTTGCAAGAATTGCAAGCATTATTTTACCTAATGCCACGGATGTTTTTTTCCACATTTTTTCTTGGAACCATGATCTGATGGCCGCACCCCATGCACTTAAGCCTAAAATCTGCTCCCACTCGTAATACTTCCCATTCATAGTTACCGCAAGGATGTTGTTTCTTTAATTTAATAATGTTTCCTACTTGTATATCCATATAAATTGATACTGCTTATTTCCTATATTTATT
>ODAI012078030.1_pt1 | contig 21850 bp, 23 predicted proteins | sample 1539321 | NCBI WGS metagenome assembly ODAI01 (sample SAMN02144231, study PRJEB22623) | gut metagenome | biome: sheep rumen | host: Ovis aries | place: New Zealand | reverse complement strand
CATATGAATGTAAAACATTTCTGCTATCTGGCAGTAATTTACCATATGAAGTCTCTTCGATTTTTTTATAGCCTGATACTTCTCTTCCATCTTAGATTGGTTTGCCTTATTGACAATACCAAATGGTGCATTTATAAATTCGTCCAACGTTTGGTACGGAGTATCTTTGTTTGGCATCTTTTATTCCTCACCATAATTTGTGTAATCTGATGTGATGAACTGATTACCGGTAATGAGAAGAGATATGAGATCAGATGACGCAAGAAGGATTTCCTTATCGGTCTTTGCTGAATTTATGATGTCAGGATCAAACTCTTGAGTTACCAGATTATATGGTAAACCTAGAGTAATAGATGCATCTATTATACCATCAATAAGAACATCCGCAGAAACAGGATTCTCATCTCTATGAATAATCGATGACATGTCATGATATTTCTTAGCATACTCTTCTGGTAACACATCTCCTTTATATCTAGCTTTGAGAAGTGTCCTATATACATTTCTAAAGCCGGTAAGAATAACATCGAGAATATTTCCTTCCAGATATTCTGGAGTTAGTCCATCATCACTCCATTCTTTTTTAAGAGACGATATAGCTTTAAGAGTAGATACTGAACATCCCTTAACAACGCCATTATGATATGCTGAAGCCGTAGCCTTAACTACATCATCAACTACATCCTTACGGAGTTCCTGTGATAATCCAGACTCACCACCAACTTCGATTGTACCGACCTTCATATGGAGTCTGTATAATCTCTCCTCGATATGTTTAGCTTCGAAGTTGTATGTGCTGATAGCTTCAGACTTTTTCTTGGACTCTTTGAGATCATGCTCTAGAGCTCTCATCTGTGCATCATATGTATTCTTATTGTAGTGAAGATTATCAAATATAGATGTATCACCATTAAATGCGAGATTTACTTTACCAGCAAATCCAACATCAAGAAGAGTATCCTCTTTTGTATAGCAAAGAGTAAACTCATCTTTGAAATCTTCTTCGTTATATGCTTTTAAAACCTTCGCATACTTCTGTTCTTCGGGGATGTCATGAATACCATATCGATCAAACTCCTGTAAAGCTCTAACCTTAATATGCTCGATATTTCTATCATCAAGGTTAATGACTTTAAGGATATCGCCCTTCTCCTTAACAGCTTCAATTATCTTCTTTTCAAGACCCAAACCTATAATGCTAGTATTAAGCATCATAGCAAGGTCATCCGTGAGATTTCTCTTGGCGCCTAACGCCATCCTTCCAACCATAAGAATGAGATTACATGATCTTGTAATCTTATACTCTTTTAGAAGGTCATCTCTAATATCAGTCATAGCAATATCATCATATGATGGAGCTATTACTATGAGATGTCTATCAACGATCCTACAGCACTCGTTAAGAGGTTTAATGATATTATTATAATTATCTTTATTGATCTTATGATCAAAAATAAGAACATCACAGTCATCATGCTCGGCTGTAAAGTTATCGTTGTTAACATAAAGCTGATCTCTAAGCTTAGCCTCATACTGATAGCCTTTACTTACTGTCTTCTTAGTAATACCGTCAGATGCTTTCTTGATCTCAATTAACGGGTAATCGAGTTCATCATAAAGATCATGGATAAGGCCGGTTATCTCTTTATCACCATTAGAAGAAATATCTGCTATCTTTGTCATGGTGTCAACCATAACATCATGATCATTTACGTCAACCGGAACTATCTCATCATCGAGTTTCTTAATAATCTCATCACGTACCTTGTTATACGTAGCAAGAATGTCTCTTGGTGGGATACCTGCATCGCTAAATTTCTTTTCAAGCTTCTTGTGGAATTCCTGATAAATGGAATTTACAGCGATAATTACCGTTGTAGTACCATCACCGACTGCATAATTTAATCTGTTACATGGACCATCGATCAATTTACGTATTGCCTCATCAACCAGTGTGTACTGCTTTGAGAATGACAAATTCTTCATGATCGAGTATCCATCTTTTGTTACATGAGCGTAATGGTTATCTGCTATAATTGTGGATGAACCAAATGGCCCATAAGATTTTGATAACGCATTAGCTGTCATATCGAATATCTTAGCCACACGTGCTCTAAAGATATCCATATCGAGTACATTGAGTTCCGGCTCATGTGTAAGATCTATAGCCGGATGTACCTTCACATTGTATTCATCGTCGTACTCTATCGCTACAGGTAAGTCATCATTGACTGTACTGGTAGATGGAGTATCGAATAATTCTGTTCCACCTGCGTTCATATATGTACCTTCTTTCTTTGCTTATTCATGCATGGCATTAAAAAAATTAAGTTTAAACGTACTTGTCTTAGCCAAATAGTCAAAGTCAACTAATGGCTTATCTGTCTTCTTACCATTTTCAAATACGTAGTTATATGCGTAGTCGTATGGAAGTATAATTGATGCATAGTTAAGATGTTTAGCTGTTTCCATCGTGACTACTTTATTTATGTCTGATAAGAAGTATGTTGTATCTGTTGGTACGTTTTCAAGTACCTTACTGAATTCCCCACTTATTACAGATACTAATGAGCTGTTGCTAAACATATCTGCTACATCTTTCTTTACGTATTCAGTAAGGTTAACTTTAGGATCATGAGATGGCTCTACATACACCATGACCTTCTTTACTACTTTCTTCTTTAACGCAAGTCTTATTACTTCAGCTGCATTAAGTTCAGAATTAGCAGTAAATAGTATCTCGCTATTCATAAGAATATCGAGTAGTCTGTCAAAATCAATAGCCCCTGGTGGTACTTTGGATATATCTTCTAAGAAGTTACGATTCTCTCTATTACAGTACCATTCTAACTGGCTTATAAGATTAAGCTCTTTGATATCAGAAAAATCTAATATCTCTTCAAGCTTATCATACTGGGAGATCATAGTCTCTAATATGTACCATGGTGCTTTAAGAATATCGTAGTATTCCACGAATATACACTCCGAATTAGTAAATACCGAATTAGTTGTAGCAAGATGTTGCATTACTTCTATAACGTTATCCGGAGTGAGTAATACTTCTTCACCGTATTCCATTTTCGGTTCCTTTCAATAAAAAAATGATGTTCTAAACTCATTACAAGTTTAGAACATCAAAGTTTATCAGCTCAGGAGTTTAACCAGTCTGTGCTTGAGCCGTCAACTGATGTTGTCTGTGCGGTGTATCCAGTTGTATTTGATGAAACGTTATTGAATGGGAGATTTCCGTTTCCATTCATATTATTCTGCTGGAAACCATTCGCCTGCATCTGTTGTCTGATAGCATTTGAGTATTTCTGTCCATGATATCCAAATGGTTCGACATCAAGAGCCTTTTCCAGTATGTGGTAGAAGAGTCTGAACTCTGATTCAACCATCATATCACCGGCTACACTTCCATCAAGTGGATTATAGTTAAGAACCATTGAATGTGTGCCGAACTTGTAAGTTGCTGTCATTGCATCGCTTGCCTGTAAAGTTTCTGATACCGATCCATAGAATACTAGAAATACACCGTAATTATCACTGTCTCCATCTTTTCTAATCTCTACGGAAAGGACATTGGTACCATTCTTACCAGTAAGCTTAATTGCAACCGATACCTCCGATGCAGGTGTTACTCCATTCTCCAGCTCCTCAACTACAGGCATGATCTTTTTATCAATAGCCTTCTTAAGTGCCTCAATTCCATCAAGGCGAAGCGCTGTAATCTTAGTATTCTGATAATCATACTTTCTTCCACTGAATCCATCTGTATTGGGGATTCTTGGATTGAATCTAAGACTGAGCTGATCATTCCATGCACCAATTCTAAGTGCTGAATAATCTGAATAAAGTGTATGTAACGTTGTACTAACACTTGCCTGATTCTGGTTACCATTTTGATAACCGCCGTTGTATCCGTTATTAAACATAACCGTATACCTCTTCCTTTCCAATATTTTGTAAAAATAGGTTTAATGGGTTGTTTTAGTATAATTATTTTTCTAATACACCCGAGTGGATGGTATATAACCATTATTTAATTAAGGAAAGGTAGGTATATTATGAAATTTAGAGTAGTAATTCCGAATTCAATATATAAACCAAAACCCGATGCCAGTAGGAACTATAAATTCAATAAACCTGTAGAATTTATTGGTATCGATATGATAACTGAAACTACACACTTCTTTATATATGCTGAGACTGCAGCTCATGTATGGATGTGGATAAGGGAGAATACTGAATTCATAACTAACGATATCCAAGTTACTGAATACTTCGAAGATGAAGATATCGGTAAGAATGTGGAGCTTGGTAAGACTTATATATTTGAAGTAAGTTATACTGAAAATGGTGTAACTAAATACCAACTCATTGTAGATAATGGTGGTATGAGTAAAGTAAGAGAATTCTTAAAGCGTATACTTGATAAAGACTATAAAGTCCGTATATATGCTTCAGGTGTTAAAAAGAACTCTTTGGTATTCGATGAGAATGGATTACTTGATATAAGAAGTCTCACATATGAAGTTGTATCTATAAGGTCACAAAAGTTAAAGCCTTATGTATTCTGGATTGGGCATCCTGATGGGATGATGCCAGAACATGAGGATATGTACAGAGTAATTACTGATTGGTTTGGTATAAGGTCAATATTCGATGCCGACCCTCACTTCAAGCTTCGGAACATACATAAGCACTACAAAGTTAGGAATGATATCGATAATTACCATATAGATAGGATTAGTGGATATGCTATATTAGTAGCACCCAAGATTCATATCAAAGAAATGTAGTAGTATCGTTTTTTTTTGCATTAGATAATATTTATGTGACATAAGGCTAGATGATATCATCTAGCCTTTACAACCGAACGGCACACCTGAGTTTAAAATACATAGCCGGAAATGATGTACAAAAAATTATAGCTCGAAAATGAGCAGAAAGGTAGGTAGCTTATGAATAAGCACTTACGTCGTAACTATCGTCGAGACCGTAGAAATAGGGTTATTGGTAGACAATATAACTTTATATCCAACGCAGAGATGTATAGGAAATTCTTCGACGAGTTTGCATTTAGTGATGAAGAGATTAATTCTATCATCATGGATGCTAAATTCAGAGATGAGGAAAGTGTCTTCATTTGCAAGTCCAAATATGGAAAAGTTGTAAGTGAAGATCAAGCTCGAGCATTATCATCAAAAGGTTTTTATGTTGTATATCACACTGATGATGATGCTTGTTATGTGAACCTCAGATGGAGACATGGTTCACATTTTGAAATCAGGGGTTAAAAATAAGCGGGTGAATCACGACACCCGCTTATTTTTTGTTAGTATTTATATACTTTCGTTTATATAACGATTGTAGTTATAAATTATTTAAGTATGACATACGGGTATATAATATCCGTTACAATATAGAGGCCACTCGTAGTTGAGTGTGAAATAGCCGACAGCCTGAAATGTCGCCAATTGTACCCCGAATATGGGGAGGAAGGAGCTCTTCATGAAGAAGACTCTCACAGCCGTAGCACACAAGGATTTCACAACATTTGTAACACATGGAGGTGTATTCCATGCAGATGATGTGTTCACTACAGCTCTGCTTCAGTTAATCTTTGGAGTAGAGTATGTAAAGGAGCGTCTCGTGCGTACCTTCCAGGTGCCAAAGGAGCAGATTAATGACCCGACCTGTCTCGTGTTTGATATTGGTATGGGTCAGTATGATCACCATCAGAAGGATTCCGCTGAGTGGTCATACCATGAAAGCGGGGTCCGTAAGGCTGCATTCGGATTAGTATGGTCCGATATGTGGCCGGTGTTTTTCAGCGATAGCAAGTACGCAGCTACCGTTGAGAAGGGTATCGTTGAACCCATCGATGCTCAGGACAACGGTGAGGCACGTAATCCGTTGTCAACATTGATTCACGGGTTCAATCCCAATTGGGATGAAGGACGTGACTTTGACAGCTTCTTCTGGGACGCTGTTGATGTAGCACGGCCGATTCTCGAGAGGGAAATTGTACGTGCACAGTCCCTTGCAGAAGCAGAGGACGAGGTACAGGCAATCATCGACGCTAGTGAGCGTGATGATATACTTGTCTGTGACAAGTATATACCTTTGTCAGCTGGTACACTCCCAGCATCATACCTGTATGTTGTGAACAGGTATGAGAACAGAGGACTGTTCAATATCACGGCGTTATCAGAAGAAACTGAGGACGGTAGCTTCAAGAATAAGAAGCTTCTTCCCGAAGAGTGGGTAACCAACCCACCTGAAGGCCTCGGTTTCATCCACCCTGCACGTTTCATCGCAGGATTCGACAGCTATGAGCACGCACTCGCTGCGGCAGAAATGGCTGTCAAGGCATAACTAATTAGCCAAGGCCCACAACACATACCCACCCAAAAAACACGTGGGTCTTGGATAATTTAGGCATAGAAGAAAAAGAAGCATGCGAGATAACTTGCATGCTTCTTTTTTTATTATATATTATAATCTTGAAATTAAATTAAGGAGGTTATATAAAATGGTAATTGAAAAAAGAAAAGTAGATTATCTCTTAGACAATTTAGAACACAAGATGACATTATCCGAATTAAATTCTAGATTTGATGAGATCGACAGAAGAGTTGAAATGGTCAAATCCGGTCAACTTAAAACAGTATACGAACCTAGTGAATACTGTGATTATTTTCCAAAAAAGATAGTTTCTATAGTAGATGAAAAAAGAGGTCTTATAAAAACATATGAAGAGAGCATTGGAAAATATGAAGTTAAGAATATTATGGATTATCTTTTAGAAATGAACTGAAAAAGAAGCATGCGGAATTAACCGCATGCTTCTTTTTTTTATTTACTTCTTCTCGTCATCCTTCTTAGGTGACTCATCAGGAACTCTGATATCTACCGCATCGCTCTTAGGTGCCTCAGCAACCTTCTTAACGATAGCATCCTTAAGGGCAAACTTGTCATTGACACGCTTATTCTCCTTAGGAGCTGGAGCTGATAAAATAGCTCCGATGTCCTGATTCATATTTTTTGGGCATTCTGCAGCCATGTTTATACCAACCTTTCTTATGCTGTAACGATTCTTCCACTTACAGGGTTATACTTGTAGCCTTCTGGTATACAGAACTCAGGTACTTCCTTATTCCATGTACCACCGTAAACCTTGATAGATGAAGTCTCATCGATCTGTCCATTACCCTTCTTTACGGAACTAAAGTTAAATGCATCACCTTCAGCGATGAACTCACCACCGTAAATGGTCAAATCACCAAGGTCCATAACGTCATCATACTTATCATTGCATATAAGGCTAACACCCTTAGCTACGAACTTACCACCGTTAATTACGCAGACGTTCGGGTTAACGACAACTGAGTGTCTTGTATTCTCGAAGTATCCATCGTTAATTGTAAGGTGACCCCAGTCATCATTCTTGATAGCATTAAGTCCACCAATAATGGTTGCGCCATTAATTGTGAGATATGCTTCAGGAGCATCTGCCGGCTTCTGGTTACCATTATACCAACCGTTCTCGATAACTGAACCATATGATCCATCATGGTCAGGACCTGTATGTATGTAAACATCCGGTCCAAGTACCATTGTACCATAATTCTGAACCGCATAATAGGTGTTACCCTCTTTTTCTGCTGTACGAGTGAACTCACCAGAAAGAATTGTACACTCAGCACCAGGTGCATTGTGAAGAGCTGCTACTGCGTTAGATGTATTATCAAATACGCCATCACCATCGATTACAAGAGTTCCCTTATTTACAAGGGTATGATCCTTTGTATTGTCAGGAAGGTTTGTAAGCTTAACACCCTCAGCGAGTGTAAGTGTAACAGTCTTTCCTTCAGGAATAGTTACCTGCTCTGTAATAGGCTCTGTAACGGTTACAGTTGCTTCATTTGCAGTCTCAAGAACTGTAGCGATTGCATCGTTAAGATGAAGTGTGCTGATACCGTTTACTGATCCCTTGTAAACAACCTTGTTTGAAATCTCAAGCTGGTATACACCATAGCCCGGAATCAAAAGATTGTATGATCCTACGTATGGATAGATTATGTGAAGTGTGTAAACCCCATTTCCAATAGTAGTCGGCTTGAACATCTCAGCTGCGAAATCATCACCAAAGATGTATCCGGGAGCTGCTACTGCTGTACCGTTAGATGTAAGTGTGACTACAGCACCGATAGATGCCTTTGATGTTACTTCATCATTATCGTCTTTGAAATCATTTGTGTCAGGAACACCTGCCTTGTTACCCTTGACTGATCCTTCTACGATCTCTCCTGTTTCCATATCAAATACGGAATAAGCCTCTGAGAGTACAAGAGGATTTGTTACAGGTGTACAAACCTCTACATCGTAAGAAATACCGTCAGCTACGATCTTAGCAACACCGGTTGAAAAATCCACAGTAGCAAAAAGCATAGGTACAGCAATAAGAAGTTTACCTTCATCGAGTACCCAAGCCTCATACTTAAGTGTAGACTCTTTTCCGATATTCATTGTGAGAACGCGGTTGTCGGTTCTGAATGTCTTCTTACCGAATCTTACAGTATCTACTTCAGGAAGATCCTTTGCTACTGCTACATAGAGGTTATCCTTGGATACTTCTGTAGCACCAGTAATACCTAATCTTGAAGCAAGGAGATCTGAGTAGATGACAGCACCCTCATATTTCTCGAATACTGCGGAAACGAATGCATCCTGTACATTAGTTACAGATTCTGCTGTAACGGTGATAGCTGTCTGTTTAACAACATAAGCGGATGTAAGCTTTGTTGCAGATGCCATATCTTCTCTAGACATACCAACATCTTTTCCAAGATAATTGATAAGCTGGAGTAATGTATTTATCTCAGCCATAATTACGTTATCCTTTCGTAATAATTAAAGAGTTAAAAATTTGGATATCCATAGATATCCGTTATTGAAATGTTTTGGGTAGTGTAAAAGCGTATTTTCATTATAGTTGTTGATATAATATCTACACGTAACAAAGACAAATTGAGAATGAAACATATGAAAATTTCTATGTTCCATTCAATTAGTATCTTTTAATCGGATAACGAAATCCGTTTCATATATAATAATATTGATTAGAGGACACGGATGTTCTCTACTATTACCAACCCATAAATTGGGAGAAAGGTGACACTATGACAAACACTATCAATATAGTAACTGTTAACACAACATCAACAATGACTCCTTCAGAAAGAGCATTTCAGGAAGAGTCATTAAGAAGGCTGCGCCAGAGAACTTTTAAGAAGTTCGAAAAGAAGAGCGCAGCTCAGGGAATGCGAGATACATTCGCACTCCTCTGCAAGATGGGACTTGCAGGTAACTAATGGCTAATGGGAGCCGAGAGAAAAAAGAATCGTCTCCCATTTTATTTTTCGGTCTCAGATAAGGAGGATTCAAAAAATGAATAACAGAGACATCTTGTTCTATGTTGGGGAATTGATAGGATTCATAAATGGGGTCGTCACAAATGTAACATACCAAGTCGTTTATGGATTCTATTTTGGTTTAGCAAAGTCTCGAGGCTTCTCAAATGAAGAAGCTGATGAATTTGCACACAACATCGCGGCTGAAAAGATAACCCGCGAATAATCAATAGGAGGAAATAAAATGAGGAAGCTTGTGTATAGTGTAGCAACTACAGACGATGGTTTTAAACCATTTGCTGTAGAAGGAACCAATCTGAAAAAACTCTGGAAACAGGGTTGTGAGTTCGTATCTCAGTGGAAGAGCGAAAGACTGTTGGATGTATGGGTCGATGACACATACTTCATAGGTACATTCGCTCCATCTGAGAATTATGAAGATATTCGTAGAATAGTCGACATGGAAGTTGGCCATGACTACGATTACTGTTAAGGGGGGTGAACCTAATGCCACATTATAAACTAAGTTGTGGTAATTTCTCTTTCTCGGGGCCGTCATTTAAACTGGAATGGCGGCTATTATTAAACTATCTTGTGAGAGATAGAAAGACTATGGTTGAATGCATAGTCGACCCATGTACAAAATGGGAAAAGAAGGTTTATATACCTTCAACCATGAGTGCGAATGACGCTTATAATTATCTCATGGAATCCATCGGTGAAAACTAGACGATGGTATCAATTTCTTTCCACGGGATTAAACCCGTTTCATATATAAACTATAAACCAAAATATTATTTAGGTAGAGAGGACGGACAAGGATGTCCTAATCGAAAACCAAGGAGGAAAATATGAATAAGTCATCAAACATGAGCACAAGTGATCAGGTTTTAGTAGTAACAGCAATTGGCTTAACAGTAGGCGCAGTTATAATGACTGCATACGCAGCAGTTCAGGAATGGAGGATGACACCTGAAGAAAGGGCAGAGCGCGATAGAAAGAGAAAGGAGGCTGCTGAGGAAGCCGCTCGGAAACATAAAGAGTGGTTCGAAAGTCTGTCAGAGGAAGAGAAGCTTCGTTACATCATACGTACCGAAATGCGTAAAGAAATCAACAGACTCCCTCAATCATACACATGCAGATAATATCTGCGATCTAACAACTGAATATTGCGTGAAGGTGGATAAAACCACCTTCTTTTTTTTTCGTTATATATCCAGAAGACATTTACTTAACGAACCTAATCATATATGAGGTGCGAATAATGGAAGTAAATAACAAGCTTAATCCTATTCAGGGATTAAATGAAATATATGAAAAAATTATAAAGGGTACTATTATCAAGTACTCTTATCTCGCAGATGCGTATGAAAAATTGACTGAAGATCTTTTTGATTCTTCAGTAATTGCATTTTATAATCATGATGCATTTGAGGATTATGATTCGTATACAATGAATGAATTTAAGATTGCATACTGTACCGCATACCATGTTACTATACATGACATCCCTTACAGCGATGCTGCAATCTTACAGATGGTTGAACATCCGGAAACTATTCCTGAAGAGTTACAACCATATGTACTTGATGCAAGAAGAACTGCTTTAGCTAAATCTGAGTTTGAAAATGGTGGTACACCCACAGTTGAAATGCGTAAGTATGTAGATACTTACATTGATGCTGTAAATGAAGTAGATAAGTATACTTCTTATACATATACCAAGTCAGAAATAAAGCAGGCATACATCGATGTATTTGCAACTGATATAGATGAAGAGACATTAGCTGAATGGCTTAATAACCAATCATCAGTATCAGCAACTGTTAAAGATACACTCTTAAGGAACAGAAGAGATTGGATAAAATTGACGTATGATGAGAAGAATGATTATTACCGTATGATTAATGGTAAGCCATCCATCAATGATACATCAGTTGAAAGACTTTATGTAACATATGATCAGTGTGAGAAGTATGGACTAGACCCAATGGTTTTCACATATAGTGGTTTATCAATAGATGAGATTGAAGATTATTATAATAGAAATTCTGATAGTAATCTTGGTACTCACTATATCAATATGCTTGAAACATCAGGTTGTCTTGATGAAATCAGGGATTATATCTTTAATAATGCAAGTAGCCCTGAGTCTTATAAGGATAAATTTGAGTATACTAAGTATATCGGAAGTAAACGTATTCCCATACTTACAGCGAGATCTGCTCTTAACTTTGATCTTCTCTATATTGACCCTAATATTACTAACGTAATAAGGTCAAGATTCATAAATCTTTATGAACATGCAAGAGAATACTTTATGACTGCCATCTATATCTATGACTATAGAAACGTCATAGATTATTACGATAGATTTATTGGTCTATGTATAATGCTTATGGCATTACAGCAGCTTACTGCTCGTACCATGGAAATGGCATTTAACCGTGATTTTTTTGATATCCATAGTGTAAGATCATTGTATGAAGAGTATGATATTCCTTACTTTGTAAATCTTCCTCTGTCAATACAATACACAATATGTCAAAACATCAATATGCTCGTTCAAGATAAAGGTACAAACCATGTTATATATAACTTAGGTAATCTCTTAGGATTTAACGATCTTGAGATTTATCGTTACTATATAATGAAGGAGCACTTATTTAATTTTGATGGAACCCCTAAGTTCTCACCAATTATTGAATACTATGTATTTGCTGATTGGAACTATAAGAATTATTTAGGTTGGATGGCATATAATTCGAGCAATAATACGTTTACTAAGATTACTGAAGAGAATGCTAACTACTATATCCAGCAAGCTATTCTTTCTCCAAATGGTAAAATTCCTATGTGGAAAATGGAGATGAATCCAGAGACCGGTGAGTATACATATGCTTATAACTGGAAAGAAATGTATGACGTTTATTTCCAGAAAGTAAATGTAGCGAATAAGGATTATCATGAGTCATTAGAGAATCCTGCTAACAGAGTAAGTTATCTATCTATTACAGAACCAGATCCATTCTGGATCGAGGATGCTGATACAGAGACTGAGGTATGGGAGAATGAGTATAACTATAAGGAGACTAAATACTTAGGTATCACGATCTCTTACAAGTTATCTGAACTCCTTTACAGTAACATCGCTCTTATCAGAATGATTTTCGACATCAAGGATTCACTTGGTACTATCATGATTAAACCTTTAACTATCACTGACGATGGAACTAACGTTTCAGTATTTGATAGTTTCGTTATGCTTTGTGCTCTTCTCTCTAAGAAAGCGAAGATGGAAGGTGATATCATAACTTCACCAAGTAAAACTATAGCTGTTCTTTCTGATCTATATAGTGAAGAAGACCTTAGTCTATACTTTGTAGAGCATGGTGATAGCGAAGAAGTAAGAACTGAATTACTTGAGAATTCAGATTTTGATCACAATACATTCGCTTTTAATTTCGATTGGATTAAATCAGATGATGCTGGTGAGACAATCGAGATGATGCGTGAATATATACCTGAAGAAGATATTACTGAATTATTATCTTATCTTGAGATATTAAATATCCCAGATGTAGATAACACATCTAAGATCGAATTGATAAATAAGATGTTTAGTAACATCAAGGGACTTAGCAGATTCTTATCTGAGAAGATGGTTAGATCAAAGACAATCTATGAATATAGGTTATATCAGAGATTCTATAAAGCTGCGTTCTATTCAACACAGACAAATGAGATGTTTACTATTGTAGACGGATCAGGTGTTACAAGACCCGCAGAAACATTCTTAGAGTATCTCGAGTATTCGTCACCTAAGGCTGCCGAGCTTATCAACAACACAGAACCTGATGACTGCCATATCTATATTGATTATATCATTAACCAGCTTGAAGCTGCTCTTGATGATAATAATCCGGATACTGACTTTAATTTCGAAGCTCTTCATAATATCAATAGATCAACATCTGTGCTTCAGGAAGTACTTCTCACATTGGTCAAGTTCTTTAAGTCATACACAACCGACCTTGTAAGTTTGGATATCAAGTATATCTTTGACTTTAAGCCTGAAAATATACTGATACTTATAGATGAGATGCATGAGTTAAGAAAGACTCTTGAATTAAAAGACCCTCTTAAGTTCTCTTATGCTGACTCTGTAAATTATATAAAGGCAAAAGAAACAGTTGACGATAAACTCATATTCTTAGAGAAGATGTATATAAAGGCTACATTCGATGTAAAGGATAAATTCAATCTATCGGATGACATATTTATCCATAAGATTATCGAACTGACAGATCATCTTGATCAGTCTATTCATCTTAACGATGATATATTCATCCATGCTCACTTAACTCTTGATGAATATCTCAATAAGTTAAGGGATGCTGTGGTATTTATCACTAAGGATATTGCTCTTAAAGAAGTATTTACTCTTATCGACGAGATAAGCGTTCATAAAGAAGTTCCTATCAGGGAAAACTTTGGGTTGTATGATACATGTACGGTAATTCGTGATACTAGGTATAATATTTCAGTAGATGGTAAAAATATCATCCTCGAAGATTCTTATGGTAACACTGATACTGAATCGATAAATAATTTCGATAATGAACTTACTCTTGATAACTTCAAAATAGCTACCAGTGTAGATGATGATGGTGAAGATCTTATGGAGATTGGATTCTTCTAAATACCATACATGAAAACAACCTTATAAGCAGAATTTACCTTATAAAATAATTTGTGAAAGGAAATTTCGAAAATGGCTCGAATAGTTAATCATAAAATTATTATGAATGATAAGCTCCATTTCGGCGATATAATCGCTTCGAAAGGTCTTTGGAAAAAGACCGAGATTATCGGCGGATATGGACTTAGAAAAAATAAATGGACAGGCCTCTCAGAGCTTAACGAAGAGCTCTTCAGGACTCATAACACAGTACCCATCGGTGGTGTACAGTATGCCATGAGTCAGATCTTTGGTGTAAGTGCACCTATTACAATTCCTACACTTTACGACAGTCTCCACATTGGTTTGGAGAACCGTATATATTCAGATGTTATCGTTCCACAGCCTGATGGTTCATATGCAATGCCATATAGATATGGAAACAGAGTATCTCTCTTTGGTGTAGGTCTTGCCGGATTTGGTGGCGGTGAAAACTCAATAACCAAATACGATGTTGATTACCGTGAGAATCAGATCACGCAGACAAAGCAGGCTCAGGATGGAACAACTCTTGATGCTACAATGCTTCCGTTCAGATATACATCTACAAACCTTTCAACTACAGAGCAGCTTAAGTACTTCGCTAAGACTGCGGCTGCAGATGGATACTATGCTTACTACCTTAAGAGATTTGAGGAAGAGCCTATTATCCATAACTACTGGAATACAACTGGTACGGTTGATGGATCAGAGGACAGCGCTACAGAAGTAACTGATTCTGATGTTTGGGATGCAACACGTACAACACCAGTACAGACTCTTACAGAGATTCAGCTTAGAATCGCTACAAAGGATCTTAAAGAATTCTTTAACCTTGATCCTACTGGTCAGAGAATCGGTGATGCAAGATTCAATGTTGTTGGTCTCTTCGATGCAGATTTCGATGCAGAGTCTGGCGACTATAGAAACGTACGTCTTTTCTCTAAGCTCTACATTCCTACAGAGCCAGTACAGCTCTCCAAGGATCTTGAGCTCATCTATAGAGTTTACGGTGCATAAAAAAAGAATATATAAGGCAGTATCACATGATACTGCCTTATATATTTTACTATCTGTGGAAAAGAAAAAGTACGTTGTTTTTCCATTAGGAGAAAAAATGGCAAAAAGTGTTAATATGAAAAGATTAGATTTTATCTATATGTTAAATTTAAGAAGACAATCTTTTAATATAAAATTCGTAAAATTTTAAGAAAGGAAGGTAACTATTTTTGTCAAGTAAATTAGTAAAAGGAATGCGGGAACCTTATGAGAATTACTATCCATCAGATAGTGATATTGAAACCATCAGTAATATCTGGAAAGAGATTTACTGGAAAGATTTCAAACCATTAGATACCAATGCGGTACTTAAGAAAGCTGAGAAGGAGTCGAAGCTTTCAAGAGTTGCTACTAGGTATTTTGATTGGATGATACTTATGTTTGATTTTAGTCCGAATTTTATCATCGAAGACTTTAAGCTTTATGATAAATTAAAATATGTACTGAAGCTCGATGATCTCAGCATCAATAAATGTAAGTTTGCCATTTATATGATGCTTATCGGTAATTCAGGCAGAGTATCTGATTGGGATGATATAAGAGAAAGGTTTTCAACGAAGTTCCCTAAGTTCATTCTAATTTATTCAACGTACTGTCAGGACTTCCTCATTAATTGCTTAGAAAAGTTAAGTAGTTCAGATTACGAGTACAAGTTCTATAAGAAAGATCTGAGACGCAGAGCTAAACATGTAGAGAAGATGGAACGTGGATATTATCATCCGTTCTACATGAGAGCTATACAGACAGGTCGCACATTAAACTGAAAGGAAACATCGTATGGATGAAGAAGCGCTCTATTGCGTAAGGACTTTTATACGTGAATATGCTAGGGAGGGTTCCAACTACGACTATACATTGTCGGTCCTCGCTAAGAAAGATAATGACAGGACACTTGATTATGTCATTGGTGTAAGTACACCTAACTTAGGTATGTACACTGCATCATATGTAAAGAAAAACAAACGGTGGTATGTAGATGTGTTTGAGAAAGTTGCATCTTGTGCAGTCGATGTTGTGGGAAAAAATTGGTACGACATCGAATTCTCGAACGTTAGACGTCTATAAAAATAATAGAGGCTAGGGATAATACCCTAGCCTCTAATCTATTCTTTTTGTTACTGAGATGATGCTGCATCAAACTCTGCATCGAATATCAATTTACTATGTTCCGGAAGGATTTTCTCAAGGTCTGCATCAAAAATAACTTTCGGCTTTGATTCAGCCTTTCTCTCCTGATCAGCAAGATTGTTAGCTGCTTCAGTCTGCATCTCTAAGAACTCGTGGAATTCTTCTTCGGTCATTTCTCTTTCTTCGATTACGTTACCATCATCATCGAGCTCCTGAACAAATGGTATGATTGCAGAGTCTTTGGATCTGCGTGACATGAATTTATCTATTGCCCATACAGGCATGATATCGGTAAGACATCCGTCTACCTCATAGTCACCATCTTCGTTCTTATGTCCAAACATGAACTCGTAAAGATCACCATCTTTTGTTTTAAGTGGAAGCACCGGCTTAAAAAGAGAAAGTCCAAGATCTTCTGTTGTAAGAATTGTGCCATAGAAATGCTTTCTGTTCTTTACTTTTCTTGTAATTGCTTCCGGCATACCAAGTGATGGATGCATTGATACTTCATATACGTTATATGACTCTGGTACTGTATCTCTGTCTACTGGAGAATTTGTGAAATAACCTACGTATTTATTTTTTATAAGTACTGGTCTTAATGAACCATTTATTTCATCGAATGTATAATATTTGTCCATAAATTATAACCTTTCTATTAGATTAATGCAATCTTCTGCATTACCTCTATGTTTCATTTCAAAATTATTTGTAACAAAGAGGTAACCAAAAAAAAAAATGTTAAAGAAAGGTAATTTTTAATATGAATAAGTTTGGAAGCTACGATGCATTTATAGTTGCAGGTATATTTCTTATCTCTTGTGCTGTCTTAGTGATAATATCTCAGATATTTAAGGTAGCGAGAAATACTCTTGAAGTAAAGAAAGAAGTAAAGTGTATAAAGGGAACTTTCGAGAATCTCTTAACTGCAATCAGCATCAATATTGAGTTTGCAATGAGAATAGATGATACTATAGTAACTCTCATGCATACTGATCCTTATAATAAATACATTGCCGAAAAAGGAATGGTTGATAAATTTAAAACAGTCAGAAATAAAACTGATGAATATAGAGCATTTTTAAATAACACAATCGCCGAGATTATAGATACCAAGATAGATATATCATATATGACTGACAATAACTATGATGACATTATGACTAAATCATGGAATACATTTGATAATATTGCTGACAGGGTTCAGAAGCATAATGCGGAGATTCTACCTTATGCTAGAGAACTTCGTGATGTAGTCAAAAAAATATCTGAAGAGCATGGTGAGGATGAGTTCCTTAGGGCAATGACATTCAGATTTAGAGAAGTATAAAAAAATAAGTAGACATCGCAATTGATGTCTACTTATTTTTTTTTGTTATACTCTAGAAGCCTTGATAACTATATCACCTCTACCAACTGTTACCAGTTTCTCAGGTTTAGCAAGTCTTATTGTAGGAGTCATTGTGTTTATCGATACACATTCCATCTCACCATTCTTCTTGTACACATTAACCTTGTCATCTTTATTGACAGGGATTATGTTAACAAGTCTATCATTCTTATTAAGAGTGATTAATGATAATGGTTTATCCTTACTAGACATTCTTGGGAATAACTTAGTTTCAGTTATCTTAGCTTTACCACTAGCAGTAATGTAGAAGAGATATTTATATCCTTTAGTCATAAGGTCATATCCACAAACTTTATCATCGTCTGTGATATTGATTATCTTCCTACCTCTAGCAGCTACACCTAAGTCTGGAACTTCTGATAATGGTATACGAATACCAACACCTTCTTCAGTATAAACGATAAGGTCTCTATCATCATCGTTTCTTAACTGCTCCACACAAACAAGTTCATCTTTGTCCTGTAATTGCATGTAGTTCTTTGTTGTCTTAACCTTAACGAATTCCTTAGCTGATGTCTTCTTACCAAACCCTGCTTTGGTTATAAATAGCATACAATACTGGTCTGCTACTTCCTTGTATACGAAGTTTAGTCCAGCTACTACTCTGTTAGCAGCCTTAAAGTATCTATTTACTTCAACACCAATATCTGATGGTGTCATGTCTGGTAATCCTGATACAGGTATAAGTGTTGCTTTGCCCGATGAGTCAAATAATAGTATAGACTTATTATTTCTAGTAAGCGTTACTATTATCTCTTGTGTAGCCTGATTACCAATCTCACCGATGTTGCTATATTTCTCAGCATTAAGTTTCTTGATAAAGCCATCTTTACTGATAACAACTCTTACCTGATAATCCGGTACATTCTTAGCTGACTTCTTCTCATAGATTATCTTAGACTTTCTTGGAGTACCAAATAACTTAATACCTTCTTCAAGTTCTTTAATGATAAGCTCATCAATAAGTGCTGGATTAGAGATGATATTCTCAGATTCTTTAATCTGTGCTTTCAACTCTTCATCCTTCTCAAGGAATCCCTTGTATTGCTCTTTACTGAACTCATACATTCTAAGCATAGCTATAGTTTTAGCCTGAATAGTAGTCATTCCACAAGCTGATTTGAATTTCTTGACAAGTTTCTCTACGATTTCATCAAGATTCTTAGAGCTCTTAATTAACTTAACAGTCTCTTCAATTCTTGATTCATGGAAGATAAATAGTTTGATATCATTCATGTGCTTTTCTTCCATGAGCTTTACATACTTCTTATTATGCATTGACTGAACGATTTCTCTACGGAATTCGATCCAGTTAAGAAGATATGTCTTTGGTGTGTACTCCTTTTCTTTATAGTCTTCAACGAACTTAAGCTGTACATTGAATGTCTTTTGAAGACCTATATTTCTCTTAAAGAGATCTTGGAGCATATCTTCAGCATTCACATTCTTATCGAGACATAATTGAACAAATACACCATTAACCTTATCAGTATTCTCAATAATCTTGTTAATACCTTCAATTTTCTTAGCAACCTTCATCCGTGCTATAGCTCTAGTTACATCATTGGTTCCTACCTTATAAGGTAATGACCTGATAACTATTCTATTATTCACATGATCTATATTGATTTCACCCTTAACGGTTATCTTACCCGAACCAGTTTTGGATACCTGATCCAGATACTTATCTGCGATTACATCGCAACCATTGGGAAAATCTGGTATAAGATTTATAGCAGCTTCAGGGTCTTTGATCAATTTGATTGTGGCTTCACATACTTCAGTAAAGTTATATGGTGTAATATTTGATGCTGTACCAACACCAATTGATGCAAACTGTGGATTTACTAATCCTACTGGGTACTTAGCCGGTAAGTAAAGTGGTTCTTTACCTTTACCATCATATGTATCTACTACATCGAGAGCGGCATACTTATAGTCTTCAAAGAAGCACTTATGAGCAAACTTCGAAAGCTTACACTTTATGTATCGACCAGCTCCAGGTGGGTCACCCTTTTGAGTACCAAAGTTACCACCACCTTCCACGTAGCATACATTGGAGTTCCAACTCTGTCCCATTAGTCCAATTACTGATGAGATAGCTTCATCACCATGCGGATGAAGGGAACCCATTACGAGACCAGATATCTTATTTACCTTCTGGTACTCATTTTTAGCATACTCATATAGTATCAGGAGTATTCTTCTAGCAACAGGTTTAAGTCCGTCATAACCTGATGGTATATGTCTTGCTATATTTCTATTGATACCGTTAGTAATAAACCATTCCTCAACAGTATCAGCGATATCTACTTTATCATAGTTATCAATATATTCATCGAAGGCGTCATCTTCGATTAGCATGATGACGCCATTGTCTGATTTCTTTGCCATTTCTTAGTTCTGCCTTCCTTAGGGTATATCACATAATATGCATGCCATTCCTATTAGTAGTGTCACTGCTAATACTGTTGCAAAATGTGGTAATTTATTATTAGTTATTACTATATACGCTACTGCCATACCAAATAGTATAGCATCTAGCAGTAGTATAAGCACACCTAAAATCATATTTTTCTCCTTTTATGTATCAATCTCATCAGGATCAACAACATGATTCTTCATGAGCTTCTTACGATACTTCTTTGCATCATCATTATCGTCAAAGAGTAACTGAATCTTAGCGAGATCTTTCTTTACATCATCAACCGTAAGCTGTACAAGTATACGCTTCTTAGGGTCCATGATTGTCTTAGAAATATCTTCCCAGTCAGCCTCACCAAGTCCCTTAAATCTCTGCACGATTGTAGGTCTATACTTTGAAGATGCCTGAAGGAACATACCTATCGTACCTCTTTCCTTCTTATTATCGCCTTCCTTATATTTAAGGTAAAGGCCATAATTGTTCCAAATTGGTCCGAATTCATCATACATTCTCTGAAGGAATCTTGATGTAATTCTTAATGTTTGGAATGAACCATCAACTGGACCTGTGATAGATGCTTTGTTATCAAATACAAGCTCAGGATAAATCTTCTGTAAGTCGCACATAAGTGTAGTAATGAACTTCTGCGAATTAAGCTCTTTCTTAACAGCTGTATCATAATCGCCATCAAGCTTATCCTTGAATATCTTGGTCTTCGCATACATAACTACATGGAATCCAACGATTTCAACGAAAGTTCTTGATACGAAATAGTGATCAGCTACATACTGAAGTCTTGCTAAATAAAACTCAGTATCGTATACGAAATGTTTAAAGTCGCTCTTAGAGAACTTGTCATCACCAACCATATCATACCATAACTGGTAATTACTAAGAATCTTATTTAGATAGTGATCAACAAGCTCTTTCTTAGTTCTTACGAATGGTGACTTATTATCCTTAATCTGGTAAAGAGGTGGGTATACTCTATATAGCATACCTGCTTCTACTAAAGGTAATGCATACTTAGCGTGACATGCACCAATACTTGCAGCAATACCAGATCCATCAGTATCGGCATCTGTAGATATGATAATCTTATTAAACTTAACATCATTGACATTTGCTTTCTTGATGTCATAGTTAATAAGGCTAAAGTATTGCTTCCACTCTTCATTCTGGAATAAGGTATTCACTGTAGTCTTGTAAGCATTCTTTGTGTTACCTCTGAAACCAAGTACTGCTTGTACATTAGCATTACGTCCATCAATAACTGAACCAGCAGCTGATTTCTTACCCTCAATAAGATAGAGCTCTTTATACTGCCTTCCAGTATTATTACATGGTGTATATGCTTCGTTAAGTCTATCTGCGAAGTTATCTGTTTTAGGCTTAGTACTTACTGACTTAATCTTATTAAGCTCAATTCTTGCTTTAGCATTCTTCTTAATAATCTTAGTGTACTGAGAGAATGCTCCAACGTTCTTCTGAGCAAATTCATTGATGGCACTAATTACCATATCCTTAATTATTGGGATAAGGTTCTTATTACCTATTTCTTTCTTCGCGTTACCGACGAACTGGACCTGAGCATTAGAAGATAGGTTAATGACAACCCTAAGATCAGTCCTGATATCAGACCACAGTATATCAATCTTTTCTCTTTCTTTGTCAGAAAGGGTCTGCTT
>ODAI014223427.1_pt1 | contig 21855 bp, 25 predicted proteins | sample 1539321 | NCBI WGS metagenome assembly ODAI01 (sample SAMN02144231, study PRJEB22623) | gut metagenome | biome: sheep rumen | host: Ovis aries | place: New Zealand | reverse complement strand
TTGTAAAAAAGCTTAAGGAATGAAAACAAAGGAGCTATATTAGCTCCTTTTTTCTTAAAATTAAAACAAAAAATAATAATCTCTTTAATTAACACTAAAAAAAGCTATCAACAATATATATTTTAATATGTAAAACAAAAAATCATGGGAAAATCAGGCGGCCTTATTTGAGAACTATTCTTTATTATTCTCATTGTAGTAGTTTGTTTTATTGCCCACAATAAAATAACAGATAGTGATCATTATGACTGTTCAAAAGAAGTTGAAAGCAAAATAAATCAAGTACTATCATACCAGAAACAAATTTGAGAAATTCCCCTACCTGCTTCATTAAAATGAATAGATTTATCAAAATTTAAAATAGACTTAAGCCAAATCAAAGTATCTGATATTCAAATGGAATGGCTAACAACTAAATTTGAAAAAATGCGCTACTCTTGATTAACTCGTATCTACGATGCATCTGTAGAAATCAAATTAAAGTATCCTGAGCTAAGAGACTTTAAACTTAGTATCCCTATCACATGTACATCTTCAAGCTCCGAAACAACCATAGAATATAGAGATATAAAAAAATAATTTAATGAGAGAAAATAACTATGAATATACGAATTCTTGATGACATATATGGATGAAGGATCTATGAAAAACTTCATAACTATTTACCAAAACAAAACTACCCCGTAAAGGAAAATATTACTTCACCTATTCCATATCTTTGAGAAATAAAAAACTGAGACATCATATTACTAGACAACTATTTTCCATGAGAATATAGAGAAGAACCTCTATGAGATGATTTTTTACGACAATATTTAAAACTCTGACTCAACTGCAAAATAATATGTCTGTCAAATGTCTGAGAAAGAATTACCGAAAGATTTGAACAACGATGCCTAACAAAGAATAAATGAGATATAATCTGATTTGTTCCAAACAAAGATCCAAAGGAAATAGCTGACATTATCAGATATGAAATCCTAAATGACTAGTGATTTTGTATTTTATAAAGAAAAAATTTAGAACATACCAACATTTAAAGACATGACAACTTGAATAGATTATAACAAAAAAAGTTTAGAATTACATAAAGCTTATCACTGAAAACTAGCAACTCAATCAAAAGTTAAATTAGAAACAATGGATGACCTTTCCACTTACTACTCTCCTTGAGTTGCAGCTCCATGCATTGAAATAGATAAAAATCCAGAAAAAGCTTATGAATATACCTGGAAATCAAATTCTGTTGCAGTTGTTAGTGATTGATCTGCTATACTATGACTGTGAAATCTTTGAGCCTTAGCAGGATTACCTGTAATGGAATGAAAAGCGATACTTTTCAAAGAATTTTGAAATATAGATGCAGTTCCAATTGTCGTTAACACACAAGATCCAGATGAAATCATAAAACTCGTTGAACAAATAGCACCATCATTCTGAGGTATTAATCTTGAAGACATCGCTGCACCCAAATGTTTCTACATCGAATCAGAATTAAAAAAAAGATTAAATATCCCTGTATTTCACGATGATCAACACTGAACAGCAATCGTTGTTCTTGCATGAATTATCAATGCTCTAAAATTAAGAACATGAGAACTAAAAAATCAAAAAATAGTTATCTCATGAGCTGGTGCAGCCGCAATTGCTATATGAAAACTCTTACAAGAAGCTTGAGCAAAAAATATTATTTTCTCTGATTCAAAAGGAATTATATCAACATCCCGCAATGATTTAAACGAATACAAAAAAGAAATTTTAGCATATAATAAAGATGATATTTCTTGAACTATAAAAGATGCTCTTATCTGAGCAGACATCTTCATATGAGCGAGTAAATGAAATATCCTAACCTCAAAAGATATTAAAACAATGAATACTAAACCAATTATTTTTGCTTTAGCAAACCCTACTCCAGAAATCTCTCCTGAAGAAGCAAAAAAATGATGAGCATTCATTATCGCAACATGAAGATGAGACTATCCTAACCAAGTTAACAATGTACTCGTTTTCCCTGGAATATTTAGAGGTGCACTCGATGCTCGTCTTCCTCAAATAACAGAAAAACATGCCGTTATAGCTGCACATACACTTGCAGCTTGTGTTAAAAATTTAACAGTAGATTCTATATTACCGACAGTATTAGAAAAAGACGTTGCTAATAAAATAGCTAAAGCCATTATCAACGGGAAAGAATTTTAAAATTCCTTAATATTGAATTAGCAACAAAAAAGCTTAGAAAAAACAAGAATTTATTTTAATCAAAATATCAAATGTTAATTGCTATAATAGTACTTATAATCTGACTGACACTACTCTGATATTCAGCAAATCACCTTATTAATACAAGTGTTAGAATAGCCCAATATTTTAAAGTTTCTTCACTTCTTATTGGTCTAACAGTACTTGCAATGGGGACTTCTGCTCCTGAATTATTTCTCTCATGAATGGCTGCTATAAATTGAAGCGGTTCATTATCTGTTTGAAATGTTATCGGATCTAATATCTTTAATTTGTGATTTATTCTTGGACTTTCTGCAATCGTTACTCCAATTCTTATCCAAAAAAAACTTGTTTATAGAGACTGAGCATTCTTAATTTTCATTACATGTCTTATCTTTTGAATGCTTTGGGATCAACATGTTGCATGGCGAGAATGAGCAATCCTATTAGCACTCCTAGTAGGATATAACACCTTCCTACGATTAAAAAAAGATTCAAATTGAGAAGAAGTTGAAGATATCGATAAACCAAAACTTAAAAATTTCTATATTCTTTTTGCTCTAAGTATTCTCCTCTGTCTTGTAACTTGAACAAATACAGATTGAACATTCTGAATTACTGTTTGAATGTCACTTTACTGAAGGATATTTTTATGAGTACTTCTCCTATGATTATTAATCTCTCTCTTCTTAAGAAGGAATCCTAAATCATCTGAGAATAAACTTTGAATGTTACTAAACTGTACAAAACTACTTGCAAGTCTATGAATTTTAGTAATGTCCTCTGATTTAGTTGTCAACGCAGCCGTATTTATTGCACAAGCATTCAAAGTTTCAGAATGGGCCATTTGAGCAACAATTGTAGCAGCTTGAACATCACTACCAGAAGTAGCAGCAACACTTGCAGCAATAATTAAAAAGAAATATGATATGTGAGTTGGAAACGTTGTTGGATCAGATATCTTTAATATTCTATGAATTATAGGAATTTCAGCAGTGATTACTCCTCTAAAACTTCAACCAACTTGTCTACTATCTGCATGATGTGATGCTAATTTTTGGACAATGCTATTTAGAGATAATATATTCTCAGTTTGAGTCCTCATTCTTACATTAATACTAACGTTCTTTTTTATGAGAACTGGTTGGAAATTATCAAAACGAGAATGAGCTGTACTACTTATTATCGCTATTCTAAGAATGGCTTTTGAAATTAATCCTACCTTCTTTATGAAATTAATGTGACTTTAATTAAAAAAACATAATGATTCTTTGAATTGACCCTTGAGTAAGAAAACTAGGATATGCAATTATAACTGATGATTTAACTATTAAAGATTCAGGAATTTTATTACAAAAAAAAGAAAGTCCAAATAGAGAAGATCAATTTGAAAGAATGATTGAAATCGAAAAATATTTTCAAGACCTTTTCAAAAACTATAAGATCACAACAATTTGTATGGAAAAACTCTACTTCACAAAATACAATCAAAATAATGCTGAATTTGTATTTTGAATCAGAGCTATCTTAATAACCATGGCGATTCATCATAATTGTAAAATCCTAGAATTTTCACCAATAGAATTAAAGAAATACATTACATGAAATTGAAAAGCTGAAAAAATGTTAGTACAAAAAATGACTATGAAGCTTTTTAAAATGCAAGATATCCCTGAATATAACGATGCAGCAGATGCTTTATGATTAGCATATTTAGCTGCTAAACTTAAAGATAAAAATACCTGATATCAAACTAAAGTTTAATAGAAAAATTTATTCGCATCAACGTGTAAAAGTTTTTCAATTTTTTTTACACATTATTGAAAAATAGAAAAGTTTTTTACATTTCATAATACGCCCTTTTTTAACCCCTTAATTTTTTGCAATTTTTCTGATTTCATATATAATTAAACAAGAAAATTTATTTGTGAATTTTACAATGAAAGCCGTTTTCCCAAAGAACATAAAAAAAGGATTACTTTCAGGATTAACATTCTCAATAGGACCTTTTACTATTTCAATCATCCAATTATTTGGTCTTGCTATTGGGGTTGCTTTGGCACTCGTTGTTTTTTCACAATTTCAAGAAACTAATAAAGTAGTATGAACCTTCTTAGCAGTAATAATCTTTATTATCTTTGCTGTTGTTGTTTTCTTTGATATATCAGAATTAAACTTATTAGCTTTTGTTGCTAAAATAATTCAGAACCATTTCTTTGATTCAACAGAAAAATTTCAAACAATGAACGAAAAACCAAGTAAAACAGAACTCTGTATTAAAAGAAATAAAACTCAAAACAATAAAGAAAAAATAGATATCAAAACAGATATTACACTCGATAATATCGATGAATTAGATAAATCTTGAATTATCTAATTATTCCTCAATTCATAAAAAACCAGAACAAAAAAATAAGGTCATTGCAATTTTTTTGCAATAACCACATATTTTTTATCAATTATCAATCATTTTTAATACTTTAATACAAAAATTTTACATTAACTCATTTTTTAATCATTCCACTACGAGTAATTTTTTTGTATGCTCATGAAAATACCCATCAATGGTTTTAAGAAAATCTTGAACATCTTTCTCAATATATCAACAACTTTGAAGTTTTAATCATGCTGCATTATGATGTCCTCATCATCAAAACAAATTAGCTAAATATGAACAATCAATATTTCATCTTCATCTTAATGATACCTTGAAACAGTTATCAACCTTCTTAACAAAAATAACTAAATCATTATTCCTAATATCTTGCATAATATGAAGTCAATAATCTGCTTCATCTCAATCAATATTATACTTTTCTAACTCAGAATCTTCATAATAAGAATAAATAACATTTAATACTTTTCAATCAAGATAGACATGCATTTTTTGCATTCTAGAAAGAACCATTTCCATAAATTGAACAGAACGATAAGATTTACTTCTAAAAATTTCATCAATAATCTCTTTTTTACGAGCTCAGAATTCTAATAAATCAGCAGCTATTCTAAAAGACCTTACTGATTGTTCTCCTTCATCAAAACGGAAATTTCAACTATCAGTAGAAAGCCCCATATAAAAATAAGTCGCGATATCACTATCATATAAATCAATCCACCAATCTTTTGTTATTTCATACAATAAAGAACAAGTACTAATAGAACTAGGATCACGATAAATTAATGTATTCACTGGCTCCTCTTCAGGTTTATGATGATCTATAATAATCTTTTTATGAGCATCAAAATATTCTTCATGTCATTGAGTAAATGCTGGAATCCTTGAATATTGATTAAAATCTAAGAAAACAATAACATCATAATCTCAATAATCAAATTCAGTCTTTACCTTATCCAAAGCATCTAAAAACTTAAATACATGACTAGGCTCATTTGGAGTAAAATAAGATACTTTTTTTCACTGTTTCTCCAATAAACTTCAAAATCCTAAAATAGCTCATAAAGCATCTCAATCAATATTTTCATGTCAAAATAATGCAAAAGATTGTGCCTCATCAATACAACTCTTAATTCTTTCAAGCATGAACATTTAAACAGAATTTAAAACCCGATAGGACAAGATAAAGACCTGAAAAATAAAATCAAGAGAAAGGACAAAAATTGACTTTACAATTTCTTCTTTTTTTACTATAATGCCAACATTTAATAAAAGAACCATGATGAATAAAACTTTTCAAGAACTCAGTAATTTTAAAACAGAATTTCATGAAACCTATGCTCTTCTTGAAAGTTTTTATGATACTTTAAAATGAGAAAAAGTAGCTATTGCAGTATCATGATGAAGTGATAGTATCTTTCTTTCATTTCTCCTACTAAGCTTTTATAAAGAAAAGGATTTAGAAACTACTAATCTCCATTTCCTTCACTGTAATCATAAAATCAGAGAAGAAAGTGAAATTGAAGCTGAATACCTAAAAAACTTTTTCAAAAACTATAACTTTCAACTCTTTATTAGAAAAGAATCAACCGAAAAAACAGAAGAAGCATTAAGAGAACGAAGATATCAAAAATTTAATGAATACTGTAAAAATAACTGAATTAACTATCTCTTTTTCTGACATAACCTAACTGATAAAATTGAAACCTCATTAATGAATACCATTCGTTGATGTTGATTAAACTGATTTTTCAATATGGAAACCATTAGTTCTCATCCACTGCTTAATGAAAAAATCAAAGTAATTAGGCCACTCTTATCACTTCCAAAATCAAAAATCGAAAATTTTTGTATCACAAACCAAATCAAATTTTTTGAAGATAAAACCAATTTTGATACCTCAACTAGCTTAAGAAATAAACTAAGACATGAGTTCATCTCTCCTCTTTCAAAACTATGAAATGAAGATACCTTCTTTGAAAGCTGGAATACTATCTACAATTCCATTCAAAATAATCAAACTCAAAACTACCTTCTCCCTCTTAAAACCTGTCCATATCGAAACGCAGCAAATGCATATAAATGGGCAATTCCGCAAAATCTAATCACAACAGAATCTTTAGCACTAACACTATCAAATCTCTGAATCCCTATCAAAAAATGAGAATTAAACGAGCTCCTCCAACGATTAAAGAATTCCTGAGAAGGATTTCATGAATTACAAAATCGAACAATTTTTCATTCTCACTCAGAGATCTACTTCATTCAATCAACTAAAAAATTCTGGGAGAAAGAATTACATCTTGAAAAATTAGTTAAAACAACCTGAATCCAAAATTTCTGAAAATACCTTCTCGATGTTCCAGAAAATCTTATTTGAGCAACTATTAGATTCCCTAAACCTTGAGATCATTATAAAAACAAATTACTTACAAAACGAGCAATTAATCAAAAGATTCCAATCTTTTGGAGAAATATACTTCCTCTTGCAGAAAAAAACGAAAAAATTATATTCGTTTTTGAGCCAAATAATCTTATTTATTAATCTATTGAAATGACTTCTCGATTGAACAAGATTTCCATTCGATACCAACAAATTATTGATCGAATTCAATATTACATTTGAACCTCACCTCTCCGATCAAATGTAATTTTATGGGCTTTTATTGGATACCTAATCATCTTTTTCATTATAATTCCAATCCACAAAAAGCTAAAAAAGACAAGACTTAAGAAAGAGCAAGAAATCGTAAAAGATGTTGATGAAATGATCTATCTTCTTGCAAAAGCTCAACATGAAATGAATATCGATGTAAGAAAACTATGATGAAATCCAAATATTGCACTTATGAAAAGTATCTTCACTAAATGAGAATGTGATTACGTTAAAAGTACCTATCTTATCCTCGATAATATCCATAAAGTTGAAATGCTTCTTTGAAAAAAAATAATCCCTGCAGAAAAAGAAAATACACTTGTTAAACAGTCACAAAAACATAAGGCATTAAATGCCACTGAAAACGTATTTCTAATAATTGCAGCAATTCCAACTCTTGGTATTTACTATCTCAATAAATAATTTCAAATTTTTAAAGACTCTCTTAGGAGAGTTTTTTTAGTTTTAAAGCAAGAAAAAACTATTAGAATTCTTAGCAAAAATTTGCATTTTTTCCTATTCAGAATATAATTAAATATGAATATTTATTTAAAAAAAATAAAATGCTAAAAAAATCTTTATTATTATTCTGAATGCTAGTTATTAGCTTGTGAAATATGACATTTGCACTAAAAGATATTTGAACAGATGGTTGATTGGGGAAAATTCTAACTACTGATAACACTGCTATTATCAACCCTGACAAAAATGGTACAGAAAACAACATGATACTAGAGGGAACTCACACAGCAGTTAAAAGCGATAATTATCAAGTAGATAACATATCAAACTCAGCAGACAAAATCACAACCCAAGAAGAAGCTGAAGAACTAACATTAAATTATGTTCATAGACTCATAAACTGGGCACTATGAATGCTCGCTTTCGTTGCACTTATTGTTGTACTCTACGGATGATTCCAAATGGTCACAGCAGCAGGAGATGATGCAAAATTCAAATCAGGGAAAGCTGCATTAAAAAAAGCAGCAATTTGAATCCTCTGAATAGGATTAAGTTGGTTATTTGTTAGTTTCATATTCTGGTTTGTTGACCTAATCTCAGCAGCATAATCTTTTAAATCTAAAAAATAAAAATAATGAAATTCGTAAAAAAAATACTTCTAACACTTATCTTTGCATTATGATTAAGTTATTCATTAAATTGAGTATGTTTATGAGCTAGTAATGATTTCTATTATGATAAAGATGAGGTATGGGAAAAACGAAGAAAAGAAGGTTCACTAGACACAGATTATTGAAGAATGATTAAAGAGAATAGTGTTACCGAAGAATCAAGCCTTCTTAACGAAGCATTAAAAATCTTTAATCTCGATGAAAATAGTAATGAGAAATATACATGACCTAAAAAGGCTTTAGCATATGCAATATATCTTATTAACTATGCATTAGGATTTGTAGCTTTTATCGCACTATGTTTACTCATTTACAGCTTCTACTGTGTTGTTGTTGGTGATCAGAAACAAATTGATAAAGCTAAATCCTATTTGAAATGAATTGCTATTGCTATTGTCGTCATGGGATTATCATGGCTTATCACTTCTCTCATCTTCTGGCTCTATGATGATGTCGCAAAAGATGAAGGAGCTACACTAACAATGACTCAAACATTTACCTTTAATGCTTAAAAATGCTATTTAAGAACCTTGAAAATCAGAATATCCAAAAAGGAAAGCAAGAAGCTCAATTTAATACTGAGAAAATGCTTCCTATTTCTGAAATTAAAGATTGATATGTTATATTAAAAGATTGAGGAATTAGAGCTATTTTAAAAGCAGAAGGAGTTAACTTAGATCTTAAAAACTTTGATGAAATCCAATCAACATTAGAACAATATAAAAGATTTCTAAATTCACTAGAATTCCCTCTACAATTTCTAGTACGTAACACCTATCTTGACCTTAGAGAATATCTTAACTATATCCAAAAGAACATAGAAAAACTTGATCCAGGACCATTAAAGGAGCAAGCTAAAGACTACTCAGAATTCCTCGAAAGTATCAATATGAAACAATGACTTATTTATGTAAAAGAATTCTATGTTGTTATTCCATATTATGAAAATGAACAAGATTCAGACCAAGTTAAAAAACCTTGGTGGAGTCAATTCATGGATACCTTAAACAGCAAAGATGATATAGAAAGTATTGTAGAAAGATATAGATCATTTGTTAAAGGACAAAAGATGTTAAATACCAGAGTAAGTTTAGTACAAGAAGGATTAGGAAGTTTATGAGTAAGAACAGAACTGCTTAATACAAAAGATGTAATTTCACTGCTCTTCTCTATGTATAATCCTCTACTTGATTCAACTCAATGAGACTATAACGAATAAAAAATAATTTAAATAATAACAAAAAAAATATGAAAGATATTATCCTAGCAGGAATCCAAGGTTGTGGAAAAGGAACACAAGCACAATTATTACTCAATAAGTATTGAGATAAAATTGCCTACTTTGAAACAGGGAATATTCTAAGAGCTCTTATGAGTAATGATAATGCTATAGGAGACTATCTTAAAGATACCGTTAATTCATGACGTTTAGTTTCAGATAATATCATTACTTGATTATTTAAACTCTTTCTTGAAACAGTAGAAAACAAAACAATTCTCTGAGACTGAAATCTAAGAAAAATCTGACAAACAAAAGGAATTCTTCATGCTCTACTTGATAAATGAAGAGATCCAATTATCGTTCTCTTAGAAATCCCTGAAGAAGAAGTATATAAAAGACTAGAGCATCGTAAAATGTGTAAAGAATGTTGAACAATTTACTCAACCCTAACAGAATGAGAGATAACTACCTGTAAAAAATGTTGATGAGAGTTATACGTCCGCACAGATGATGCAGATATTAATGCAATTAAGACAAGAATAGAAGAATTTAAAAAAGAAACAATTCCCGCACTTGAATATGTTGAAAGTCTATGACATTTAGTAAAGATTGATTGAATGCAGCCAATAGATGAGATATTCAAACAAATAGAAAAATTAATTAATGCTTAAGAATACCACTAATAATGGTATTTTTTTCAATTTCGGATAGTTGTAGATCTATAAAGCTGCTCTATTAATGTTAATTTTGCTAATCAATGAGGGAGGGTTATCGCTCAAAAAGAAAATTCTTTCATGTCAGGGAAGGCATCCTTCAATAACTTTTCATTAACTCAATACGGTCATCCTATAATAAAAACAAAATTTTTTCCTTTTATCATACTTGCAAATTCCATTGTATCATAAGCTTTTCCTTCTTTTATTAAAAGAATCTTTTGATATCAATTATATTTTTTCTTTAAAATTGAAATAATACTTTCTGTTTCTTTCTCTATTACAAAAGCTTGATTATCTCATCTATAAGGCTTCAAATTTTCAATTTTCACCTCTTTAGCTAATCTTTTTTCATATTCTTGAATCGCTCAAGAAAAATGTTTATCTGAATCAGAAACTGATAGTATTACAAACATTTTTACCTATTAATAAAGAATATATTTATCATCTAATCATTCATAATAACTCTTAACTCTTAGGATATCTCCTTTCATAATTCATTCATCTTCATAGATATCTAAGAATCCTTTTGATTGCATTTGATTCCAATAGTATTGTTCAGCTTGATCATTTCACCAAGGGATAGTAAAAGTTAATTTACTAATTTCAGGATTTTGAACGTACCGAACCTTAGCAAATCTTGATTCTAGTTCTTCTATATATCCTTCTTCTATCAAATGAGGCTTTTCTTCTTCTGTTACTTCAGTAATCATTGTCCAATCTGTTTCTTCCTCCTCCTCTTCTATTCCATCATTTATTATCTCAGGATAATATCAATTATCATCTGTTTTTTGTAATAATTCAGCGAACTTTCTTAAAAGTTCTCAAACTCCATGATAAGTTCAAGCAGAAGTTAAGAAGGTATTTTTTTCTAAGACTTCCTTAGCTAATACTCAATATCATTTTTCTTTAAGGAATGCATTCAAAGTTGTAAAGAAAGTCTTTTTATATTCTTTTAAGATTTCTTCATCATTCAAGAGATCTCGTTTATTAAGAACAATAATAACTTTTTTGCTTAAGAGAACTTCATCATTCTTATCAACTTCAAAAACAATATATCAATTTTCTTCCCTAAAGACATATTGCATTTCTTCATCTTCTCAGAATTTGATTTTCAAATAAGAAACAATTTCTTCAAATAATTCAACAGTCTCTTTTATTCATTGTTCAAATCTAGAGATATCTGCAACAAAAGCAAAAACTTTAGCTTTTAATACATGTCTTAGAAAAGCATTTCCTAATCCCTTTCCTTCACTTGCTCCTTCAATTAATCAAGGGATATCAATAACATTAAAACGATAATCTCAAACAGAAACAGATCATAAATTAGGAACCAATGTTGTAAAAGGATAATCAGCTACCTTAGCTTTAACATCAGCCATACAATTAATTAATGATGATTTTCAGACGCTAGGACTTCCAATAAGACCAACATCTGCTAATAATTGAAGCTCTAAGGTGATTTCTTTTTTTTGTCCTGGTTCTCCTAAAAGATAAAAATTAGGATATTGATTAACTGAATCCTTAAAATGGATATTTCAGAAACCTCCTTCTCAACCTTTTAAGATTTCAATCCTTTGTCCATCATATTCTAACTGAGCTAAGAGTTTACCTGTTTCTTTATCTTTTATCATGGTTCATACAGGAACAATAAGATCTAAGTTTTCTCAATGAGCTCAATATTGATCTTTAGTTCTTCAAGGTTCTCAAGCTTTAGCCTTAAAATGTTTCTTAAATTTATAATCAATCAAAGTATTTTCATCTTTTGATGCAACAAAAAAAACAGAACCTCAATCTCATCAATCTCCTCATGATGGTCATCAGAATGGAATTCCACTTTCTCTTCTACCACTTGCTATTCCATCTCATCATTTTCAAGATTCTATTGTAATGCTCACTTCATCATAAAATTGCATATAATTGTTGTATAAAAGATAAATTGTTTTATCAATTATAGTAATTCTGGGGAATAAATCAAAAAGTTTTTAGAATAATTGATTTTAATGTATTTAAATTTATATATTGTATGTTGTTGTATAAACCTTATAAAACATTTTAATACATACTTCAATGAATAATATGATAAAGAGAAATAAAGCCATCTTCCTCGACAGAGACTGAACACTCAACTACGATTACTCCTATGTCTACAAACTAGAAGACCTAAAAATTTTAGATTGAGTAAAAGAAGGATTAAACTATCTAAAATCTTTATGATTTTTATTAATTTTAGTAACCAATCAATCTTGAATCTGAAGATGATATTACACTCTTGAAGAATGTAATAATTTTAACAATGAGCTTCAAAAACAACTCTGAATCAAATTTGATGAAATATACATCTGTCCTCATACAAAGGAAAACAATTGTGAATGTAGGAAACCTAAAACACTATTCATAGACCAAGCGATAAAAAAATTTAAACTAGACATTAAAAGTTGTTATATGATATGAGACAAAGAATCTGATATTCAAATGTGAATCAATGTATGATGTAAAACTGTTCTTATAAAGAACAAAGACTATCCTTGTAAATTAAATCCAGACTACTCCGTTAATTCAATTCTTGAATTTACTAAAACATTAAAAAATAACTAATTTTATATTGAATTTCTAAATAGTTCTTGTATATTGATTTTGCCAAATCATTATACAGACCAAATCTAGAAGTAAAGATTTGTCTGTCTTTACTTTTTTCTTTTTTATAAATGAAATACATTATCACATGATGAGCTTGATTCATTTGAAGTGTTGTTCTTTGATATTTTAATAAGAATTGAATTGAGAATATCATTGTTGTTGATCATCTTAATCAATCTGAAAAATGGAAAAATCTAGTATGAAAGACATTTACTAATTATTTTGACAGATGAGAATTTTTAGAAAAAGTTAGTAATTGAGAAATATTAGAAAAAGATGATGTTATAATTCATATGTGAGCATGTAGTTCAACAACTGAAACAGACTCCAATTATATAATGGAGAATAATTCAAAATATACAAAAAAACTTTTTGATGAATGTCAAAAAGTATGAGCAAGATTAATATATGCATCTTCTGCCGCGACATACTGAAATGGTGATAAATGATATTCTGATAAAGAATACAATCTATCTCCTCTAAATATGTACTGATACAGCAAACATCTTTTCGACCAATGGATAATAAAAGAAACCAATAATTTCACCAATACAAAAAGCCAAATAGTTGGACTTAAATTTTTTAATGTGTATTGACCTAATGAATATCACAAATGATCCATGGCATCAATGGTTTATCACGGATTTAATCAAATACAACAAGATTGAAAAATCTGACTTTTCAAGTCTTATAGAAATGATTTTTGAAATGGTAAGCAATCAAGAGACTTCATCTATGTAAAGGACATTGCAAAAGTAATCCTCTTTTTTTCTACAGAAGCTCACAAAAATATAAACTGAATTTTTAATTTATGAACATGAAAATCCAGAACTTTTTATGATTTAGCAAAAGCAACTTTTACAGCACTCAAATTAGATACTGACATATATTATAAAGACATGCCAGAAACTTTAAAAAATAAATATCAATATTTCACAAAAGCTGAGATGTGAAAATTAAGAGAAATAGGATATGAAGAACCATTCTATTCTCTTGAAGATGGTGTTAAAGATTACGTTACAAACTACTTAAATAAAGGAATTCAGACTTATTAAAAATTTTTATTCCGTAAATAAATCACCATGCAATTAGAATCAAACCTTAAAAAACATTTTGAAGAATCTGCAAGTGTAAAGATGAAATTTATTGAAGAGAATGAAGAATTATTCCAAAAAGTAGTAGAAGTTGTTTATTGAGCTATTGCCTCATGACATACTATATTTCTATGTGGTAATGGGTGAAGTGCCGCTGACGCACAACATATTGCAGCAGAACTAACATGAAGATATAAAACTGAAAGAAATTCTTTGCCAGGAATAGCATTAACTGTAGATACTTCTGCACTTACCGCCATATGAAATGATTATGGATTCGAATATGTTTTTTCTAGACAATTGGAATGATTGGGAAAAGAATGAGATATTTTAATCGGAATTTCAACATCAGGAAATTCTTGAAATGTAATTGAAGCTGTTAATATGGCAAAAAAGAAATGAATTAAAACTATATGATTACTCTGAAAATCCTGAGGAAAATTAAAAGATATGATGGATTATGCTCTAATAGTACCATCAGATAATACTCCTAGAATTCAGGAATGTCATATGACTATTTATCACGCCCTATGTGAGCAAATAGATATTTTAGATCAGAATAATAAATAGATATGAGTAAAATTGTTGTAATCTGAGATGCAATGTTGGATGAATATATTTATGGAAATACTGACAGAAAAAATCCAGAATCTCCTATGCCTTTATTAAATGTAGAGAAGGAAGAAATTAAGTTATGATGAGCATCTAATGTTGCACATAATATCGCAAGTTTAGATGAATGAGTAAATCTTATTTGTTTGATTGGGAATGATGAGAACTGAAAAGTTTTCTCTAATTTATGTGAAAAAGAAAATATTAATCTCTTATCTCTTCTTATGAGCTCACCAACAATAGCAAAAAAGAGATTCCTAGATTCACAATACAAACAACAACTATTAAGAGTTGATTATGAAAAGAAGGAAAGAATATCAGAAGAGAATATATCTAAAGCAGAAAAAATATTAGAAGAAATAAGACCTGATTATATATTAATCTCTGATTACAATAAGTGAATAATAACAGATAAAATGATGGATATGGTAAAGGTATTTTCAGAAAAGAATTGATGTAATATTCTTGCAGATATAAAACCTCAAAATTTGGATTTATTTAAATGAATATTTCTTATTAAACCAAATTTTAAAGAATTCTGCGAAATGATGAACATTCAATGAATTGAAAACAATGATGAAAATATTTCAAAATATTGAACAGAATTTGTAAAAGAATTTTGAGTAAACTTAGTAGTTACTAGAGGTTGAAAGTGATCAACATTAATTACTAAAGATTTAAATGTATATCATATACCTTCAGAAGAACGTAAAGTATTTGATGTTACAGGAGCTTGAGATACATATATCGCCACATTGACTTATGCTTTAAGTAAATGATATGAATTAACAGAAGCTGTAAAACTAGCAAATACTGCAAGTTGAATTGTAGTTTGAAAAGTTTGAACAGCATCAATTTCTAAGGAAGAATTATGAATTTAATAGTGTTTATAATTAATGTATCTTAAAATGATTTTAGAAAATTCTGAGGATATAATAGCTAAAGCTAATGAAGAAAGAGAAAAGTGAAAGAAGATTTGATTTACTAATTGATGTTTTGATATTCTACATCCATGACATATTGAAACTTTTAAAAGAGCAAAAGAATATTGTGATATTTTGTTTGTAGCTTTGAATTGAGATAAATCTCCGTATTGGAAAACAAAACCATGAAGACCAATTCATAATGAAACACATAGATCAATAATTTTGGATAGTATTAAATATATTGATTATGTTGTTCCTTTTGATGAAGAAACTCCAATAAAAAGAATCGAAGAAGTTAAACCTGATTATCTTTTTAAAGGATGAGATTATAAGGCTGAAGATGTGGTATGATATAAGGAAGTGACAGAAAATTGATGAGAAGTTGTAATAATTCCAACTGTAGAATGATATTCAACTACAAATAGCGTAAATAAAATTTTATGAAATAAATAGACTTTATGCCTGTAAAATTGCTCAGACAAATTGATAAATATTTTATTGGATTCCTAATCTTGATATTTTTTTGGTTAAAATATTTTTTTGTTTGAAAAAAAGATAAACTTATTAAAAAACCTAAAAAAATCCTAGTAATTCGTGTTTGGGCTTTGTGAAGTAGTTTGCTTACTTTCCCAATGGTAAAGCAATTAATAGATTATTATGGAGAATGAGTACAATATGATTTATTAGCTAGTACTAGAAATATTTGAGTATTCAAAAATCAAGGATATTTCAAAAACATGTATAATCTATTTAATATAAAGCATTTACTTAAACTTATTTGCAGTTTTAAAAAATATGATATTGTTATTGATACCGAAGAATATTTTATGATATCTGCTTTTATGTCTTTACGGTTAGGAAAAATAAATTGTGGATTTACTAATATAAAAGTTAGATGATTGGCTTATAATACTTGAATAATCTACAATGACAAGCAACATTCTTGTTTAACATGTTTGGATTTAATTAAAGCGATTTGAATTGATTACAAAATACCAAAATCATTAGAACCACTTTCATATAAGGAATCTGATAAGACAAAAGTAGATGAATTCTTAAAATGATTGAAATATAGTAAATTAATCTGCATGCATACGTGATTAGCTGAGACATCAAAAGATAGAGCTTGGCCAAAAGAAAAACGGATTGAACTAATAGAAAAAGTGTTAGAAGAAGAAAAATGAATAAAAATAGTTCTTTCTTGATCTAAATCAGAATACTCCTCTGTTCAAGAGATTATTGATTCATTAAAAGAAGATCGAAAAGAGAATATAATAAATATTTCTTGAATATTTAGTATTTTTTGATTCGCATATTTATTAGAAAGATGTGATTTGATGGTTTCTAATGATACATGACCTATGCACTTAGCAGCAGCTATGTGAACAAAAACAATTTGATTATTTTGACCAAACTTACCTGAAAGATTTGGACCTTATCCACTAGATAAGAATATTTGAATTTATAAATGAGATTGAAAAGCTAGTATTAATGTTCATTTAGGAAAGTTTGAAGAAGATAAGGAATGTAATATTATTAAAATTGAAGTTAATGATATTTTTAAATTTATCATTTAAATACTAATAACATCTGTTATGAAAGTAGCATTTATTACTGACTTCAATAATCACACATGAATATGAGCTCAAAATTATAATCTTTTCATATGATTGAAAAAAAAATGAGTGGATATTGATATCATTAATTTAGTATCCCCCCAATGATTCAAAGGAATTCCTAATTATTGAATTAATATAAATTCTAATATATTAAATAATATATATTTATCTTTTTGATATTGAGTATTTTATAAATTCCCTAAGGAATTAAAGAAAATATTAAAAAAATGAAAATATACACACATAATATTATGACATCAATGATTAGCTTATTTATGAAAAAAATTACAAGAGGAATACAAAACAATTATCATTGTTCATGATTTATTCACATTATACGATGACAAGATAAAATGAATAGATGATTTTATATACAATAATTTCTTATTAAAAGGAATTAAAAAAATGAAAAATATCGTATTTATTTCGGAGTTTACAAAAAATGATTTTGTAAAATATTTTTGATCATTGGATAATCATAATTATAGAATAATATATCAATGAATAGATAAACAAAACGTAGATAATAAAATAAGAGAGCAATTGATTAAGGAGTATAATTTGAATGATAAAAAAATTATTCTTAATGTGTGATCTGAAGACTGAAGGAAAAATATAAAAACATATTTAGAAATGGCGAATCATTTTAAAGATAGAAATGATATTCAATTTGTAAGAGTTTGAAGAAAATCATTGGAGTCAGAAAAATATATTAATGATAATAATTTAAAGAATGTTCTTTATTGCTCATGAATTTCAGATGAAGAGTTAATTGCTTGGTATGATATTGCGAATATAGTCCTATCAACATCAACTCTTGAATGATATGGAAGACAGATTTTTGAATGATATTTGTATAATAATTATGTTATTACAAGTGATGTATCTGATGTTAGAAAAATATTTCATAATGCTTGAAATGTTTTAATTGAGAGCGATATTCTAAAGATATCTAAATATATTGAATGAATAAAATTTAATGAAGAATCGAAACCCAAATTATCGTTGATACAAAGTGTTGAATGAGAAATATCAAACTATATGCAATTTTTAGCAACATTATAAAAAGATGAAAGTGGCTTTTGTTACGGATAATGATGAATATTCTTGAATCTGAAAACAGAATTATTCATTATTTAATAGACTAAAAGATCAGGGATTGGATATAGATTTAATTAATTTATATGTTCCAATAAGATTTAGATGAAGTCCTAAGTGAAAACAAATAAAAAGCGATATTTTTAATAACTATTATTTATCGCTGTTGTTTGGTGTGGCATATATATTTCCAAATAAGCTAAAAAAAATATTGAAAGAGTGAGGTTATACGCATGTAATATTATGACATCAATTTCTTGGGTATTTATATCCAGCTTTATCGAAGCTTAATATAAAAAGAATAATAATTGTTCACGATCTTTGTCTCTTTTATAAAGAGAATAAAGGGGTATGAGATATTGTTTATGAAAAACTTTTAATGAAAAATCTAGATAAATTTGAGAACCTAGTTTTTATATCAAATTTTACAAAAAAGGATTATATTAAATATTATAACAATTTGGAAGATAAAAATTATAAAATAATTTATCAATGAATTGATAAACAAGAGTTAAATAATGATTTAAGGGAACTTTTGATTAAAAAGTATAATTTAAAAAATAAAAAAATATTTATAAATGTGTGATCTGAAGATTTTCGTAAAAATATTATAACGTATTTAAAAATCGCTGAGCATTACAAAGATAATAAAGAATTATTGTTCATTAGAATATGAAAACCATCATCAGATTCTCAAAAATATATTAATGAGCATAAATTAAATAATATATTATATTGTTCATGAATTTCAGATGAAGAGTTAGTTGCTTTATATAGTTTAAGTAATGCTGTTATATCAACATCATCATATGAATGATACTGAAGACAAATTTTTGAATGATATTTATATTGTAAAAATGTTATAACGAGCAATGTTTCAGATGTTGTGAAGATATTTGAATGAGATGAATCAGTGAATGTAATTCATGATTATTTAAGTATTAGATCATATATTAATGCGATAGAAAGCATAATCAATGAATGTAATCATAAAAAAACAAGTAAAATTCAGTCATGCAAATGAGAAACTAAAGAATATTATGAATTCTTGCATACAAGTATTAGATAGTTATTATTTAAATTTTTTAATATATTCTTTTAGTATTTGTTTGTGATCTAAAAAATGTATTTAAACTGTATTAGAATCATCTTTTTAAGAATAGCATGAGCTATAAATTTTATGTTATGAAGAGTTATTACGCTTTTAAAATGAAATAAACAGGTTATTTTGGAAGATTTTAATAAAATAATATTTAATAGAAAAGATAGAATCTGAGATGCTGTAATTACAAAGCCACTTTTAATTTTGTTTGCAAAATATGTTAAAGAAGAACTAAAATTAGATATTGATATTGAAATTGAATGTAGTGAATACAATAAATTTGTTTTTGATGACGATCAAATAAAAAAGCACTGTAAAATCATAGAAAAAAATTGTGAAATAAATAACTACTGAGAGTCAGTAATGAAAATGATTATAAAATATCTAAATTTTCCTATCAAAAAGAATAATAAAAAAAATAAAGATACTATATACGTTGATTTAATATGAAATTATCACCATTTAGATAGTATATTAGATAAAAATTATTTTATTATATGACCAAATTATTGAATAAAAAATTATTTATTAGATTTTTCTTTAAATCATAGTTTTGTGCGGAATGCAAAGGCAAATCTAATTGAAACATATACTTCTTTGTTATCATCATGTTTTGATTTAACCTGATTTAAAGATTATATCAACAAAAACTTAGAGTTTTTCTATGAAGATTACAATTATAAGAATAAGTCATGAATAATGATATTCGTTTGAAATAAAGAATTCAGAAATTTATCCATAGATATTCGGTATAAATTAATTTTATGAATTGGGGAAAAAAGGATGCATGAAAAAATTATAGTATTAGATGACAACAATAATACAATGTTTAAGAAATTAAAGAAATTAGATTTCCCGAAGAATGTAGAAATTATAGAGAATAAATTTTCATTAAATGAATTTAAAGATTATGCAAAAAATTTTGAATTATTAATTTGAATTGATGGATGATGATTTAATTATATAAGAACAGTAACAGATAGTTTGGAAATATTCACTCTAGCAAATAGTAAAGTTTGGTCTATCTTTACTTGAGATTATAAATACAAAAAAAAGAAACTCTGAAAATATATCTTAAATGAAGTAAATATTTTAGGAAAAAAATTTGGATACATAGAAAAGAAAAACTTTTTTTTACCTAGTTATGATTATGAATTACCAAAAGGAATATTTAAAGACTTTCCTGTTGATAAAATTTTATCAGAAATATAATTAAAATGAATATATGAATTATACATACTCATTGATTATGAGATTCTATTGTATTCTCACCAATAATTAAAAAAATAAAAGAAATGTCTCCCGATTCAGAAATCACATTATTTACATGAACAGATTTTTCTAAAGAATTTTATAAAAATTTAAAATGTATTGATAAAGTAATAGTACTTGACAAAAATAATACCACATTAATCGAAAAATTTAAAATACTTATTTGAAATTTTAAAAAGTATGATGTTATGATTGATACAATGCGATGAGATTCATTAACATCAATAATCTGTAGATTATTTTGAAAAGAAAGCATTTGATTTTCTGAATTTTGAAAATTTTATACAATAAAAATCCCTCAAAAAAGAAATAATGAATTCATATTTGAACAACATATAATTATTTTAAAAGAATTATTTTGAAAAGAAAAAATAAATGATATATATGATTGGAATTTAGATCTAAAGGAAGAATATTATAAAAATTTAGAAAATAAAATATGAATATTAGATAATAAAATAGCATGTCTACATGCCTCATCCAAAAAATGATATATAAGTAGAAAACTTAATTTATCTGATATAAATAAAATAATAGATTACCTTATTCAATATTGATATTCAGTATACTTAATTTGATCAAAAGATGATGAAGAAATTTATAAAAACATAAAAAATAGAAAAAAATTATACAAAGTTTACGAAAAAAATCTGTCAATCTGGGAAACAGCTTCATTAATAAAAAAATCTGATGTATATATATGAACAAATTCATGACCTATGCGAATAGCTGCTGCTTTACAAAAGAAAGCAATAATTATAAACTGACCAACAAAAAAATGTCGAATTCCTCCTAAAAATATTTTTCCAAACATAACAAACATATTACCAGAAAAAAATTGCTGTAGTACTCCATGATGTGATGAAATGGTATGTAAATTTAATAAAAACTGAATCTGAATATGTATGAAAAATATAAATATGAGAAAGATATTTACATTAATTGATGAAATACTTTAATAAAGTATTTCTTTCTTTTTTTAAGTTCAAAGAATCGTAACAGACAGCACGTCTTGTATAGTTTCAGTCTTTATCATCAAAACATAGTAGTATATTTATTCTTTTATCATTCATCTTTTAAAATATAAACTTATAAATCATTATTAATTTTTAATAAATTCTAAATTATAATTTGCTTTAATCTTTTCAAT
>ODAI012233843.1_pt1 | contig 21857 bp, 21 predicted proteins | sample 1539321 | NCBI WGS metagenome assembly ODAI01 (sample SAMN02144231, study PRJEB22623) | gut metagenome | biome: sheep rumen | host: Ovis aries | place: New Zealand | reverse complement strand
CGTACAGTATCTTTCGGACCGTTGCTCCCAGTGGGCAAAGGCCGCTTCTTCCCAAAGGCCGAGACCCAAGGTGGAGCACATCCGTTACACGGTAGGAGAAAACGGAGGAAGGTATGACCGGATAGTCTCCGTCCCCGAACTGATGGTGACACTCCCCGGCACTGAAGCGGAGCGTGAGATCATCCTCATGGCGCATATCGACACGAGAGTCATCGACGTCATGGACTCCACGTTCTTCGCTCCCGGAGCCGATGACGACGGAAGCGGCCTCGCGTGCCTTCTGGAGACGGTACGCATCCTTTCACAAATTCCTCTAAAGCAGACAGTCAAATGTCTTTTCGTTTCCGGTGAGGAACAGGGACTGGACGGGTCAAGGCATTTCGCGCAGAAAGCGAAAACGGAAGGTTGGCCCATACAGGCGGTCCTGAGCAACGACATGATCGGTAACACCAGGGCCAGCGGCACTCTCCTTCGTGAAGAGCACAAGGTGAGGGTCTTCTCCGAGAACATAGCCGGAGGTGAAGACACGGACTCCCGCCAGCTGGCAAGATACATAAAGGAAATGGCCTCCGTCTACGTCCCTGACCAGGAAGTGGTCCTCAACTACCGCTCCGACCGATACCGCCGCGGAGGTGACCAGCAGTATTTCCAGAGGGAAGGATTCACGGCCGTAAGGGTGTGCGAATACTGTGAAGACTACGAAAGGACACACCAGGACGTAAGGACCGAAAACGGAGTGGACTACGGAGATCTGGCCTCATATATGGATTTCCCGTATCTTGTAAGGAACATCCGTGTGAACCTGGCCGCCGTCATGAACCTTTCGGAGGGTCCCACCCGTCCCAAAAACGCCAGGATCGCCAACGCTAACGAACTTGACAACAACACTGTCCTTTCTTGGGATCCGATCCTTGACAAGGACGGCAACATCGATACCGGAATACAGTACCAGATCCTCTGCCGTGAAACCGACAAGTCGGAATGGATGGCGGAATTCCCCATGGGAATCGACAACATCGTGGATCCGGTCCCCTCTTCTTCCGGCAAGGTGGAATTCTCCTGCCCTCTCAGCAAGGACAACTATTATTTCGCGGTAAGGGCGGTATCCGAGGGGCATCCCGGCCTTCCGGCGGTAGCCAGATAATTCTTCGGCACTGTCAAGTTGCCAATTGAAATCAAGCGGGCGGCCCAAAACAAGGTCGCCCGCTTTTTCATGACACAATAGAAGTTCCGTCAAATCATCTTCTGCCCCCGAAATCGAACCTCAGTCCCACTCCGAGTGCGAAATTCAGCGGACGGTCGCTGTATATAGTCGGGATATCGCTTCCGTTGTCGAAGTGGTAGTCCACCGACGGCTCGGCATACAGACCTATGCCGTTCCATATCCTGTATTCAATACCGGCGCTGGCGTTGACGGAATACTGAAGAGGTCGGATGGATACATTCTCGACTGATGAAGCGTCACTTTCCCCGCCTACGGAAGTGGAGAAACTTCTTCTCCCCTTCACCATCTTTTCGACCATTCCGCCTGCCGAGGCGTAGACTCCCCAACGCTTTCCGGACCAAAGATACCTTGTCACATTCAGAGGTATGCCGATGTATGAGAGCCTCTGCTCGACATCCGAAGAGATGGAGCGCGAGCCGCTCCTGAGGGTCGAAGCGAGATAGCTGTAAGTTATGCCCGACTCTATTCCCCAGTGGTTGTCGATATTGTAACGGAACTTTATTCCCGCCCTGAGAGGCTGCCTATGGTCGGCATCCCGGGTAACGGGGTTGTCGTTCGTGAAGAGCACAGGGGCTGAATTGCTCTTGGCCGAGAGGGCGGAGAATCCGTAAGTGTCAGCTGAAGGGAGAGCCATCATCATCGGTGAAGAGGCGTCTCCGCCTCCGGACAAACCGGCTCCGTTCGAAACGAAAGCCATCGCAGTGAGGGGACGGCCTTTCCTTCCGGAAGGTTCATCCTGAACGGCGAAAGGATCGGCTGTACGGATGTACGGCTTTGTCGTAGGAGTTTCTTCCTTATCCTTTTTGTCTTCGGCGTTGTCGTCATTTCCCTTATTGCCGGGAGCGGAGTCATCATTTCCGGTGGAAGCGGCGGGATCGTCTCCGGATACAACCGGACCGTCTCCGTTTCCGGTGATTCCCTTATTTCCGTCCTCCTCATTCTCCCCTCCGGCGTTCTCCCCCGCGGTATCATCCTTGGGAGCAACCTCCGAAGAAGGCAAATTGTCGGCAAGAAGGTCATTTCTGCCGGATCCTGAAGTGGCAGTCCCTTTCCTGACGGAATCGTTCCTTCCGGAAGGCACGACACCGAAGGGCTGAGTCTTCTTTCCCGTTTCGGGAGTCACGGTTTCCTTTTCCTCTCCAACAGAATCCTGAGCGGGAACGGTCACCTCGGGAACGGGAGTATTTTCGGCTATGCTGTCTTCCATCGGAGATGAAGGATTCCGGGGAGACTTTGTCAGAAGGACAGCCCCCACGACAAGAGCTGCCGCGGCGGCCGCAGCGGCGCTCCACCATATAGCGACGGGGATAGTCCTTGTTTTCTTGGGTTTGGGAAGAGCCTTTTCAAGGACGTCCCACTGAAGAAGCGGGGCGGGTTCCGAATAGCCCTCCATCTTCCGCTGCATCTGCTGTTTCCAGTTGTCTTTCATTGTGGTCACGTTCTTGAAAGTAAATACTCTTTGATCATTGCGGCCAACTTGTTCTTGGCCCTGTGGAGATTCGAGGCGGAGGTGTCCGGTTTGATTCCGAGAAGTTCCGCTATCTCGATATGGCTTCTGTTCTCCAGCACATAGAGGTTGAATACCGTCCTGTACTGCTCCGGAAGACTTCGGATCATCTCCTGAATGACTTCCGGAGGAATGTCATCCAACGGAGGATCTTCGACCTCCTCTTCGTCGGGGATATCCCACTCTATCGGGACAAGGGCGTCCTTCTTTTTCCTTGAGAGGAACTTCAGGGATTCGTTTGACACGATTCTCGTCATCCAGGCCCTCAGGGATCCTTTCCCGCGGTACTGGAAGGAGTCGAGATTCCCCAGAATCTTCACGAAGGAATCCTGAAGGACGTCCTTCACGTCATCCTTTTCCTGGACATACCGGGAGCATACTCCGGTCAGATAGCCGGCGTACTCGGAATACAGGTCCCGAAGCGCTGACGTATCTCCGCCGCGTAGCCGTCTTATAAGACGTTCCTCCCCGTTGCCCGAAAAGATGTTCAAACCTTACTCTACTCTAATTCTTTACGCGCGGAAAGGGTAACAATATCCGAACCGGATTTGCCGATGATGCCTTTACGTGTGGAATACTTGAAAACCGCGGTCTTCTTTCCCATGAACGAATTCCACTCCAGGACAAGGTCGACGGTCTTGTCGCCCGTGTCGGGAAGGCGGTCCAGGCGGAAAGCCACGAGTCCGTCAGCGGTCTGCCCGTAGATATCACCGTTCGCATTGTGATAGAAGGTCACGTGATAGGCGTTGTCTCCGTCAACGGTCTGGACAAGATTCACGATGTGGGTGATTCCGCCGCCCCATACGGTACGGAAACGGAGGGTAAGGTAACCGTCTTCAGCTACGGTAACCCAGTCATTGACGATTTCGACAGGGTCGGTACCGTAGGTGGAAATGTTCTTCTCCGGTCCGAGGTCGATGGCCATCTTCTTTGTCAGGATGGAATCGAGCCAATTGACATAGACGACTTCCCTCTTGTCATCTCCCGCATAGGAATTGCTCGAGGAAATGTCGTTCTCTTCCGCCTTCTTGTAGTTCACCAGAGCCCTCACTTCCTTGTCTCCATAAGGGGACTTGGTGAGATTGGAGGGAATGAGGACGGTCTCGTCGTCGAGCTGCATATGGAAGCCCGTTCCGTCAGCGTCGGGCTTTACTGTTACGAGTGCGTCCGGATATACGAGATCGGCCATTTCGGGGTCAGCGTCGGAAAGTTTGCATGAAGTGAGTGCTGCGGATCCTACCGCGGCAAGTACAATCAAATTGTAAAAAAATGTCTTTTTCATATCGCTACGAATTTAACTAACACACCTATTAAATCCGGCGTGAAATGTTCCTTGCGTAAAATTATCAAGATTTTTCGGAATGTTTGCAAAAAGTCCATTTTAAGGCACATGACATGTTGTCATAAATAAATTGAAAGCCTGCGACAGTCATGCAACAATCCGCTATTTTTCACTGCATTACGGAGATAAAAACGTTCAAATGGCACTTCGTCACAATTTTGCTTTTGGTCGAATAATTCCCCAAAAAATCAACATTGGCACAGAGATTGTTTTATATAAGGGCAAAACCAAAAAAGTTTTGTTGAATATGAAAAAAATCATTTCTATTCTTGCAGCAGCATCGATGATGCTTCTCGCAACAAGCGCTTTCGCTCAGGTGCACGTAGGTGCAGGTTATATCAATGACACCGAAACCACAAAGCTCAACAAAGACGCTGACAAATCCTCTGAAAATCTTAATGGCGTTTACGCCGGTGTAGGTTATACCATCCACATATCCGACGCTTTCGCAGTTACCCCCGGTCTCTACTGGTCAATGATCGGAAAGAATGACTACAGCACTGTAGCCGGTATCGCTCTCAAGGGCGACTTCAAGGAGCACGCAATCAATGTTCCCATCGACTTCAGCTATGGTTTCAACCTCGCTCCTGACGCCAAGTTCTTCGTCTATGCAGGACCTACCATCCAGTATGGTCTCTCTTCAAAGACTACCGGATCAGTCGGTTCAATCAGCACGGACGTTGACAACTTTGAGAACGACAACTACTCACGCTTCAACTTGATGCTCGGTGGTGGTGTAGGTGCCCAGGTTCTTGACGCTATCCGTATCACTGTCGGATATGACGCCGGCCTCACCAACCTCTACAAGGGAAGCGGTGACGCTATCCAGAAACGCAACCAGCTCAAGATCGGAGTCGCTTACGTATTCTAGTGAATAAGGGCCTTAGGCCCATGTGAAATAACCCAGACGGGTCCGGAGGTTTCCGGGCCCGTCATTTTTTTATAACCTTCACAGTGATATTCCGCTGCGCGGGGACAGCCCCCGGTGCTGACTACAGGAATGGAAGAATCTCCTTTTCGAAGACGTCCTTCCTTATTATCCTGTAGTGGGGATGGTAGAAGGAATTGAATTCCCGGCTGTGGTGAAGGATGAGATTTCCCGCGGACACGAGGGAATCTATCCCCGAAAGGTCCTCTTCCAGGGAGGGAATTCCGGAGAAGTCTTCACGAAGGGCTGATTCGATTTCGGCCCATTTCGCCTTCCACTCCTCCCCTGTCATATTCTGGCCACCGTTCGCGCTTTCGACAAAAGCGGCGAGAAGTTTTTCCGCCGACAAGAGCGAATCCAGCACTACGGAAAGGTCCACGCGGACGAAGTTTCCCTTGTCTCCGACCGGGTAATACCTCTTTTCCGGTGCGGAATAAAGGCCATTGGCCAGATCTTCCTTGTATGTAGAGAGCTCACTACGGAGATAATTCGCGGCATATTCTTCATCCGGAATCATATGCTCAGGACCGAGATTGTCCTGACAGAAACTTTTGTATATGTCCTGGGCCCGGCTTTCAGGGAAAGCGGAGAGCTGCGAAGCGATGGACTCCCTGAGGAGGTCCTTCCCGGTGCGGGAAGAGCATGAGAAAAGAAAAAGTGACATGATGAGAGCGACTGTCGCTATCGGGAAAAATTTCATGGTAGAGTGATTTGCCACCAAATATAGAATTTTTTTCCGTTCCCCGGGAAAGAGTTCTTCCCGATTCGGGCAAAAGGGAGTATCTTTGCAATCCTTTCAAACGGAAGAACGGATGACGGATTTTGCGGCAATAGATTTCGAGACGGCGAACGAGCAGCCATGCAGCGTATGCAGCGTGGGTGTCGTCATCGTGCGCGAAGGACAGATCGTCGATTCGTTCTACAGCCTCATCCACCCGGAGCCGGAGTACTACCAGTGGTTCTGCATGAGGGTGCATGGGTTACGCCCCGCGGACACCGAGAACGCACCCCTTTTCCCGGAGGTCTGGAGCAAGATAGCCCCCAAGATTGAGGGACTTCCACTTGTCGCCCACAATTCCCGTTTCGACGAAGGATGTCTCAAATCCGTTTTCAGAGTCTACCGCATGGATTATCCCGACTACGTGTTCTACGATACGCTAAGGGCGTCGAGGAGATACTTCGGACGCACTCTGGCCCATCATGACCTGCATACGGTATCGGAGGCTTGCGGATTCGAACTGAAGAACCATCACCACGCTCTCGCCGATGCGGAAGCCTGCGCCCGCATAGCGATCAAGATACTCTGACAATCCGTCCACTACCCCCGATCCCCATGGAAACAGTCATCAAACATTTCAGCGAACTGACTCTCAAAGAACTCTACGAAATCCTCCGCGCGAGGGAAAAAGTCTTCGTAGTGGAACAGAATTGCGCCTACCAGGAAATAGACGGTCAGGACGAAGACAGCGTCCACATCTTCATGCGTGAGAACGACGGTACTGTTCTCGCTTACCTGAGGGTCTTCCCCAAGGAAGGGGAAGAAGGTACCGTCCAGATAGGGAGAGTCATAACGGTGAGCCGTGGAACTGGCCTCGGAAGGAAGATCCTCCACGAGGGAGTTCAGTACGCCCTCAACCAGATGAAGGCCGAAAGCCTTTATTTGGAGGCACAAAGATATGCGGCCGGATTCTACGCGAAGGAAGGGTTCCGGATAAATTCCGAAGAATTCTCGGAGGACGGGATTCCGCACGTTGTGATGAGAAGGCCTGCTGACCTTTCGAAGGAAAACGCGGCGGAGGACATCCCTCCGGCACAGTTCCGTCCCATGAGACGGTTCAAGCAGGAAGTGTCACGGGAGGAATGCGAGAAGATTCTTTCAACGGCTCCGAGGGGCACACTCGCCGTACACGGTGACATGGGTTACCCCTATGCCCTTCCCGTGAACTTCATCTACCTCGACGGGAAAGTCTACATCCACGGAGCCAAAGCCGGTCACAAGCACGACGCCGTCAAAAGGAATCCGAAGGTTTCATTCTGCGTCCTGGACGAAGGCGTCAAGTACGAAGGAGAATGGTGGAACACCTTCGTCAGCGTCATATGCTTCGGCACTGTGAAGACCGTCGAAGACGAATCCCTCAAAGACCGCACTCTCCGCGCCCTCGGGTTGAAATACTTCCCCGAAGATTATGATCTGGAGGACGACATGCTGAAAAACGGGCCGAGGGCCGACGTCCTTGAACTCTCGATAGACCACATGACGGGAAAAAGAGTCCGTGAGAAATGATCAGTCCCTTTCCCCTAAGGCCGAACAGCAGCACAAATATCCCGACACATAACCGGAATAATGTACAGGATCAGAATACGGTTCTGTACATTTTATTTTCCGTCCGGTCGCAGTAAAAACTCCCCGGAAGCCCAGGTACGGAAGATGAAAAAAGTCGGATAGGACGATGATTTTCCGCCATATTTATTATTTTTGTATCCATAAAGACAATCAGACATTTAGCATCCGCGATGACAATTATCAAAAAGTATACGGCCTTGTTTTCCGCCCTCTCCACGATTCTGGTCTCCATAGCCGGATGTACCTCCACTGAAAAAGCCTTCGAGAAGGAAATGGAGGAATTCCGCCAGAGGATCGGGAACGTCGGCATGGGAGTGGGAGTCGTCAAAGACGGACGTCTCATATATACCCACTCTTTCGGATTGGCCGATGTGGAGAACGGCATTCCCGTCAAGGATAACACCCTTTTCAGGATAGCGTCCATCTCCAAATCCTTCAGCGCGACTTCCGTCATGCAGCTTGTAGAGAAGGGAAAGCTTTCCCTTTCGATGGATGTATCGGATCTCGCGGGATTCCCGATCAGGAACCCAAAGTTCCCGGACACCGTCATCACCCTTGAAATGCTGATGTCGCACACTTCGAGCATCAACGATTCGCAGGGGTATTTCTCCTTCGACGGAATAAACCCCGACCTCAATCCCGACTGGGCCAAATGCTACAACGACTATGAGCCCGGCAAGGGTTACGAGTACTGCAATCTCAACTACAATCTCATCGGTTCCTTCATCGAAAAGATTTCCGGAGAGAGATTCGACCAGTACGTGGTTCACCACGTTCTTGAGCCTCTCGGCCTTTACGGAGGATACTGCGTCGACTCGCTCGACACTTCGCTTTTCGCAAAACTCTATTCCAACGACCCCGACAACGGAAGCGTCAACGGGGAAATGGTCGAAAGCAAGGAAGCGTATGCACCGAGAAGCGAAAGGATACGTGCCTACCGTACCGGCACCGACACACCCGTCTTCTCCCCCACCGGCGGTATGAAGATTTCGGCTCCGGATCTTACGAAGTACATGATAATGCACATGAACTACGGCATCGGTGAGAACGGAGTACGTCTCATAAGTGAAGAATCCTCCCGCAGCATGCAGACTCCCCGCTCTTCGGACGAGAACTACGGACTTGCCCTATGGGTCGATGAAGGCGGATACATTCCCGGAGTGACTCTAACAGGACATACGGGAGGAGCCTACGGCCTCCGCAGCGCAATGTTCTTCGATCCCCAGAAGAAATACGGGTTCGTGATGATCAGCAACGGAGCATCCGATTCCGCATCGGAAGGAGACGGAGCGGTCATCGACGGATCCCTCAGAATAATGTACAAACATTTCATAAACAAATAGTTCAACACTAAAAAACTAAAACCATGGCATCAATCAGTGACATCATCCTCGGCCAGGTTTCCAATGCCGCAGGAAACATTCAGATTCCTTCAAACGTAAAGGACTCCGTCCTCAACGGACTTTCTTCATCCATCCTCGGATCACTCACCCAGACCGCTACCAAAGCCGGCGGCGTAGGACTTCTGACTGATCTTTTCACAGGAAAGACGGCAGCCGCACAGAGCCCCGTCACAGCTCTTGCAGGAAGCCTTTTCAAGAACAACACCCTCTCGAAACTGAACCTCGGCAACCTCGCCGCACCCCTTATGGGAATCATCCCTACCGTGATGGGCAAGCTCGGAGGCCTTTTCAAGGATCAGGACGGTGACGGAGACGTCGACTTCAATGACATCATCCTCACCCTCAAGGGAGGCGGAAGCGGAAAGAACACCCTCGGAAAACTTGCCGCAGCAGGAGCCGCAGCAAGCATCCTCGGAGGTCTTTTCAAGAAGAAATAATCCCCAAAGGGACACTATTCGGATTCACTCCCGGGCGTTTATATGTTCCGGGAGTGATTTTTTTACGTAAAGAATTCATCACAATCTTGTCCTTTGGAGAAATTTACGTATTTTTGGATACGACACTAAAAGGATAACCAGAAAGATGACAAGACTCAACATCAAGGAAGAAGCCGCACGTTGCCTTATGTGCAACGACGCACCGTGCAGCGCCGCATGCAAAAAAGGCGATCCGGCGAGAGCCATAAGAGCCGTCCGCTTCGACAATGAGAAGGGCGCATCCAAATGGATCAAGGACTGCAGTGAAAAAGACCTCGAAGCCGCCGAGAAGGCGTGCATCCATTACGACAGGCCCATCCGCATCCGCGAAATCGTCTCTTCACTTCCCGCACCCCAGGCCGAAGACACAAAGAAGAAGGACCTTCCGTCCCTCGGGATAACCTTTTGCGGAATACCCTGCGAGAATCCGTTTTTCCTCGCCTCCTCGGCCGTATGCACCAATTACGAAATGGTAGCCGCGGCATTCGACGCCGGTTGGGCCGGAGTCTACTACAAGACCATCTGCCTTCAGGAAATCAATGAGGTATCTCCCCGCTTCGATGCGGTCAAACGTGCTGACGGATCGTTCGCCGGATTCAGGAACATGGAACAGCTTTCCGAGAATCCCGTAGAAATGGATTTCGACATTCTTCGAAGGCTCAAGAAGAATTACCCCACAAAAATCGTCATCGCCTCCATCATGGGAAGCACTGATGAGGAGTGGATCAAACTCGCCAAGATGGCGGAGAAAGCCGGAGTGGACGCCATCGAACTGAACTTCTCATGTCCCCAGATGAAGCTTGCCGGCATGGGAAGCGATGTGGGCCAGAATCCCGAACTGGTGGCCTACTACACCATCTTCATCAAGCGTTCAGTCAGCATTCCCGTAATCGCGAAAATGACTCCAAACGTCGGAACCATGACAATGGTGGCTACCTCTTCCTACCTGGCCGGGGCCGACGGAATCTCAGCCATAAACACCATCAAGTCCGTGACAATGGGAGGTGAAGTTTCCGGAATGAAGGTTATTTCGGGATACTCCGGGCCGGCGGTGAAGCCCATCTCCCTCCGTTTCATTCTCGAGATAGCCAAGAATACGGTACTTAAAGATGTACAGATTTCAGGAATCGGAGGAATTTACACTTGGAAGGACGCGGTGGATTATCTGAGCCTCGGATGCCGCAATCTCCAGGTATGCACCGCCATAATGGAATACGGCCAAAGGATCATCGAGGACCTCAAGGAGGGACTGCAGACCTATCTCGCCGAAAGGGGTGTCGAAAAGCTCGAAGACATTGTCGGAGAGGAGGTGAAGAATTTCCTGACTCCGGCAGGTCTTGACAGAAGCACCATGGTTTTCCCTACCATCGACAGGGACAAATGCATCGGCTGCGGAAGATGCTATATTTCGTGTACCGACGGAGGTCATCAGGCGATTTCGTTCGGTGAGGACAGGGCACCGAAGATCATCGGCACAAAGTGCGTAGGTTGCCACCTGTGCCGTCTGGTCTGCCCTACAGGAGCTATGGGAACAGCCAAACGCATCCCCAAAAAAGCCCAAGCATAATCTTCGGAAACACATATCACCAAAAAGCGGAGCTCCTTTTCTTGAGTTCCGCTTTTCAGTTTCATATTCTTTGCAGAAGCTTCCTATCAGGAGATGAAATACCTTCTACGGATCTCTTCCCGCTTCGGGGAGCACCTTTTTCATGGACACCAGAATGGCCTGATACTGTTTGCTTTTATCAGTTCCCCGAAATTACTGCTTGAGTAAAACAGCCAACAGGATGGCAAGCAAGAATGCCAGCGTGATGATTCCGAAGAATATTCCCATACCCTTCATACCCGTCTTGGCATTCACCTCGATCAGCTTGTCTGCCTCAGGGTCTTCATTTGGGTAGTGCTTACGCTGCCACAAGGTGTAACCGCATCCTACAAGAGAAAGGACGAGCATAAAGATCCAAAGGACAATCCTCACAGTGTCAAGTCCCTCGTCTATACCATCGGCAAAAGCCAAAACCAACTGCAGAAGAGCCATGACAGCATAGAAAGAGCAGAAGATGACCGTGTATTTCGCCTGTTTGGCGGTAATCGGCTGATGTTTCATATGGATGTGAATTTTTAGACTCAGTCATTATCCTTTTGCCGCGACCATGGCGGCGATTACGGCGGAGGAGAATCCCCCGTCTTCAAGAGCCTTGACTCCCTTGATGGTAAGACCTCCGGGCGTACAGACTTTGAGGATTTCCTCTCCGGGATGGGAATCTCCCTCAAGAATGATCTTCGCCGCTCCGGCCATTGCCTGGGCAACGAGTTCCTTGGAGGCTTTGGGCGTAATTCCCATATATACGCCCGCCGTTACGGAAGCTTCAAGGAATTTGAGGGCATAGGCGATTCCGCAGGAAGAGAGTGCGGTTGCCGCAGCCATATCTTTCTCCGGGACGACGAGAACCCTTCCGAGTTGTGAGAAAAGTCCCTCCACTATCTCCACAGGCTCTTTCTCCGCTTCACGGTAACACATCAGGGTCATGCTCTCCCCGACAGCCATGGCGGTATTCGGTATCACCCTGAATATCGGCATATCAGGAAAAGGGACCATGGACGAAAGATCATCCGTCGAAATGCCGGCAGCAAGGCTCACCAGAATCATACCCCCACGCAGTGTAGATTCGATTTCCGCGAGCACGGTTTCCACAAGATACGGTTTCACGGCAAGGACCACCACATTCGCACCTTTGACCGCTTCGCGGTTGGATAGAGTCGTACCTATTTCGGGATATTTCTCCTTGAGGGCAAGGAGCTTCCCTTCTGAACGGTTCGATACCATTATGTCCGAAGGAGAGATTTTTCCTCCTGCGGCAAGTCCTCCGGCCAGGGCTCCGCCCATGTTGCCGGCACCTATTATCGCGATTCTCATTTCTGAAACTTTTTGTTTTCCGGTTGTTCTAGGGTCTTGTCTGCCCCTGACCTTCAATGAGCCACTTGTATGTGGTGAGAGCCTCAAGGCCCATGGGGCCGCGGGCATGCATCTTCTGGGTACTGATGCCGATCTCCGCACCGAGCCCGAACTCCCCTCCGTCACTGAATGAAGTGGGAGCGTTGACATAGACGCAGGCGGCGTCCACGTCACGCTGGAACTTCGCAGCGTTCTCCTTATCGGACGTTACGATACTTTCGCTGTGGCCTGATCCGAACTTCCCGATATGTGCTATCGCCTCATCGAAGGAATCAACGGTCTTTATCGACATCCTGTAGCCGAGGAACTCGGTTCCGAAGGACTCTTCGGTGGCCTTTTCCAGATATGGATACTTCCCTTCCAAAGCGGCATAGCTTCTTTCATCGGCACAGATCGACACGTTCGAACTGGCCATTCCCCCGCATATGAAGGGAAGGTCCGAAAGGCGTGAAGAGTGGATGATGAGGCAGTCAAGGGCATTGCATACGCTAACCCTTCTTGTCTTTGCGTTTCTGACTATTCTTTCACCCATTTCCCGATCACCCGTTGAATCGAAATACGTATGGCACACTCCCGCACCGGTTTCGATGATGGGAACGGTGGCGTTTTCCCGTGCGAAGGCGATGAGAGAAGAACTGCCCCTCGGGATGATGAGGTCCACATATCCCCTCGCATGGAGAAGTTCCCCGCTCGAGGAACGGTCCGATGGAAGGAGATTGACGGTATCGGGATCTATTCCGGAGGAAGAAAGTCCCGCTTTTATTATGTCCACCTCAACCCTGTTCGTGGAATCCGCCTCCTTTCCACCGCGGAGGATGCAGGCGTTTCCGCTTTTGAGGCACAGGGCGGCCACATCGAAAGTGACATTTGGTCTGGCTTCGTATATTATTCCGACGACTCCGAAGGGGAAGCTTACCCTCCGGATCTTGAGGCCGTTTGGTCTCACCGTATCCGAAAGTACCCTTCCGACGGGAGAAGGAAGGGCGGCGACCGCCCTGATTCCGTCAGCTATGCCCTGAAGCCTTGAATGATTGAGCGCCAACCGGTCGTATTTGGGATCCGTCGGGTCCATCCGGGAGAGGTCCTCGCGATTGGCCGAAAGGATCCTTTCTTCGTCTTCCATAAGCCGGTCCGCGATGTTCATCAGGGCCCGTGATATCGCTTTGTCGCCGCAGCGGAGCAGTGACCCCGAAGCGGACTTCGTCCTTTCAAAAAGATTCTTGTTCAGCATCTCTTCCATGGCTATTCCTCCTCTTTTACGGATTTGTCCATTTTCGAAGGTACGAACACCGTGCAGGGTACATAACCTCTCCTTTCGATGAGATCGGGGAGAATATTCTCCCTGTTTCCGCAGGCGACAACGACTTCCACTCCTTCTGAGGCGACTTTCCTGGCGACTCTCGTCTTGGAAACGATTCCCCCCCTTCCGTGGGAAGACTTGGTTGAACTGATATAGGCGTCCAGATTGTCTCCGGGAAGTATTGTCCTTATCGGAGATGATCCTTCCGACGAAGGGTCTCCGTCATAGACTCCGTCGACGTTAGTCAGGATGATGAGTGAATCACATCCCATCATAGTGGCTATGACTCCGGAGAGTTCATCATTGTCGGTGAACATCAGTTCCCCGAGCGAGACGGTATCGTTTTCGTTCACGATAGGGATGACGTTGTTACGGAGCATCACCCGCATGCAGTTGCGCTGATTGTTGTACAGTTCGGGAGTGGAGAATGACTCCTTCATTGTGAGGACCTGCCCCACGACTATGCCATGGTCCCTGAAAAGGTCACAATACCGCCCCATCAGTTTCGCCTGGCCGATCGCGGAGAAGAGTTGCCTTGAATCCACTTCGGAAAGATCACCCTCAGGATTGATCATGCTCCTTCCTGAAGCCACAGCTCCGGAAGAGACGAGGATGATTTCGATGCCTTTGGACCTAAGATACGCGATCTGGTCCACAAGAGCTGACATCCTCGTGACGTTCAGATTCCCGTCGGAACGTGTAAGGATGTTGCTGCCCACTTTGACGGTGAGCCGTTTCGGAAGAGTATTTCCCATATCTCGAGTTCGTTTGTCGCAAATATACATTTTCCCCGCAAAGGAGTCAAGAATACCCGGTGAAATCTTATGATCCGCCACTGATCCGACGGGAGCAAATCACTGTAAGGTTGTTTGATATCGGTGGAATAATCGTTATTTTTGCATTGAAAAAAATCAAACAGAATCAAAAAATGAACTTCATTTTCATTTCCCCTAATTTTCCTCACACTTACTGGAACTTCTGTGACCGTCTCCAGAAGAGGGGTGTCAATGTTCTCGCGATCGGGGACGCACCCTACGAAAGCCTCTCCCATGAACTCAAAGCCTCCGTCAAGGAATACTACCGGGTTTCCGACATGGAGAACTACGACCAGATGTACAGGGCAGTCGCTTACTATGCCCACCATTACGGACGTATCGACTTTCTTGAATCCAACAACGAGTACTGGCTCGAGCAGGACGCGAGGCTGAGAACCGACTTCAACATACGCACCGGTGTGGGAGAAGACGGAATCTGGGCTTTCAAGAGCAAAGCCGAGATGAAGAAATACTACGCCGAAGGCGGTATTCCCACCGCAAGGCAGCACAAGGTCTGGGATTTCGACGGAGCGAAAGAATTCATCTCCATGGTCGGATACCCCGTCATCGTAAAGCCAGAAGTCGGTGTCGGAGCCGAAGCGACATACAAGCTTGAAAGCGAAGAGGATCTCAGGAACTTCTTCGCCACGAAGCCCGATGTCCCTTACGTCATGGAGGAATTCATCTTCGGTGACATCTATTCCTACGACGCCATAGTGGACAGCGACGGAAATCCCCTCTTCGAGTCTTCCGCACACTTCCCCCCTTCGGTGATGGATATCGTGAACAAGCAGCTCGACATGGTCTATTATGTCCTCCCCGATGTTCCCGAGCAGCTCCGCAAAAGGGGACGGGCCACGGTGAAAGCCTTCGGAGTGAAGAGCAGGTTCGTCCATTTCGAGTTCTTCCGCCTCCAGAAAGCCAAGAAGGGACTCGGCAAGAAGGGTGATTTCATAGGACTCGAGGTCAACATGAGACCCGCCGGAGGATATACCCCCGACATGATGGACTACGCCCACTCCACAGACGTATATTCCATATGGGCCGACATGGTGACCGCCGACACGAGGCTTCTCCCCGAGAGCGGAGATGACCACTTCTGCCTCTATTACGGAAGAAGGGACGCTACCTCCTATGTCCACTCCCATGAAGAAATACTCTCCCGCTATTCTCCCGTCATGGCGATGTGCGAAAGGATTCCTGATGTGCTCTCACCCGACATGGGGAACCAGATGTACACCCTCCACGCGAGAGATGAGCAGCAGTTGGAGGAGATGATCTCCTTCATCGGCGAAAAGAAGTAGGCGGACTATGGAGAAGGTTTTCGACCCGATAAGGAAAAAGGAAGTTCCGCTGACGCCCGAAGAGAAGGTGCGCCAGTGGTTCATCCGTATCCTGCTGGACCAGGCCAAAGTGCCCCAGACGATGATGAGGGTCGAAGCCGGCATGAAGTTCGGTCAGGAGATCGGATCCGTAGGGGGAACTTCCCGAAAGACCTACCGGGCCGACATCCTTGTCTATGACCGGTCGCTGAAGCCCCTTCTGGTGGTAGAATGCAAGAGGGAAGACGTTCCGATAACGGAAGAAGTCCTTCTCCAGGCCCTCCGCTACAACGCTGTTCTCGGAGTAAGGTTCCTTGTCCTCACCAACGGCCAGAGGACCGTCATCTGCTCGCTCGGCAAGGACGGGGCCACCTATCTCCAGGCACTTCCTTCGTGGGAAGGAATGATTTCTTCTCCGGTATAGCCCCTCCTTTGTCCCCTCAGAATCCATTCTTTGCTTTTTGGTGTCAAAAGCCTTAACTTTGTTCATTCAAACCCAAAGAAGGATATGGACCCCGTGAACAGGACTGCGGAATACGATTTCACCATTGTCGTACCGGTATACAACGAAGAAGGAAACATCCAAAGACTCGCCGAAGCGTTCGGGAGTTATCTCCCCGTATGCCCCAGGAAGGCGTGCGTTCTTTTCGTGAACGACGGTTCAAAGGATTCCTCCCTCGAAGGGATACGCCGCATCTGCTCGGAGAATCCCGATTTCCTGTACATAAGCTTCACAAGGAACAGGGGCCTCACGGCCGCAATGAAGGCCGGATTCGACTACGTCCAGTCCCCTCTCGTGGGGTATATCGACGCGGATCTGCAGACCACCCCGGAAGACTACAATCTTCTCCTTGAGGAGATCGACTCCTACAGCATGGTCATTGGAATAAGGGCCAACAGGAAGGATTCCTTCTTCAAGAACCTCCAATCCAAGATAGCGAACGGATGGAGAAGGATGATGACCGGTGACGGAGCCGTCGATACGGGATGCCCCCTGAAGGTCCTTCATACGGATGTGGCGAAGAAGCTTCCGCTCTTCAAGGGACTCCACCGTTTCCTGCCCGCCCTCGTCCTTCTTCAGGAAGGCGGCACCTACAAGCAGGTTCCCGTAAGGCATTTCCCCAGAACGGCCGGACAGTCGAAATTCCATCTCTGGAACAGGCTCTGGGGTCCGTTCATGGACTGCTTCGCCTACAGGTGGATGAAGAAACGTTATCTCAACTATACCGTCGGCGAGAACAACGTCACACCCTCAGAATAGTGTCCCACCAATAGCTCCACAGCGCCTTCATGTCACAGATTCCCTCCTGGATAATATTTTCCATCGGCTTCGCGGCCCAGTTCTTCTTCACCGCGAGGACGGCTTTCCAGTGGTTCAAGTCCGAAAAGGAGAAAAAAGTCGTTTCCCCTTCGGCATATTGGGTGCTGAGTGTCATCGGGGCATACCTGATGTTCATATACGGAGTTCTGAGAGATGACTTCTCCATCATCCTGGGACAGCTGATTTCCTATACGGTATACCTTTGGAACCTCAACGCCAAGGGCGTATGGCAGAAGCTCCACTTCATCGTGAAGGCCCTTCTCATAGCGACGCCATTCGTTGCGATAGGTCTTCTTCTGGGCGATGCCCAGAGGTGGGTACAGACCTTCTTCCGCAATGAAGGCATACCGCTTTGGCTCGTCATCTTCGGTTCCGCGGGACAGGTGATCTTCACCCTCAGGTTCGTTTACCAGTGGGCGTATTCCAAGATGCACGGGACATCCTCGCTCCCGCTCGGATTCTGGATAATCAGCATCATCGGATCCGCCACGATCATCTCCTACGGTATCATCCGCAAGGATCCCGTCCTCATCCTAGGCCAGGCCTTCGGGTTCGTGGCATATGTACGCAACATAATAATCGCCCTCCGCCGTGGTGTCCAGGAGGATGCGATAGAATCTTCCGAGAAGTGAACAACCAGCCCAAAAGCAAAGAAGGCCTGATGGCCACCCTACGGGAGAGCTTCAACGCCCATCCCCTTTTCTTCGTATTCTTCTTCACCACATTGTGCCTTTTCCCGGTCCTGATGATGAAGGACTGGTCGCCGAGCAATGAGCTCCGATACATCGGTATAGCGGATGAGGCCCTTCGTGACGGCCACGTCTTCGCCTTCTACACCCACGGAGTCGCATATGCGGACAAGCCGCCGCTTTACCTGTGGCTCATCATGCTCTCGAAACTGATCTTCGGAAAGCATGTCCCGTTCGTCCTGTATATGTTCTCATACATCCCCGCCCTCGTCATAGTATGGGTGATGGACAAGTGGATACGCCTCAAGAACCCTGCTGAAAGGGCTGTCCTCGCCATAATGTGCCTCACGATGGTGATGTTCCTCGGAATGGGCGTAGTCCTCAGGATGGACATGCTCATGTGCATGTTCATAGTCCTTGCGATGTACACCTTCTACAGGATGTACGAAGGTGAGGGGAACATCCGCTCACAGAGGATCATGCTCCCGATATGGATTTTCCTGGCGCTTTTCACGAAAGGTCCCGTCGGTATCCTTGTACCGCCGATCGCGATACTCACTTTCCTCGCCGTCAAGGGTAAGATCAAGGAAACCGGGAAGTATCTCGGTTGGAGGACCTGGGCGATAATCGCCTTCCTTTTCGGACTCTGGGTCCTCGCCGCATATCTTGAGGGAGGCAAAGAGTACATAAACAACCTCCTTTTCCACCAGACCGTGGACAGGGCGGTGAACGCCTTCCACCACAAGAAACCCCTCTGGTACTACGTTCCGGCTCTGTTCTACACTACGGCCCCCTACTGTCTACTTCTTGTCGGATGCGTCGCTGCGGCCGTCTCCCTGAAATGGAAACGAAGGAAAGCCGGTAAGACCGGGTCCTCCCCCTATGAGGATGCGATCACCCTTTTCCTCTCGGTGATCATCCCCACGTTCCTCATGCTTTCGGCCTTCAGCTCGAAGCTCTCCATCTACCTCGCGCCGATTTTCCCGTTCATGGTATGGCTCTTCCCCATGGTCCTGGAGAAGACGGGCTGGAAAAAATGGATGGGCTGGTCGCTTGGCATCCCTGCGGGAATACTTGCACTTGTGGGAGTCGCCGCTTTCATCGTGAAGGCTTTCTTCTCCGGAAATCCCACCATATCGGAACTTCTTTCGCAGTACAGCTTCGCTTACTCCCCTCTTCTGTGGTTCGCCATCGGGATCATAACCGCAGGCAATATCCTCGCGATCGTGTTCCTCGCCAAAGGAAAGCCCTGGAGTTTCGCCGCGTTCATGATGGCATCTTCACTTCTTCTTTGCATCTACTCCGCGTCAGGCCTCATGCCGAGACTGAATGACTACATGGGATACAAGAACCTCTGTGCGGAGATCCCCGAGGGTACAAGAGTCGTCACCCTCAATGTCCACAGACCTGACAATATGGATGTCTACCTCGGACGGGGAATCACCGATTACGGCAAGGACGCCGATGCCTTCCTTTCGGGCGAAATGGACGGGAATTTTTCCAAGAACGGTCCCATGACCCTTGTCGTGAAGACCAGCAAGATAAAGGGCAATCCCGCCCTTGAGTCCCTGGAAAGCCGGTGTTCCCTCGCCTACGTCGGAGAATACTGCATAATGAAAGTCTCCCCCGCACCTTCATCCGCTGAAAGTCCGGAGGAGTCTTCTGAGGCGCTCCCTGAATAACGGGAGACTATTTCACGGGAAAATCTACCCACGATCCCCCTTCCCCGCCATAAAGGGTTATCTCCGATTTGACATAGTCGGAGGCCACTGCCTTGTACTGGTTCGGAAGGAAAGTCTGGGGATTCATGGCGATGAGGGGGAAGAGGCTGCTCTGCACCTGCACCATCACCCTGTGCCCTTGAAGGAAAACGTGCGCGATGTCATTGAGGTCAATGTCCAGTTCCATCTTCTGGCCAGGTACAGCAGGAATGCCTTTCCGGATACCGTTTCTGTAGCGTACCGGAAGAACGCCCTGACGGACGAGCATCTGATATCCGTCGGGACGGACGTCAATCACCTTGAATATAACGTCAGCGTCAGTCGAGGAAATCGACAGCGAGAAATGCGCCCTCACCTGTCCGTAGACCGCAAGCGGTTCCGGGAGTTTCTCTCCGATGAAGGAAAGCACATCGGTACGCCTTGAAGCGAACTTCTGGTTCCCCGCATGAGCGTCACGGCTGAACTTCGTCGTAGTCTCGGAACAGTATGGGACCGGATGGAGAGGATCGGAGACGTAGCTGAATGAAGATACCTTTTCCGAAGGGACGGCCGAGAGGACTTCGTCATCGGAAGGATAGAATCTCACCTTGGACGAGAAGAAGGGCCATGAAGGGAGTTTCTCCCAATCTTCGGAGGTGACCACATGGTTCTCCATCTCCTTCTGGGAAGTTTCTCCGGAAGGAAGGATCATGGCGGTGTAATCCGGTTTCTCACCCTTGCCTTCGAGATAGTGGGCGAAGAAAGGATACTCTATTTCCTCGAGGAAGTACTGCGAGGTACCTTTTCCGAAATAAGCCTCCGACAGATGGTCGTAGTCAAGATTCTTCCAGCCGCCGTGATACCACGGGCCGCTGACAAGATAAGAAGGGCAATCGGGGGAGAGTTCCCTCACTTTCCGGAATGTCTCGAAAGCGCCATAGCAGTCCTCGGCATCGAACCACCCTCCGACAACGAGCATCGGAACGTTGATGCCCTTAAGGTGGGAAGTGGGGTTACGCTCTTCCCAGAAAGAGTCGTAATCGGGATGAAGGGTGAGTTCCTTGAGGAAAGGAAGACGGTCCACTATCGGAGAAAGCAGATCCCCCAGGGGTTCCCTTTCCAGGAAATAGTCATAAATGTCCCCTTCCATTTCGACGAGGGAAGGATTCCAGCGGATCGTGGGGGACTTTCTCTCCCTCATGAATGAAGCCGCGAACGAGTACATCGAATTCTGGAACGCGCCGTTGAGGTGGGCGTCATCCCCTATCCACCAGTCGGTGACAGGCGCCTGCGGAGAAACCGCCTTCACGGCCGGATGACCGGAAAGGGCCGCCAGCGTGGCGTAGAATCCCGGATATGATATCCCCTTTACTCCGATTGAACCGTTGGTGTCCAGATTGGAAACGAGGAACTCGGCGGTATCGAAAGTATCGCTGGCTTCATCGATCTGACCGTCCGCCTTGTCAGCGATATAAGGTCTCACGTTCACGAATTCCCCCTCACTGAGATAGGTTCCCCTCACATTCTGCATGACTATGTAGTATCCGTTCCGTGCGAACATGTAGAGGTTCTTCTTCAGCTGATCCGAGAAAGTCTTGCCGTACGGATTGAACGGATACGGGCTCCGGAGCAATATGACGGGATGAGGTCCTTCGGACTTGGGCTCATAGATCGCCGTATAAAGGGACACCCCGTCCCTCATCGGGACCATGACTTCATGTTTGGAATAATTGAGGGAAAGCCATTTGGGTCCAACCCTGTAACCTGTATATCTTCTTGAAGGAATTGCCATGTGTTATCAACCGGTGTGAATTGTCCGCTAAGATACGGAATTTTGCCGAGCCGGAGAAAAAGAAGGAGAGTGTGAATGACCCCGGATGGAAGAAAAGGGAGTTGCTTCGAAGAACGATAAAGCCTATCTTTACGGAAACAATCCGATTAACATGAAAGAATACATCTACACCCTTGAAATGGAGACAAGGGATTACGAGTGCGATATCCAGGGAATAGTCAATAACGCCAACTACCAGCATTACCTTGAAGTGACACGTCACAAATGGATCCAATCCGAAGGGTTCTCATTCGCCGATTGGCACAACCAGGGAATTGACGTTGTGGTAAGGGAAATCAACATCAAATACAAACATTCACTCAAAGGAGGGGAAGAATTCCTTTCCTGCCTCAATGTGAGTAGAGACGGAGCGAGATTCATTTTCCATCAGGATATCTACAGGAAGAGAGACATGGTTCTTTGCATCGAGGCCAGAGTCGAAACGGTGTCCATAGTGAACGGAAGGCTTTCAAGAGGAGACGAAGTCGGTTCACTTCTCGCGAAATACATCTAGCAAAAATCCACCTTGACAAATACAGATCCCTACAAAAAGTAGGGAGACGTATATATACAAAACATCCCGACTGGATTTCTCCAATCGGGATGTCGAAGAACGGCAGCTACCTACTCTCCCACCTGGTGTGGCAGTACCATCGGCGATGGTGAGCTTAACTTCTCTGTTCGGAATGGGAAGAGGT
>ODAI012033546.1_pt1 | contig 21864 bp, 15 predicted proteins | sample 1539321 | NCBI WGS metagenome assembly ODAI01 (sample SAMN02144231, study PRJEB22623) | gut metagenome | biome: sheep rumen | host: Ovis aries | place: New Zealand | reverse complement strand
CTTGCCGGCACGGCCCGTACGACCGGCGCGGTGGGGGGAGGTCTCGATGTCGTCGGGCAGTCCGAAGTTGATGACATGCGTCAGGTCATCGACATCAAGACCACGGGCTGCAACATCCGTGGCCACAAGCAACTGTGTCAGGTGCTGACGGAACTTCTGCATCGTCAGGTCGCGCTGTGGCTGGGAGAGGTCACCATGAAGCGACTCGGCATTATAGCCGTCGCGAATGAGTTTATCGGCAACCTCCTGTGTCTCCACCTTCGTACGGCAGAAGATGATGGCGAAGATGCGGGGATTGTAGTCCACGATACGCTTCAGGGCGAGGTACTTGTCCTTGGCATTCACCATATAGTAGATATGGTTCACGTTCTCCGCCCCCTCATTGCGCGAGCCCACCACAATCTCCTCATGGTTATGGAGGTAGTTCTTGGCGATACGCTCCACCTCACGGCTCATCGTGGCCGAGAACATGAGGGTACTATGTTCAGCGGGCAACGACTCAAAGACCTCGTTGATGCTCTCCGAGAAGCCCATGTTCAGCATCTCGTCGGCCTCATCGAGCACGATATTCGCCACCTGCTCCAGATGCACATAGCCACGATGCATCAGATCGACCAAGCGGCCCGGTGTGGCGACGATGATATTCACCCCTTTCTTCAGGGCGCGCATCTGCGGCTCTATCGCCGCTCCGCCATAGACAGCCTCCACGTGCACACCATCCATATACTTGGCGAAGTCGCGGATATCATCGGTGATCTGCAGGCAGAGTTCTCGTGTCGGTGAGAGCACCAGGGCCTGGGTGTCACGACGCGAGGTGTCGATACGCATCAGCAGGGGGATGCCGAAGGCAGCCGTCTTACCCGTACCCGTCTGGGCAAGGGCAATCACATCTTTCTGGTTGTCGATCAAATAGGGGATCACCGCCTCCTGCACAGGCATCGGCTGTTCGAAGCCCAACTCTTCAATGGCCTTGCGAATCTGCTCGCTGACGCCTAACTCTTCAAATGTCTTCATTGGATTTTTGCTATTTGGCTGCAAAGATACAAAAAAATTTCGTAATTTTGCAGCAGTTATGAAGATATGTATATTCTGTTCAGCGAATCAGCAGATTGACCCAGACTTCTTCACGATGACGGAAGGACTGGGGAAGTGGGCCGCAGAGAACGGCCACAGCATCGTGTTTGGCGGTGTAAACCAGGGGTTGATGGAGTGTGTGGCGAAGGCGGCCAAGGAAAACAGCGGCCAGACTATCGGTGTGGTGCCAATGATTGTGGAGAAGAGCGGGCGCCTGAGCGACTACGTGGATATCGAGATTCCCTGCGACGACCTGAGCGACCGCAAGCAGATGATGATGGACCAGAGCGATGTGTTCATCGCCCTGCCTGGTGGCATCGGTACGCTCGATGAGATATTCACCGTGGCAGCCTCAGCCACCATCGGCTACCATCAGAAGCCCGTTATCCTCTATAATATGAAGGGATTCTGGAACTCGCTCATCGCCCTGCTCGACGATCTGCAGGCCAAGGGAATGATCCGCGGCAATTGGCAAGACCACATCAAAACGGCCGATTCCATCGAAGAAATCAGCCGGTTATTATAACATGGGGCTCTGTTAGTCAACTTATGCCAGCAGGCTGTCGGCCAACTGCTCCAGCAACGGCTCATCGGCTGCCTTCATGCGGGAGCGGATGGTGCCCATCGGCTCTACGATCTCACAGTCCTTCAGGGCCTCAATCCTCCCGCGCATCGTCTTGCCTGCCGTTGGTGCCCAACTGCCGTTCTCGATGATGCCAAAGCGGCGCTTCTGATAGTTCTTGATCTGCAGGTGGTAGAGGAAGTCGTGCATCACTGGGAACACACCAGCGTCGTAACTCGATGCAGCCACGACAATAGTCGGATAGCGGAAAGCATCCTCAATGACCTCGGCCATATCGTCGCGGCTCAAATCGCTGACCACGACCTTGGCAGCACCCTTCTTGCGGAGTATCTCTGCCATTCGCTCAGCAGCGGCGGCCGTTCCACCGTGAATACTGGCGTATGCAATCAGCACGCCCTCACTCTCAGGCTCATACTTGCTCCATGTGTCATATAACTTGATGGCAGCAGCCAGTGGCTCGCCCTTGAGCACAGGACCGTGGAGCGGACAGATGGCCTGAACGTCGAGCCCAGAGAGTTTCTTCATCACGGCCTGTACTTGCGAGCCATACTTTCCGCAGATATTAAAGTAGTAGCGGCGAGCCTCACAAGCCCAGTCGTCAGTATTATTGACCAATGCCCCGAATTTGCCGAATCCATCGGCAGAGAAGACCACTTTGTCCAAGGTATCGTAACTCATGATAACCTCTGGCCAGTGCACCATCGGCGCAGTGATGAACTGCAGCGTGTGCTGTCCAAGGCTGAGCGTGTCACCCTCCTTGACAGTGATAACGCGCCCCTCGAAGTTGAAGCCCTCGAAGAAGTTGGGCAACATCTTCACGGCTGCAGCACTGCATACGAGTTGCAGGCCAGGATAGGTCTCCAGCATCCAGGCAATAAGTGCTGCGTGGTCGGGCTCCATGTGATGAGCCACCAGGTAGTCTGGCTGGCGACCGTTGAGCGCAGCCTGCAGGCCGGCCTTCCACTCTTCGCCCTTACGACGATCGGCGGTATCCAATACCGCAATCTTCTCATCATTAATAAGATAGGAATTATAACTCATGCCCTCGGGCACCACGTACTGACTCTCAAACAGATCGATGTCAAGATCGTCAACACCGATGTACTTAATGGTATCACTAATCATATTCATATTATTAATTATTCGTTTCCATTTCTTTCAGACTTACCTCCAACTCACGCTTTTTCTCGTCGGCAAAGACCTGGTCTACGCTATTGCTGATACTCTGGCACACGTTAGCCGAGAACTGTTGGGCTTCAGCGATGACGGCATCCCACTGCTGCTCGGTGATGCCCTCCTCGATCATCTGGCGGGTAATACCATACTTGATCAGTCCGTAAACGAAGCCGGCGTTGAAATTGTCGCCCGCACCTATCGTGCTGACGGTCTCGGCAGGCTCCACGGCATACTGCTTGGCGACGCCGCCTTCACCGCGCAGCTCCACCTCTGCGGCACCCTGGGTGTAGATGAAGTTCTTGGTGTAGAAGGCAATCTGCGAGCGATAGACCGTCTGGGCATCCGACTTGCGGAAGAGGGCTTCGAAGTCTTCCTTCGAGCCGCGCACGATGTCAGCCAGCTCGAAGTTCTCCAGCAGGTTGGGCGTGATGCGCATCACGTCGTTCTTGTGCGAAGCGCGGAAGTTGACGTCGTAGTAGAGGATGGCCCCCCGGCTGTGGGCATAGTCGAGGAATCCCTGCATCTGGGGCCGGATGACGGGATTGACGGCATAGAACGAGCCGAACATCACGATGTCATCGGCCTGGACATCGGGGTAGTCGAAGTCGAGACGGTCGCGGGGATGGTCCTTATAGAAGATGTACTCGGCATCGTTCTGCTCGTTGAGGAAAGCCAGCGAGATGGGCGACTTGGAGTCCGGGTAGATATTGATCTTGTCGGCATTGACGCCATTCTCCTTCAGGAAGGACACGATGCGCTGTCCCACGCGGTCGTTGCCCGTCTCACTGATGAAGGTGGCAGGCACGCCTGAGCGCCCGAGGGAGATGATGCCGTTGAACACCGACCCGCCCGGCACGGCACTCATGGGCTGGTCGTTCTTGAAGATGATGTCGAGAACAGTCTCGCCAATTCCGATTACTTTTCGCATAGTTACATTGTTTGTGGCTGCAAAGTTACGAAATAAGTGAGAGAAATAAAAGAAAAAACTACTCTTTTTCTTTTATTTCCGAGCGAAAAGTAACTATGGGCCAATTTTTAGATTTAATTCCAGAACTATTTACTATTAATTCTAAATAGTTCTACTATTAATACTAAAAAAACTGCTATAACTATTGGAATTTTCGTTACGACTATCGTAACAAAAGATACAACTATTGGAATGAAAGATACGACTATCGGAATATAGTTGTCATACAGCAATAATAAGCGACCCTTCCGCACCTTGCGCCCCCACACTCAGGGGTCACAAGGGTCAGAAGGGTCGCTTCCTTTCAGAGTATTTGCATCTATGTGTCAATCATGCACACTGAGGCCAGGCCCCGATGTTCCAGGCCCCATTGCGCCCCCTATTTATTTCACAATCAACTTATTACCATTCTTGATATAAAGGCCCTTCAAAGGTTTTGACGATATACGTCGTCCTTGTAGGTCATAATACGGCCCATCCTGTAGAGCACAGCCCTTCACTCCTTTTATTTCAGTTGTATAAGCAGGCCTTGTAAAATCATCAGCAGTGAATATACTATCACCATTCTCATAGCATGAAACGAAATACTCAGTTATTCCAGGAAGTCTCGCAAATAATTCTAAGCCATCGGCCTCTATCCCATATCTGGCAGATCCGACACCTTCAACCCAGTAGTCTTTTTGGGCAGAAGCCCCCTCCTCTATAGCAGTCAGTTCCTTTCCTGAATATTTTTGATAACAGCAATAGCGACGGAAATAGTTGTATTTTACCAAGACTGTATCTATTGTGTGTATAACCCAGTTCACGATTTCGCCCCCATCTTGGGATATCCAATGATGCACAAGCCCTACATCATCACGCCCGAAGTCGAAGAAAAGACGCTCTTCCTTATTTGGATAGAGTTTAAACACTTTACTCCCCTGCTCCCTCATCATAAACGCCAGTCGCTCAGTATCTCCCTTTCGATAATAGAGTTTTTTGTAATTGAAATCACCAATGGCAGTATCTCCTCGGACTACATATGAATAAGTTTCTTCAGGCAATTCCTTTTTTTCAGCGTCGAACAACATATAGTTCCATGTTTTCCCTTCTGTGCAAAAAGAATGAAAGCCATTCTCTCCTGCCTCTCTGCTGTCTATCTCACTATAGCCCCCTCCACAGTTGGGAAGAAGCATAACAACCATTAGGAAAAAATAAATTCGTCTCATAGATTCATATTAAAATTATCGGCACAAAAATACGAAATCTTTTATTAAGATACAAGAATTATTGCAATATTTACAATTCACAGCCTTCATGACGAGTCTCAAAGGACGCTCCAGAAGGGCAGGTAAAAGTTCCGTCAAAGACGACCTCTGGAGCATCAAAAACCACTTGAGGGCGCAATGAGGTCTGGAACCATTGCGCCTGCTGGGGCCAGGCCCCGATGTTCAACTTAGATGTTGTCTCATCACTCTCTTCGACTTTCTCAAACCACATTGTTGGATCATCAACCTGAAATTCCGAATCTGAGGGGGCATATAACATCAATTTCTTGCCGTCACCCTCAATGGTACAGATATATTTCTTTTCGGGACCGCCCCCCTGACGCAGATAAAATGAGCCCGCCAAGTCTTTTCCTATATACCTCCAACTATAGCCAAACTTACATGCATACGTACGTTGAGAAGACTCCCGATTAGACTGCTGGATAATAAATGTCATAGCTACTTCACCGTCGAAGATCATGTAAAGAGCGTCACTGCCACTGACGGGCATAGCCCCAGAGCGCACCTCTTTCCACTTGCCCTTGAGCTTTAATGCCGCATCATTCATTGCCGCCCTCACTTCCTCACTATCGTTGACAGGTTCCTCAGTATAACCGCCATCCTGACATCTCGTTAGCAAGATAGTAACCATTAACAAAAGAATACCCTGAATAAAAGCTTTTCTCATCATTGCAAATCCTTATTAATTGAAAACATCAAAATTAAAATAGCCATTACAATCTCCGTCATACCCCCAGTTGATATGATTATAACATGTCCTTTTTGTACCTAGCTCCTGATATACAAACCAATTAATGCCATCATAAGACCCCATCATACGATTGTTCTCGCTGCAAAAATACGAAAACAAATGATAATCTCCAAATCTTAATGGAGTTATTAATTCACATGAATTCACCTGAAATTGTTAAACGGCATTAAAGATTCTTGCAAACATCTGAATCTCATATTGTTTCAATCCAAATCTGCCTCCCAACGAATTATTTCACTTGAATTCACTTAGCAATAGGACTCCCCCATTTTATTACTCACCACTGGTAATAATGTTATACCGTTGGCGCAGATTATTGTATAATGTGCGGGCAGAACTCTCACCAAAAAGTTCTTTATTGAGTTCAGACTTGATATTGCTAATACGGTTAGCTTTTAATTCAAGCCAGTTAGCTATACTACTGTCTTTTATCTTTAATAGGACGAGCAAACATACGCGAATCTTTTGATCAGTGATTTTTGGTAATGAGTTTAAGTCGTGAATAATGCTAGGGAAATAGGTTGCAATCTTAGCATCCAGCATATCCCAGTCATCTTTTGTTAGAAACGAAAGGGGTATCTGTTCCAAATCCTTTATATGCTTTACAATCTCAGTGTTCATAAGCTCTTTTGTTTTCTGCAGATAATCAGAAACAGCTTCCTGCTTCTCTAATCTTTTGATGGAATCTACCAATTTGCGATTCTCTTCTTCGAGTTCAGATTTGCTTTTTTCATACTTAGAAGTGATTGCTTCCAACCGAGATTGATTCTCACTCTTTGTTTTGCTCAATTCTTTTTTCATAGCATTGATTACTTCCTGATAAGCACTGTCTAAAAGGCGCATCATTCGCATATTCTTTTCATACTCTTCAGTAGCTTTGGTGTATTCAGCCCTAAGTCTTTCCTGTTTCTTCAAATGGTTTCTCCATCTTTTATATAGAAAAAGGGCAACTATAGAAACCCCAATAAGAATACTTATTAATATAATCTGTGTGTGATGAGCAATCTTTTCGTTTTCCAGAGCCTCCTTTTGATAACGGTTATAGTTGTAGCTGGCAGCCATTTGCGCTGTCAGGTCTTGATCCTTTTTAGCTATGGAAGAATCGTTGGCCAAACAAAGGAGTTGGGAGTATTTGGCTATGGAGTCTGATTGATGGCGTTTGGTGAAAACACTTAATAACCCTCTATACATGGGATCCATGTCAACAAAAGACATGTTTGGACGATACACTTTCCTATAGTAATATTCTGCAGAGTCCAACTGGTTGTTTTCTTCGAAGTATTTGCCTTTGTAATAGTAAAACTGTCGTTTGTCACCACGGAGTTCGAGGCTCCTGTCGAAGTGGGTAGACAGCTCTTCGTATTTGTCAATCAGCTCTTTTGCTTCCTTAAGCTTACTTGGATTATCTACGTATAGATATAGTAAGCTATTCGAAGATTGTAGTGCATTTTGCAATAATCCATATCGTAGATAGAGTCCATTCGCCTTTTTAAGTATCAGTTCTGCGCTATCTCTTTTGTTTAGCAAAATATACGAGGATGCCATTCCTACCAAATTTGTGATGGCAAATTTGGGTTGATTTGATCTGAATGCGTAGATACTAGCCTTCTTGTTTGCCTCTATGCTCTTTGTTAAAAGCAACTGCTTATAATATATATATGCCATCTGAGCATAGGCGCAGCTCAGTGTATAGAAATCACAATCTTTGGAGGTTGTGTCTGCCTGGGAAATGGCATCGAGGTAACAATCAACGGCATGGGGAGCCTCGCCGAGGTCGCGATAGACGCAACCTAAGAGGTAGTGGGCTGTCATGCGTTCATTGGCTGTGCCGTGAGAGTCATAGTACCTGGTGAACTCCTTGGCAATAGAGTCGGAAGTGAAGTCTACAAAGGCTTTGTTCTGGGCCTTGGCTTCGAGCAGGTCATAGCGCATGCGCAGGCTCTTGGGCCAACTCTCCTTCTGGCTTCTGAGACTATCAAGACGCTGAAGGGCAGAGTCAGGATGCGCTTCCATGAGCGTATCTATCTGCGAGAGTACTGCGCTGTATCTCCCATCCGTACACCCCATCATCAGGCATGTGGCGGCAATGACCGCTATGATTATCGACTTCTGCATTTCCGTAAGGTTACTGCACTCAGGGGATTGATACCTCCTGGCGGGTACCGTCGTAGGTGACGGTCTTGGTGGTGCTGTCGGGAAGGACAACGGTGAACTGGCGTGACTTCAGCATGCCAGGATATTCGCCCTGACGGGGAGAGATGGTAAGGGTGCGGCTGCGATCATTCCACTCGAAGGTGATGGTGCTGTAGACGCCGCGCTCGTAGTTGTAGTTGTCGCCTTCGTCCTCATAGAGGGTGAAGCTGCCGTCGGCTCCAGGATAGAGGCGCAATTCAAGGTTGTCCCAAGCCTTCTCGCCCACATACTGCATCTCAGGGCCGAGGGGCAGGATGCTGCCTGCACGCAGGAATATCGGTACGCGGTTCAAGGCAGTCTCGATGGTGACGGTCTGGCCACCAGAATAACGCTTATTCGTCCAGAAGTCATACCAGAGAGTGCCCTTCGGCAAGTACTTCACAGCTGATTTCGCCTCAGCCCAGTTCACTTCCTCACTTTTCACTTCTCCACTTTTCACTTCTTTCTTGTCCCATCCCGTCATGGCATCTTCCTTGATGACCTGCTCCTCAGTGTACTGCGGATCGAGGATAGGAGCCGCGAGGATGCTGGGGCCACAGAGGAACTCATCACCCATGCTCCACACCTTCTTGTCGGCAGCAAAGTCGCTGAACAGCGGACGGAGGTAGCTCTGATTAGCAGAGGTGACCTGCCAGGCGGTGCTATATAAATAAGGTAACAGACGATAGCGCAGACGGATCATCGCCTCGATGGCATCGTAGACGGGTTCGCCCTTCTTTCCAAACTGCCAGATCTCACGGGGGGCATCGGCACCATGACTACGGAAGACAGGACAGAACAGACCGTACTGCATCCAGCGCACATAGAGCTCCTGGAACTGAGGGTTCTGAGGGGCTGAGCCACTACCCTTGGTATTATAGGAGCCGCAGAAGAAACCGCCTATATCGGTGTTGAAGTTGGGATTACCCGTCAGTGAGAAGCTCAGGCCTGCGGGCACTTGCTTGCGGAGCATATCCCACGAAGAGGCCACATCGCCGCTCCACATGTTGGAGCCGTAATGCTGCTGACCTGCAAATGCTGAGCGCGTCATAATGAATACACGCTTCTGATCGGAGGTCTTGCGCTGCTTCTCATAGACACCCCGAACGGTCTCCAGCGGGAAGGCATTGCGCAGCGAGCGCCACGTGCCGCCTGTGACCTTATGCTGATAGTCGCTCTCACGCGGATTAAAAAAGTCGGGATCGGTAGAGTCCATCCACCACGCATCAGTGCCGTAGTCGAAGAGCTTCTTCAGATGTTTCCAGTAGATATCGCGCGCCACAGGACTGAAGGCATCGTAGACCTTCACGCCTGAGGGATAGTCCATGCGGGGAGGCCAGATGTGGGAGATGCCGCTCTGGGGCCACGTCTCGATAGGTAGCAGCAGGCCCATGCGCTTGAGTTCGCTGAACTGCTTGGTCTGCGGTCCGAAGCTTGCCCAGATGGAGATCATGAAGTGGGCATGCTTCTTGTGTACGTTCTCAATCATCTGCGGTCCCTTGGCAAAGTCCTCGGCGAGGAAGTCCATCGCATTCCACTGATAGTTGGAACCCCAGTACTGCCAGTCCTGAATGATACCATCGAGGGGCACCTGCAACTCACGGTACTTGTCGACGATGCTCTCAGTCTCGGCAGCGGTCTTATAGCGCTCCTTCGACTGCCAGAAGCCGTAGGTCCAGAGTGGGAACATCGGCACGTCGCCTGTGAGGTGGCGTATCTGCGCAATCACACCATCAGCAGAACCACCATACATAAAGTAATAGTCGATGCCCTCACCAGCCTCTGAGGTCAGCGACATGCCATTGGCATCATCGTCGAACTGAGTGGGCGAATAATTCTCCCAATAGAGTCCCCAGCCCTTGATTGACTGCAGCACGCTCTGGAAATCCTCGAGGTTCGACTGCTCCATGCGCTTATGCTCGCCACGACGGTTGATCTTGCCATTCTGGATGGTGCCGAGACCATAGATCGCCTCATCCTTGTCGAGAGTGAATGTCTGGCTTACCTTGGCGACGTCACAGGCTTTCTCGCGCAGCAACACCTTGCCCTTGGCATCGAGGAAGGTCAGGTTGCCCTTCGCATCCTGCTTCACTGTGAGGGCACTGCTCGAAAGGCTGTTTCCGCTTTTCGTGACAGCTACCTCCTCAGGCTTGGCGGTGACGACCAGACTTTTCGTGGGCTTGCCTTTTACCACATGGACGATGGAGGGCGTGATGAACTCGATGGTCAGTTCCTGCGACTGCTCAGGAGCTAGCACGCTCTGGATGCGGGCTGTGTAGAAGTCGCGGAAGTCGCTCCATTTATAATAAGGTGCCTGAGAGGTGGGCACGGGCAGTGTGGCCTCCTCACCATTGAGGAGCAGCTTCACGAGGATATCATCATCGCTGGCACCACGATAGAACACCATCTGGATATTCGAGGCCATACAGGTCTCCCAGTTCTGGTAGATGTTTTTCACCTCATTGGGATCCTCAGGGTCGAGGTCGGCACCGTTGATGCCCATCAGCACCGTGAGAGGGCCGATACAAGTATCGTGACCGAAGCGCAGGTCGGCGATGCGGTCGCTGGTGCCATTGATGACAGCCTCAGCCTTACGGAGGAAATCCTGTAGGATGGGAATCATATCATAACGAGGACCGAACACCCATGAATAGGAACCAAGGTTGGATGACTCCCACTGGCTGGCAATCTCCTCATCGGTAATGATGCCTTCCATCATGCCTTCATGGTTGATACTGGGCAACGTGGTATAGAGGTTGGTGAGCACGTAGCTCAGACGATTGGCATCGCCCAGGCCCTCAGTAGAGGTGAAGACGCGCTTGGCAATGGTCTCTGCCAGCGAAGGAGCAGCCTTGAACTTCGCACGGTTCTGCTCGTAGCGGGGCGTGCTCTTGGGAAACTCACGGCGCAGGGGATTCTGGTGATCGGTAGGCACGACCCCGTCGAGGGTATGACGCGACGACTCCTCACGGATCTCTATCTGGGGATTACACTGTACAAGTTCCTGACAGAAGGCAGACATACTCAGTACGCAGCGCCCTGAGAGCGAGGAGATGGCCAAGACGTTGCCACCCTTGCTGAAGACTTCGGGGAAGTTGTTATACATCGTGCGGGCAATGCCCTGATGCTGGTCCCAGCCCACCTGCGTCAGCTCGCTCCAGCCATTCATCAGCTCGTCCTTGGCAGCCATGAACTTGTCGTGCAGGGCCTCGCCTGCGGGGGTCAACTGGTGGTTGGCATGAGCCTTCGTCAACAGGGAGTCGAGGTCCTTATAGAGGAAGTCGCTCCAGAAGTAGCGCGAGCCATGACGGCTGTAGTGACTGATGTAGAACGGCTTGTAACCCTCGGGGGCCTTCGTCAGCTGCTTGTCTGTGAAATGGTAAGGGTAGTCGTTACCGTAAGCTCTTCTCGGATCGGCTTTGAGCTGATCGAGCACATTCAGGTTCTGTGCCCCAGCCATAACAGCCAGCAGCAGCACGAGTAATGATAATAGCGATTTCTTCATATTAATTATAGTTGTTGGTCATTCTGCTGCAAAGATACAAAAATTTTTCAGACATAAGAACATAAGAACAAATTTTTTTCAGACATATCGACACGAGAACAAAATATTTTTTGTACCTTTGTCGCCATCGAAACTAAAACCACTTGGTGTATGAAACTATCAACTATCCTGCTTGCAGTCGCAGTGATGCTGCCAATAAGGGGCTTGGCTGACGATTATGCAACACTCCATACGGAGAAAATCCAGAACCCGATGTTGTGGGCTGATGTACCTGATCCCGACGTGATACGTGTGGGCGACACCTTCTATCTGGTATCCACCACCATGCACCTGATGCCTGGAGCACCCATCATGAAATCGAAGGACCTGAAGAACTGGGAGACGGTGGGATATGTCTTCGACCGTCTGACGGATTCGCCGAAGTACGACCTGCAAGAGGGTACGGCCTACGGACGCGGGCAGTGGGCTACCTCACTGAAATACCACAACGGGAAATTCTATGCCCTCCTGGCGCCCAACGAACAGGGTGCCATGGGCGACACCTATATCTTTACTGCCGACAAGGCTGAAGGACCCTGGAAGATACTCTCGCGCATGCGCCACTTCCACGACTGCTCGCTATTCTTCGATGATGACAATCGTGTCTATGTGGTCTATGGAACAGGAGAGATGATGGAGCTGAAACCAGACCTCTCTGACGTTATCGAGGGAAGCCATCAGCAGATCTTCCAGCGCGAAGAAGACGAAAAAGGGCTGCTCGAAGGCTCACGCGTCATCAAGCACAACGGCAAATACTATCTGCTGATGATCTCGCACACGTATGCCCCAGGGCGCCATCGCCGTGAGGTGTGCTACCGTGCTGACGATATCCATGGCCCATGGGAGAAGCAGGTGATTCTGGAGAGTGAGTTCGGAGGCTTCTCTTACGAGGCACAGGGAACTATCGTCGATTCAGAGGACGGTGACTGGTATGGTATCATCTTCCAGGATCGCGGCGGTGTGGGCCGTGTGCTCACCGTAATGCCCTGTCGCTGGATCAACGGCTGGCCTATGCTCGGCGATGAGAATGGGAAGGTGCCCAGTGAGGTGCGACCACTGAAGAGCGGTGAGCCCGATGCTGCCATCGTGAAGGCAGATGACTTCGGCACTGCAAAGCTCGGCCTGCATTGGCAGTGGAACCACAACCCCATCGACCAGGCGTGGAGTCTCACGGAGCGTCCTGGATTCCTTCGTCTGAAGACCAACCGCGTGGTGCAGAGCATCTATCTCGCCCCCAACACGCTGACTCAGCGCATGGAGGGTCCGACGTGCAGTGGCAGTGTCTGCGTGGATCTCGCCAGACTGAAGGACGGTGACTGTGCTGGCTTTGGTGCCTTCAACAGTGACTCAGGACTCCTGACGGTGAAGAAGAAAGGCAAGCGTCTCGTGCTCGAGATGAGCGAACAGAAAGTGACGCTGACAGAGCGCGAGAAGGCTGTGACAGATGTCGAGGAGAATATCATTGAATCAGTAGAGCTGAAACAGCAGAAGGTATGGCTGCGCATCGATGCCGACTTCCGCCCCTCCTCCACTGGCGGCTATGGTGGCAAGGACCTTGCCACTTTCTACTATAGTCTCGACGGTGAGCAATGGACGAAGATCGGCAGCGACTATAAGCTGAGTTTCGACTGGCGCCGCTTTTTCATGGGCTCTAAGTTCGCCCTCTTCTGCTACGCCACAAAGAAAGCTGGCGGCTATGCCGACTTCGATGTATTTAATTATGAAAAAGGAAAATAACCCACTAAAACAGTTTTAAAGATGAAAAAAGGAATCATGACAATGATCGTGGCCTGCGCAGCGATTGTAGTACAGGCCCAGAAGCCCGCCATCCCCCGCGATGCAGCGCTGGAAGCAAAAGTTGAGAAGACACTCGCCAAGATGACACTCGACGAGAAGATCGGACAGATGCTCGAACTGAACCTCGACGTGATGGGCAATATGAAAGTCGAGAACGCCAAGGTGGATCGTGAGAAGGTTCGCTCCGTCATGCAGCAGTATGGTACACCGAAAGCAGAAGCCGATGCTGTGCTGAAGATGACTGACGCACAGATCATCGAGCGTTTCGGAAACTATCCAGTGGATATCTATCAGGGCGACACCAAGCGCGTGTGGCAACTCAACGAGGTGATGCTCGACACGCTGATCTCGAAATGGAAAGTGGGTTCGATCCTCAATGCCCCAGGCACCCGTGCCCCCAGCGTAGAGCAGTGGCAGAAGTGGATCACGCTCATTCAGGAGAAGTCGATGAAGTATCTCGGTATCCCCGATATCTATGGCCTCGATCATAACCATGGTGTGACCTACACCCAGGGCGGTACCCTCTTCCCACAGCCTATTAACCTCGGTGCTTCATTTAATACCGATCTGGCATTCCGTGGAGCTGAGATTACGGCTTACGAGAGTCGTGCAGCCAACTGTCCGTGGGTTTACAACCCTGTAGTAGACCTTAGCCGCGACCCACGCTGGCCTCGTGTCTATGAGAGCTTTGGCGAAGATGCCATCCTCAACTCAAAGATGGTCGTTGCAGAGATCAAGGGCTATCAGGGAGAAGACAACAACCACATAGACCGCTTCCACGTAGGTACGAGCACGAAGCACTATTTCGCCTATGGAGCTCCCTGGACAGGTAAGGACCGTACACCTGCCTACCTCAATCCACAGATGATTCGCGAGAAATACTTTGAGCCCTTCAAGGCCGCTGCCCTCGCAGGCACTCTGACCATGATGGTCAACTCTGCCTCAGTGAACGGCGTGCCCGTGCATGCCAGCTATGAGTATCTGACCAAGTGGCTGAAAGAAGACCTACAGTGGGATGGTTTCCTCGTGACAGACTGGGCTGACATCAACAACCTTTTCACCCGTGAGAAAGTGGCCAAGGATAAAAAAGATGCGATCCGCATTGCCATCAATGCAGGTATCGACATGTCGATGGATCCCTACAGCGTAGAGTTCTGCATCCTGCTGAAGGAGCTCGTCAACGAGGGTAAGGTGAAGATGAGCCGTATCGACGATGCTGTACGCCGTATCCTCCGTGCGAAGTATCGTCTCGGACTCTTCGATGAGCCTAACACTGGTGGCAAGGGCTTCGAGAAGTTTGGTTGCGACGAGTTTGCCAAGGCTTCGCTCAAGGCTGCCGAGGAGTCAATGGTTCTCCTGAAGAACGAGGACAACATCCTGCCCCTCCACACTCCTCACTCCTCACTCCCCACTCCCCACTCCTCACTCCCCACTCCTCCCTCCTCGAAAAAAATCCTCCTCACAGGTCCCAACGCCAACCAGATGCGTTGTCTGCATGGTGGCTGGAGCTACACCTGGCAGGGTTCGAAGGCAGAGGATCTCTCAGAGAAATACAACACGATCTACGAGGCTCTCTGTAATAAGTATGGTAAAGAGAACATCATCCTTGAACAGGGTGTGACCTATAACGAGGACGGTGCCTACTATGATGAGAACACCCCAGAGATTGACAAAGCCGTAGCAGCTGCTGCAAAGGCCGATGTCATCATCGCCGCCATTGGTGAGAACTCATACACCGAGACACCAGGTAACCTCACAGACCTCTGGCTCTCAGAGAACCAGCGCAACCTCGTCAAGGCACTCGCCAAGACTGGCAAGCCCATCATCCTCGTTCTCAACGAAGGCCGCCCGCGCCTCATCGCTGACATCGAGCCGTTGGCAAAGGCCGTGGTTGACATTCTGATTCCTGGTAACTACGGTGGTGATGCCCTCGCCAACCTACTCGCTGGCGATGCCAACTTCTCAGCGAAGATGCCTTACACCTATCCGCGTGAGATTAACTCGCTGAACACTTACGACTATAAGGTAAGCGAGGAAGTGGGTACGATGGCTGGTGCCTATAACTACGATGCAAAGGTCAGCCTGCAGTGGCCTTTCGGCTATGGTCTCAGCTACACCACGTTCGAGTATTCGAACCTGAAGGTTGACAAGGCAGCCTTTACAGCTGACGACATGCTGACCATCAGTGTCGATGTGAAGAATACTGGTGCCAAGACTGGCAAGGAGGCCGTACTTCTCTACAGCAGCGACCTCGTGGCTTCAATCGTTCCTGACAACAAGCGCCTGCGCGACTTCACGAAGATAGAACTGCAGCCTGGCGAGACGAAGACCGTCACCTTCCAGCTGCCTGCCAAAGCTCTCGCCTTCGTAGGTGCTGACGGCAAGTGGACACTCGAAGAGGGTGACTTCATCCTGAAGATCGGCAATCAGACCGCACCCATCGTCTGCAAGCAGACAAAAGTCTGGGACGAACCGAATATCTGAATGGACATGGTGTTTTAACGAAAATACAAACGTATGATCCTTTTGAGTTTTGATACAGAAGAGTTTGATGTGCCTCGCGAGCATGGGGTCGACTTTACGTTAGAACAAGGGATGGCTGTCTCGAAAGTAGGCACCAACCGCATTCTCGATGTGCTGAAGCAGAACGGCGTAAAGGCCACCTTCTTCTGCACAGGTAACTTCGCTCAGCAGGCACCAGATGTCATGCAGCGCATTATGGAAGAAGGTCACGAGGTGGCTTGTCACGGTGTGGATCACTGGCAACCAAAGGAGACTGACTTTGCCCGTTCGAAGGAGATTGTGGAGCGCGTGACGGGTCGCACCGTATATGGCTATCGCCAGCCCCGTATGTTCCCTGTGGTGGAATCAGAGATCAAGCGAGTGGGCTATCGCTACAACTCGTCACTGAACCCAGCCTTCATTCCCGGACGTTATATGCATCTCACAGAGCCGCGTACTTGGTTTATGAAAGACGGAGTGATGCAGATTCCCGCCTCCGTCACGCCACTCATCCGTTTCCCGCTGTTCTGGCTTGCCCTCCACAACCTGCCAGAAGGACTCTATCACTGGATGACGCGCCGCGTACTTAAGAAAGATGGCTACTTCGTCACCTACTTTCATCCCTGGGAGTTCTTCGAGCTGAAGGAGCACCCTGAGTTCAAGATGCCGTTTATCATCAAGAACCATAGCGGCCAACAGATGTGCGATCGTCTCGATCGTCTCATCATGATGCTTTTAGCCCATGGGCATGAGTTTATTACGTACAATGAATTTTATGAAAAATGTAACAAGGTAAAAATGTAAAAATGATCAGATTTGCAACAGTTTCTCCGTGTTATAATGAAGAGGAAGTGCTGCGCCACAGCGCAGAGCAGTTAACGGCCCTTTTCGAACGAATGATAGCAGAAGGGCTTATCAGCAAAGACTCTATGATAGTATTCGTCAATGACGGCAGCCGCGACCGTACTTGGGAGATTATCCGAGAACTACACGCTGAGAACAAGTTCGTGCGTGGCATCAACATGTCGCGCAACGTGGGTCACCAGAATGCCATCATGGCAGGTATGATGACGGCTCGCGAGTGGGCTGATGCCGTCGTCACGCTTGATGCCGACCTTCAAGACGATATCGAGTGTATTCCTCAGATGATCAGGGACTTTGAGGCAGGCAACGACATTGTCTATGGTGTGAAAGTGTCGCGCAAAGCCGATTCATTCATGAAGAAGTTCACAGCCCAAAGCTTCTATAAGTTACAGAACTCCATGGGTGTCGAGAGTGTGTATAATCATGCAGATTTCCGTCTGATGAGCCGCCGTGCCCTCGACATGTTGTCGACATATAAAGAACATAATCTCTATCTGCGCGGACTGATTCCTATGATCGGTCTGAAACATACCACCGTCGACGATGTCATCAGCGAACGCTTCGCAGGCCAGTCGAAGTACACGCTTCATAAGATGCTGCGCCTCGCTCTCAACGGTATCACGGCTTTCTCCGTTCGTCCGCTGTTCCTTATCTACAATATCGGTATCTTGTTCCTTATTGTAGCATTCATGATTGGCATCTATGTGACCTATTCACTTGTTGTAGGCCACGTCGTACAAGGTTGGGCTTCTCTGATCCTCTCTATCTGGCTGGTTGGCGGTTTTATCCTTATTGCAATGGGTATCATGGGCACCTATATCGGACAAATCTATTCCGAGACCAAGCGCCGCCCGCTTTACCATATTCAGGAAATACTCTCTTGACTATCAGCTTTCAGGCAATGAAAAGTCACTCCTCAAACACATATCCAAAGCCTGTACGGCTGACGATATTCTGAGCGTATACCCCTAATTTCTTGCGAAGACGGGTAATATTGACATTGACGGTACGGTCAGTGACAATGACGCCTGCCCAGACGGTATCCATCAGTTGCTGGCGTGAGAGCACTTTTCCACGGTTAGCCAGAAGCAGGTGGAGCAACTCGAACTCTGTAGGAGTCAGTTTGACGGGGTCACCATCAATGGTGGTAGTCTTCTTGTCGAGGTTTAAGCTCAAGCCATTATAGCTGAGCAGATGCTTACCCAGACGGGCTTCAACGATATTCATGACATAGTCGCCGATTTTCTCGCAGTCGGCCACAATGTCGTTATAGAGTGTGCCAAGTGCATAGGAATACTGATGTGAGTTAACCCCCACGACGGTTTCACTCTTGAGCTGGTTGCGAAGCTCATTGATGTCGTTCTCGATAGAGAGTGAATCAGCCAGTGACAGGTCTTTGCGACGTCCGCTCACCACGACAATCATCTGTACCACAGCCTCATTCACCAGTCTGAGCATGTCGTGCAGTCTGACGTATTGCTCACCAGTGAAGTCCTCCTTGCCCTCACGCAGATGGGTGACAGTGCGGGCCATCTTGTAACAGGCATCACCTATGGACTCCAGTTCGCCTATCTGACGAAGTATCACGCGGGTCTTATCCTTTGTCTCGTCAGACAGGTGCTCATTGCCCACTTGTTCGAGATAATTCGCAATCTCTATTTCCATGTTGTCAGCGATGGTCTCATAACGTTCGATACGTGCATACTGACTTTCAAACTCTTTCTTGTCCTTCTCATCTATCAGTGCGCTTGTCATTCCGAACATACGGTGCATACGCTCGGCAAAATGCACGATTTCCTTCTGTGCTTGCAATACGGCTATTTCAGGCGTCTGTATCACACCACTATTGATAAAGTGCAGCGTCGTGGGCTGCTTGGTTTCATCTTTGTCTTCTGGCATAAGTCTACAGACGATCTGCTCCATCTGAGGAATCAGACCAATGAGCAAGGCTGTGTTAAGGACATTGAAACAGGTGTGGAACATGGCCAGCACAACAGGTATCCGCTCTGTCTGTCCTGCCATAGAGGGATTGTAGCCGACAAGGCTGCACACCATATCGACAAAAGGATAGAACACGACGAGCACCCAGATGACACCAAAGACGTTGAACAACAGGTGAGCCAATGCAGCCCGTCGTGCCTCAGTTCCAGCACCAAGGGCTGCAAGATTTGCAGTTGCCGTCGTTCCGATATTCTCGCCCATCACCAAAGCGATACCCATATAGATAGGCAGTACTCCCGTTGAACAGAGCAGAATGGTGATAGCCATCACCGCTGCCGACGACTGCACCACACAGGTAATAAGGGTACCAGCAGCCAGAAAAGCAAGGATGGTGAGATAGCTGCCAGTATCGAACGAGGCAAAGAAACTGACCACATCTGCATTGTGAGCCAAGTCCATGTCACGCCCCACACTGCTCAGCATGACCAGCGACCAGAACAGAAATGCCAGCCCGAAGAGGAGGTCGCCTGCCACGCGATGGCGTTTCTTGTAGATGAGCACCATACCGATGAAGAAGGCTGGGAAGACGATGATTGTCAGGTCAAGATTGTAGCCCAACGACATGATCCAGGCTGTAAGCGTAGTGCCGATATTGGCACCCATGATGACCGAGATGGCCTGTGCCAGCGAGAGCAGTCCTGCTGAGACAAATGAGACGGTCATGACTGTCGTGGCTGATGATGACTGCACTGCACAGGTTACCAACATACCTGTCAGCATACCGCTCAGGCGGTTGCCAGTCATGCGGGCTAATATGTGTCTTAAACTTGGTCCTGCCAATTTCTGCAAGGCATCGCTCATCGTCTTCATGCCGTAAATCAGCAGTGCCAGCGAGCCAAGCAGCCTGAAAAACAATTCGATTGTCATATTTATGCTTTTAAATTTCGCATGCAAAGATACAAAAATAAGACAAATCTGACAAATATCAACGATTACAATTCGGTTACGATTCAATTATTCACCCCAAAAATGCAAACTGGGGCCAGGCCCCAAAGTGAAAAATGCAAATTGGGGCCTGGCCCCAGCGTGCACTATCGACTGTGAAGGTGGTAGACTTCTCCTTCATCAGTGATGAGAAGGATGGTGAGTGAGCCGTTGGGCAGCAGGGGGGCGCAATGTTCTGCGCAATGAGCGATGATAACCTGAGCGAAAGCCTCTGCCCTCTCTGGAGACAGGAGATCCCATAGTTCACGAGCGAGAGTGATAGGCGTAATATCGACATCGCAATGGGCTTCGTCGAGGAGTTGGCTGACAAACGCCTTATCCATCGTTGCACGTCGGCTATGGGTGTCGAGATGCCCTGCTGCCAATTTCACAGCCTTGCCAAGCATGACGCCAAGGGTCACTTTACGAATGCCTAACTCATGGGCTATCTTCAGAGTCTCCCCAATATAATTGCCATACTCCACAAAGGCCTGCACAGGCAAATCCGGATAGAGACCTTTGACAAAGCGTTCACTCTTGCCACCGCTGTTGATGACCACACGTTCAGAACCCGAGGCTTTGGCGACGGTCATACACTTACGGATGGAGTCGATGAAAGCCTCCTCAGAGAAAGGTTTGACGATGCCCGAGACTCCGATAATCGAGATACCGCCTTCGATACCCAGACGAGGATTGAAGGTACGACGGGCTATTTCTTCACCTTGCGGAACGCATATCGTAATGCTCAAAGGCGTATGTTCATCCGTCAGTGGCTCAATGTTCTTGCGAATCATCTCGCGAGGTGCCTTGTTGATGGCTGGCGAGCCTGGGGGATAGTCGAAACCTGGAAGTGTGAACGTACCAACACCCACGCCACCTTTAATATCAATCAAACCACGTCTTCCCTGCATGAGGGTATGTTTTGCGACAGCCCCAATCTCTAACCCATTCGTCACGTCAGGATCATCGCCAGCGTCCTTGATGCAGTAGGCACAGTCATCACCATACTTTACAGCCACCATGATGGTCTCTCCATTAGGCAGCACCACAGGCACCTCGTTAGGCTGCTCACCGTATAGTAACTGTCTCGTGGCAGCAATGGCGGCAGCTGTCGCACAAGTACCCGTTGTCAGTCCGCTATGCAGGGGATAGAATTCTGGCAATAGTTTTTCCACCATCCTTCGCAGACCATAGGGGCCGTTGACGATGGTAAAAATCGCTGGAGTCTGTGGACGTTTCAGGGCAATCATCTTCATCCCTCTTGCTTTGGCAGCCTCTACCTTCTCAGGGAAACCTCCTGACAGGCCACTCTCTTTCAACAAAATAGCCTCAGCTTCCACAGGAATATCATGAGGATCCTCATAATAGCAGAGCTGTTCTGGACTGGCTCCTTGCTTCAGGGCTAAAGCTATCGACGACTCCCTCTCGAGGATACGATAATGAATCCTGATGCCCTCAGCCTCTAACGGCTTCAGTTTGCTGATGCTCTGTACACCAGTCGTTGCCAACAGAGAGTGAATGTCGCGAGGTATCTGGTTGTAGTCATCAATCCATGTTATCTCCGGATCACGCTCAGGATAGATACGTTCATAACGGATGGTGGGGATACTCAGCGATTCAGAAACCTGAGCGATGGTCTGGTGTAGTTGCGAGGCGAAAGGGTGGGCTGCATCTACGATGAGACGGATGCCGTGCCCACGACAAAACGTCCGCATCGCCTCAGCATCAAGGGCCCCGTCTATCCGTTGCCCATGATGCAGGGTGATGTCCTGCTCCCCCGTCTTCGTGCTGTAATAATAGGCATTACCTCCCTCTTCCAGCACCTCCACAGCCTTGCGCCCCTCAGTCGTTCCTCCGAATACTAGTATCATATCTATAATTTTTCTCCACAATGTGAGCAATAGTGGTCTTCGTCACGTACCATACCATCACAACGCGGACAATGCCCGTCCTTCGCTCTGAATATCACCAGCATTCGTCGTAGCATCTTACTGTCAACGAAGGCCAGAGCTATCATTGCGATAACTACTATAATCGCCACCAGGGCCGCACCCCATAAAGAAATCTCATTTACTATCATATACTACATTCCTGTTATTTAAAATAGTGGCTCCATGTCAATTGGTGAGACAGCGTCTCACTTTTTTGAAAAGTCAGATAGAACTTACGCATGTAGATAAGGTTAGACCGACTGAACCCTCTGCCTCTCATCCGTGTCAAGTCTTTGGCAAGATTTGTAAT
>ODAI012702935.1_pt1 | contig 21870 bp, 21 predicted proteins | sample 1539321 | NCBI WGS metagenome assembly ODAI01 (sample SAMN02144231, study PRJEB22623) | gut metagenome | biome: sheep rumen | host: Ovis aries | place: New Zealand | reverse complement strand
TAGATGAATTATTAAATAATTCACTTATTAGTTCTGCAGATGCTAGCACACTAACTACATTAAAAAATGATTTAAATACTTTAACATTTAATGCTACAATAAATTATACAGCTATTGAATCTAAATTAGAAGAATGTGAAAGAGCATGTGTGGTAGCACAGAAACATATTGATGAATCACAGAATAGAAATATGGGTGCGCCTTGGACGGCTGGTACATATTCTAAAGGTGCTATTGTAATGCACAATAATAGTTTATGGAAAGCAAATGCAGATACTGCAGCAACAGATGTACCTGGTACTTCTTCGAAATGGAGTGTAACAACTGTTGCTGAAATACTTGGTAATATTCCTAGTATAGAGTATGATAACTCTACAGGTATATTATATATAACTCCATAATTTTGAAATAGGTGGTGGTGTAAAAGCCACCACCAAACTCTTTGGATGGAAATTACTTAACGAAAATTATTATACAGGAGCGTTAAGTATGAAGAATATAAGGATAAAACTACTTTTATCTATATTAAGTGTAACAAGTGTAGTAGTATCAAATGTAACACCTGTTTATGCTGGAACTGGTATTGTATATGAGTGGCATAATGATGGATTTGATGCTGATTATTATAGGTCATTATATCCTGATTTAGCTGCGAAGTATGGAAATAATGATGAAGCATTATACACACATTATATGACGTATGGTTATTATGAGGGAAGAATTGGCAAAATGAAAATGCCAGTTACAAATAAATTAACCATACTAAAAGATGGACAAAATTTTGATTATCAACAATATGCAATAGACAATGCAGATGTTGTTGCTGTTATTGGAAATAAACCAATAGATTTATGGAATCATTATAAAAATTTTGGTTTTTATGAGGGTCGAAAAGTATGTAGTTATGACCCTGAAACAAATTGTGAATTATTATTATATGATACAACCATAGCATTAACAAAAGATGCTACTACTGATGAAGAAAAAATTAGAATATGTCATGATTGGATAGTTAATCAACTGACATATCAGAAAAATCCAAAGAATGTTGGATTTGCACAAGCAGCGATGTTATATAAAACTGGAGTTTGTGATGACTATACAAAGATATTTGAATTTATGATGGATATATTGGGAATTGAAAGTCAATATATTTTAGGTATGTCTAATGGGTATGGTCATTGTTGGAATAGAGTTAAAGTAAATAATGAATGGAAATATTTAGATGTTACTTGGGATGATATGTCATTATATGGTGATCCTACTATATATTATGATTTTTATTTAATACCATTAGAAGAAATGAATAAGAGTCATCAATTAATGACACCTGAGTTATATACCAAATGGACAGGTTGGACAGATAAAATACAAAAATATGCTTTTGGAAGTTTATCAGTCACTGATTCACAAACAATGATTGGTATAGATCGCTAAAAATAGTTAAATGCTTACTATTGTCAGAATAGTAGGCATTTTTTATAAAAATTTCATACGAAGAGCTATTTATTAATAATAGTGTATTTGGTGTGTATACAATATACATAAGTAATACAGAGGAGGAACTTATATAAATGGCAAAGATTTCATTAATTAAATCACCAGAAGACCTTGAAAGAGAACGTGCAGAAAAAGAAAAAGCACGTGCTGCTGAAATACAAGCGTCTATCGAAGAAAGACATAGAAAAATTCAAGCCTTACATGCAAAGCAAGTAAGAAATAAAATTATTATATTTTCTATTGCTGGTGCATTAACAGTTATTTTAATTATATTTGGAACATATAACACATTCTTTAAACAAGGATTATCAATGAATGATGTTAATATGGCAATTAGTCAGGCTAGATATACTGATGTTTATCCTGATGCTGGATTAGATAACTATGTAAGAGATAACTGTGAATCTTTATTTAATAAATATATGCAATTAGATATAAAAAAGGGTGGTAAGAATATTCAAAATATTACTGTAGATAAAGATTCTTGTTATATAACTAAAGTAACTAAAATTAGTCCTACTTTAGCAACTGTAGTTTTTGGTGTAGATATTTCTACAACTGAAAAAGATTCTTTAGTAACTGACCCTGTTATTATTGAACAGTTAAAGAGAAGTGGTTTTGGTGTAGACCCTAATAAGATTTATAAGGTAAATCAGACTACTATTATTGAACAGCCTACTACTGAGGAAAGTTCTGAAACTGAAGAAGTAAATGAAACAGAAGAAACTACTACAGAAGAAACAACAGAAAAAGAAGTTGTAACTGCAACTGTTGATATTAATAATGCAGTAACTGTTGTATCTGGTAGTGAAGGTGCTGATACTGCAAGTGAAACAGAAGAAACTGAAGAATATATTCCTATTACTGACGTTGAATATAGTATTTCACAAACTGGCGAACATGAGCATTATTATATGACTGCTAATGGTCAGATTATGAAAGAAGGTAGAACTGTAACTGAAAGATATTATTTTAGTTTACCAGTTCAGATTGTATATGGATATGATGCAGATGGTAAAACACCTATTACTGCTGGATATGCACCTGCAAGTGCAATGAATTTATATTCTTTAGTTGATACAAATCAAACTGATTTTGAAAATATTCAAACCAATGACTTATTTGCATTTAATGATGATTATAAATTAGATGTTGATACAACTAATAAAATGCAAATTAAAGTTAATAATACTTTGAAGGCTCTATATGATGGATTAGATACTTCTCAGGATTTCTTAAATTATAGAGCATTTAATTCTTATAATAGTAATTATGTAGGAATTAATGAATTTAAGGCATTTTCCCAGCCTAATGGAATGGGATATAATTGTTGGGTTAGTTATACCATTGTTACATCACAAGGTTTTAATTATACACTTGAAACATATTTGAAAGTGGAACAGAATGGTGGAACATGGGTAATTAAAGGTATATATTAATCTAGGACGTTATTTATCCTAGAGAAAGGAGAATTTCTTGATATGGCAATGATTAGAACCCGTAAAGATGGTGGTTGTAGTCTTTGTAATGCATCTGATGAAAACGTTGGTAAGAAAAGATGCTGCCATGTTCTTGATAATGCATCAATACAAGTAAGACGAGAACGTGGTATTAATTACATTGATATTACTGGCACTGTCGATAAAGACGACACCAATTTTTCTATTAAAGCTAATGAAGCTAAAATTAAGAGCTTTATTTCTAATCTTTCTTCTGGTTTAAGTAAGAAAGAACAGGATGGAATTTTATCAATACTGAGAGAGGAATAATATAATTATGAGTGACGGCAATAAATGGTCAAATCAATTTAAGTCAGTAAAAGATAGAATTACTCGTTTACCTGGCGAAGCCGTCAATGACATAACAAATGGAATCTCTGATGGTATAAGTAGTATTGGTAATTCTATTAAAGATGGCGTACAAAGTCCCATCAAAAAAGCTCAGGATAAAATAGTTAGTGCGGAAGACCGCATTGACAACTTGACTGAAAAATGGAACAACGCTAAAGGTGTCACAGGTAAAGCTAAATTAGTTGGTACGGGTTTAGCAAATGCTGCATCTAATACTGATGTAGCTAAAAAAATAAACGCAATTAAGAAAAAAATTAAGAAAATAATATCTACAATTTATTCACATATAGTTCCAATATCTATTATAACTGGAATAGTTATTTTTGCTTATAATGTTGCTGTATGGGGTATATCAGGTTCACAAGGCGTAGGTGATACTTTACATAATTATTGTGATGTAGAGGCATCTCCTAAAGTTAAAAATACTGACGTATATAAACAATATTGTGGAGAACAATCTGATTTTGATTTAAGTAATCTAAATGGTCATTATGTAGTACAAGATGGTTCTGGTCCTTGTACAGATTGTTCTACATTAAATATGTTAATTAGATATTATACAAATCAAGAATTAAATATTTTTGATTATTTATGGGATGAAACTGGAAAATATACACCACAAGGTCAAGCTATAATTGGAAGAATTACTGGAACATTTAGAACAGTTATTCCAGTTGGTAGTGGAAGTACTAGTTGTAATGCACATGATCCACGTAATAGTAATTATGCGTATGGTTCACAAGCATTTGCTTCTAGAAATGGTAAAAGTAATTATACAATGGCAAATTGGGGTTATTTACGTGATGATACTTTAGATATTGCCTCTTATGAAGAAACTTCAGATTTTTATAGTTCTAATGTAGGAAATTCAAATTGGGTATGGGATTTATCACTAGAAAATAGAGCATCTAATTCTAGTTGGGCTGCTAATTGGAGTGGTAATTTTACTGTAAATGGAATAACAGCTAAAGAAGTAACTAATGATAGTCAGACGGTTACAGGCGAAACTATAAAGAGTTTATTAAATGATAGTAATGTTTGTGGTGAAGCTGGTATATTATTATATTATCAATATGATGGTAATGTTAATAATAGACATGCTATATTAGTCACCAAATACGACAGTACTACAGGATATTGGTTTATTGTTGATCCTGCAAAAGGTCTTGCTGGTGGATATGAAGGACCTACGGATGGGAGCAATAATTTTTGTTGGCAAGAAAATAAAGTAACTGGATTATTAAATTCAGGTCAGCATATTCACGGTAATGAACAAATTGTAAGAATTTGTTATATAACCAAATAACGTTTGAAAGAAGGAAAATAAATATGACTAATAAAACAAAAATTATTTTATTAGTTTCTATTTTAGTTATATTTGGGATAATTATGACTATTATTATTGTCAATAAGCCCAAAGAGGATATTGAAGAAACAGAAGAACATAATTATGCTGTAAATGAAGTAAAAGAGCAGACATATGAATATCCTGAATTAGAAGAAGAAACTGAAACAATCATAGAAGAACAGACTCTAAGTATTATGGATATTCAATATGAACATTTAGAAAGACTTACACCTGAACAAAATGCAGATAAAAATTCTATGATGACTAAATTAAAACAAAGATATTCTAATGATGAAAAGAAAAATAATAAAGTTACTAATGTAGAAGTATTAGCAACTTCAACAAAATTTAGAACAGATTTAGAATGTACATTTGAAGATGGTTCTACTGAAATATATGTATGTAATTATGATCCCACTTGTATGCATAGTTATTTAAGATGTGTAAGTTTACAAGAATGGGATTCTATTGAAGCTGGTGATAATGCTGGTGATGGCGGTGAACAAGGGAGGTGATTTAGATGGCTAAAAAGCTAAATAAAATATTAGCATTAATAGTTTTATCAGCTATTATAATTATTAGTGCTACATATTCTATTATTTCTGTAAATGCCTCCAATGGATTTAATTCAAAAACTACTGCCTGGTCTGGTGAAAATAATAATGCTGAAGCAAATCAAATTGATACTTATCCATATAATAGTACCACTGCAGCTATTACTTCTGTAAATTTAGATGTTGCTTATGGAATAAGTAGAGGTACTGTTACATATAATGGTTCTGTTCCATTTGCTCAAACTAGAGATAGTGAGGGTAATCCTATTGAGGGTTGGGATGGTGTATATGCATATGATAATACAGATGCTTTAGCTGACACAAATCCAACTCACTTTGGAAAATTGACTGGTACTGCTGCATCTAATTATTGGGGAACTGGTTTAACCGCTGAAAATTTTGCAACTCCTTCAGATACACAAAAAATTAATGATGATAATATAATATCATTAAGAATATGGGCTAAAACATTAAGTCCATCAGGTTTTAAAAATTTTGCATTTAACGCAGCTAAATTTATTACAAATCTTCCATTAATGGCAATAAATTTATTAATTCAACTTAAAAATATAGATATGAATGCAATAATGGAAGCATTACATTTAGATGACTTATCTAAGTCTTTAACAACTAATTTTATATATGATTCAGACCATGTTAAAATTTCTGCATTTACTGGATTTTGTATTGTTATTTTAATCTTTTCTTTAGCAGCATTTGCTGTTAGATATGTTAGAGGTAAAGATAAAACACAAGGTATTTGGGAAATTTTAGGTACAGTTGGTATGGGTTTACTTATTATTGGTATGTGCTTAACTGGAAGAATTACATCTTTAGGTGGTACATTAGCCAATGCAGCAAATCAATTGATGTATGTTGCAGTTGAATCTATGTCTACTGGTAGTGATGGTAATGCATTTGTAATACAAGTTTCTGATCCTGGAAATGAATCTAAAGTAGTACAAATGTCTGAAATGGCTATGTTGAATAAAACATATATTGATTTACAAATTTGTAATCAATTTAATGTTGATTCTATAGATAAATTAAAATTTGAAAATTTTGGTGATGCTGGTGGTACTACTGCTAAGAGTATTCTATCTGGTGTAGATGCTGGTGGTGGTGGTGTATCAGATATTAATAAAAATTTAGGATATTATTTTTGGTTTGCTGATTCTAATGCAGGATATATAAGTCCTTCAAATCATGCAATTCCAGATACAAGAGCAAATGCAGTAAGCAATAAATTATCTTCTATAATTACTTATTTACAAACCCAATATAATTCTGGAGATCTTACCCGTAAATCTTTAATTGAAACTATTATGCAAGGATTTACTACTGGTAGTAAAAAGGGTGCAGCTTCAATGTTCATCCTTTGTATTGTTTGTGCTACTTTATGTATATCATTATTTAAGTTTGGTCTTAAAATAATGGTATCTAAAATAGAATTATTTATTGCACTTATTGGTATGACCGTTGCTGGTCCTTTAATTTTATCATCTAAAAAGAATTTAGTTAAAATAGGTAAACATATTTTAGCAACTTTAATAGTTGCTCTTATGCAAATTACTGTATATTCTATTATATTTGATATTTGTTTATACGTAATTTCAAGTATAATTTCACCTAGTGTAATGTCTAGTATGATTGCATTAGTATTAGCACTTATTTTATTAAAAATGAGTCCTAAATTAAATGAAGAAATTGATAGATTACTTGAAAATACTACTAGAGCAATTGCACCTGAATATGCTCAAAATAGAAGAGCTTTAGCTAACTGGGGTAAACGTAAAGTTAGTGGAGCCGCTAAATGGACACGTGAACATACAGGTGAAGCTGTTTATGATGAAAATGGTGTAGAAGTCGGTAGAAAACGTGGTTTAATTGCTGGTGCCGTTGTAGGTACTATGGATCAAATTGAAAATTCTACCAAGTCTGCTTCTGCAAGACAATCTATGCGTAAAGCTGCTATCAAAACTCGTGATGATTTAATTAAAGAAAGTAATAGAGCTGATCAGTACAATGCTAAACAAGCACATAGTGATGCTGATAAGAAAATTAAAGAAAGAAAAGCAGAAGAAAATAAGATTAAAGATGCTCTCAATAAAGAATATGAAAATGCTAAAAATTCTTATAAAGATGCAACTGGTAAGTATAATGAAGAGAAGTTAAGTGAAGAACAACGTCTATTATTAGGTCAGCATGAGGAAGCTAAGAAAGAATTAGATAAGATTACTGAAGAAAATAAACAGGCTAAATCACTTAGAATGAGTTATGAAGTTCAATTAAATGCGTTAACTGATAAGATAGGTGTATTAACAGAAGACGAACAGAAAGAAAGAGATAAGTTAGTTTCGTTAATAGATTCTGCTAATAAACGTATACAAGATTATGATAATAAGACTGCAGAACTTAATAATAAATCAGTTGAATCTAAGAAACAATTAGATCACTCTATTGATGAAAGTGCAAAGAAAGCTGCCTTTGAAAATACTAAAGATCAATTTGGAAGTTCAATTGGGTCTTATGATGAAAACTTTGAAGGTACATTTGAAGAACAAATGGCAAAAACTGCTAAAAATGTGGCTACAGAAAATCATAAAGATGAAATTAATAAAGCACTTGATACAGCTATTGCTATGGATAGAAAGGCAGTTGATAGTAGAAGTAGATTATCAAAGATTGGTAAAAAAGGCGTTAATGAACGTAATAAACTTGATAGAGAGGCTGCTAAACAAATGGGTGGTGCTATCTTACAGAAAGAACAGCTTAATAATGGGTTAGATATTTCTGAAACAACAGATGCCCAAAAAGAAGTTGAAAAATTCGTAGGTAAAACAGAGACATTCCAGAATGGTAGAAACAAATCGGTAATAAAAGCAGCATTTACACCATCTGCAACAGATAAACAAGAAATTGAGGATGCAAAACTAAATCTTAAATTTGATAATATTAAAAATCCTGTATTAAAAGAAGTGGCTGAAGTTACTACAAATAAGGTTGTTGGTATAGTTGCTAATCCAGTAATCAAAATGAAGACTGCAGCTAAACAAACTGCTAATAGAGTATCAGATGCAGCTGCTGAATCTAAAGATGTAAAAGGTATAGTAAAAAATGCTAAAGCAGAAAATGAAAAAGTTCTTAGAAGAGCAAATGGATCAGAAGTATTAGCATCACAAATAAAAGTTAACGTTCAAAAGGGTGTTGAACAATCAAAATCTAATATACCACCTACAACACCAAATAATAACAATAATGGTGGCGGTGGTACAATTCCACCTCCGCCAACAAAAGCACCTGCACCAATACCTGTTGGTGGTAATAATGGTAATAATGCAGGAGCATCAAAACATGCTGAAACACCTAAAGATTCTGCTCAAACACCACAGAATCCGCAAAAACAACAAGGTCAACCAAAAGATGATACACCAACAAATGCTAATAAAACCATAGCAAATATGAAAAGACTTGAAGATGAAGGTAAAGATAATGTAATATCTGAGCTGTCTGGCGAAACATCTGACAGCAATAAGTCTGTTGAGCAATCTAGACTAAATGAGGCTAAAGTACAAGCAGATAAAAACGATAAAAAAGGTGTATAATAAAAATTATGCAGAGTAGAGTAAAATCTACTCTGCATACTAAAATTGAAAGGAAATTAATTAACTATGAGAGTTAAAGGATTCATGGGAAAAAGCCACGCCCTATTGTCAATTATGTTATTGTGTATATGTTTAATGATACCATTAGATATATTTACACAGACAATATGGTTATTAAAGGATAATATATTATTTTTTATAGTGGGTGTAATTGTGCTTGTAGGTGGAGCTTTATTACCTGATTTGGATAATAGTGCGAGTTCTGCTGGTTCTACATTAGGATTTATGGGAAATATAGCCACAGTATTTATGCAGTCTACAAGTTCTATAATATGGACATTTGTTCATACAAAAAGAGAGCGAATGCCACTTACTCCTCATAGATATTTTTGGCATACTTTATTAGTAAGTTTTGGTATAATAAGTTTATTTTGGTTTGGAATACCACAAAATAATTCAACTATAATACAGACTATTACACAAGATAATATATCTAATTTCTTTCGAGATAATGTAGTCATATTATTTTTTATAATAAATTTATTTATGGCTGTATTATGTGGAAGTGATATGATTTTATATAGACTAATTAAGTGGTTTAAATTACCTAAAGCATTAAACTATATTTTACCAGTATTAGTATTAATATATACATTTACCTTAGATTTCACACATTTAAGAATATTGGGAATATGTATTGGTTTTGGTTATTTATTTCATGTTTTGGAAGATTTCTTTGCAGATCATGGAGTACCATTATTATTTCCTATTCCTTTATTTGGAAAATGTTGGTATAAATGTAAATTATTTATTACATGTACAACTGGAAGTCTAGTAAATACTATAATTGATATATGTGTATTGGCTATAGATTTAATACTAATAGTACTAATTATATTGCAAGGGAGTAATGTATTATGAGTCAAACTGCACAAATACAAGAATGGTATTATATTGGAGAGGCTGATATTACTTATGGTGAAGCAAAAGCTAATCCACTACATAAAATTATGTTAACCATTACTCTATCATTAGTGGCATTATCAAGTATAACAGCATTTGTAATGAGAGATTATATATATGATTATATAAATAATCCTAGAGTTATTTTAGTTACAAGTGCAAGAGATAATAATAATACAGTAGATGTTCCATATAAACAACATTTTGATCCAAATAAATATATTGATACTGATTATTATTATGGTCATTATGGTTTACTTTTAGATGAATGTGTCAATAATGTTAATACAGAAGTAATTGGAACATATAAAGTAGTATATGTTTCTCAAAATCATGTTACCAAAAATGAAGAAACGTTAACAGTTAACGTAAAAGATTTAACACCACCTACTATTAAATTAAAAGCCGTATTAAATGGTGCTGATGAATATGAACCTGTTGTATTAGTTCGTGGTGTTCATAATGATGAAAAAGTATTAGGTACTGAAGATTTTAATGCAGATGATTGGTTAGATTCTGTAACTGATGATTATTGTGATAAGAAAGATATTACAATCACTAATACTGGACATGATACTTATTTTGGTCTAAATGGTACTACTTCTACTTCTATTATTTATACTGCTGTTGATGCGTATGGTAATTCAAGTAGTGTATCTTTACCTTTAGTTATTATGTCTGATTATGATAAAGCAGCAGCAACACAACAAAATACTATAAAAGCAATGGAAGATGAATTAAAGAAAATTCAGCAAATGCAACAAGAACAAACTGAAAAACAACAACAGAAACAAAAAGAAAATAGTTCATCTACATCTTCTGGTACTGCTGGTCAATCAAGTAAAACTGCTAATTATGTAATAGATGATAATGTTTTATCAGCTACAAGTTTTACATGGTCATTATCATTAAATGGTGCGGTTAATATGGATTTCTTAATTAAAGCATCAGAATTTGTTACATATTATGGTACTGGAACAACTACTTCTGCTGAGGGTCCTAGTGTAACATTTATTCCTACTGAACCTGGTGTTTATACTATTGTATGGACAAGTACAGATGGATATAAATGTTTACAACAAGTAAATATAATTGAATAAGCTACATGAGTAGGCTGGTTAAGATATATTTTTAGCCAGCCTATAATAAAAAAGGAGGGATTTAATAATGCTAGATTTAGTTAAAGAGCGAAATGAGTTATTTGACGATAAATTTAGAATTAAATCAAGTGATTTTAATAGAATTAAATTATTTTGTACTGAAATTACACATATTACAGGAGTACAAGTATTTAATGAAAAAGGAATGATTTATGAATATTTACCGAAAGTATATAATAGTGCGCTCCAAATGTCTAAAAAAGAATAGAAGGTGATTATTTGAAGTGCAAAATATGTGGATGTAATTGTGGTAAATACGTAGTATGTCTAAAACATAGAAATACTAAATATAAAGATACTTGTAAAATACATGGTAAAACATGGTTTATAAATCGTCAATGTCAAAAATGTAAAGAATTAAAAAAATCTATTTATGTTATCGCAGATAATAAAGATAGATTAGGTAATAAAATCACTAAAACACATTTCTTATACACATATAAAAAGAGATTAACACATCTTACTAAAAAATATCAATCTAAATTTATTCAGAGAATATCCAATACATCAGGTATATATGGAATCTTTTGTGGTTCTGTATGTTTATATGTAGGACAAAGTGTAAATATATCTAATAGAATTAAACAACATAAAGAAAATTTTAAGAAAGCAAAATTTCAGATAAATGGTCTTAGACTTCATAAACAACGTATCAATATTAGTAAAATAAAGCATAAAGTGGAATTTAAATATTATGAAATGGCTAAGAATTATAATTTATCTGATTTATCATATAAAACTCTATTTAAAATTCCAAAATGAAAATATGAGTTTGAATATAATGAATTATTAACTTATGCAGAGCAAGCCATGATTACTTCATATCAACCAAAATTTAATCATATTGCTGCGAGACCAACAAGAAAAGAGAATTTAACAGGGAGTACTAAAAAATGACTGCAGTAGAAGCTAATGTTCGGTCTTATTTAGATAAAATGTTCACAAAAGAACAGATATGTAAAGAAGACTCAACTATATTGGCGTTTTCATATATTATGTGTTTGCCAGCAGATGAATGTAGATTATTACATTTAGATTTAGAATTAAATGACGAATTAGAACATGATTATATGGAAATCGTTAAATATATTAAAAATATCAAAGAGGAGCTAAAACAATGATTTCCGCAATTGAACTTATAGTAATCATTTTAATGACGTTATTATATGCTAATGCTTTAATAACATCAGATGATAAATACAATGAGGATAATAATAAGAAAATAGAAGATTATTCTTCTGATATAGAGGATTTATGAGATGACTACAAAACAGGAAGAAGTAATAAGAAAAATGGCTAGTGCCTATGGATTTCAAAATGTATCGAAATTTGATGAATCCAGATATGACTCATCCACAGGAACTTTATATTGCAATGGTTATATTATTCCATATAATAGTATTCAAAAAGCAAGAGAGTATTTTAAGCAACAAATGGGATATTACAAAGAGTTAACAGATAAAAATGGTTCTCAATTTAAGGATATGTTATATTGCAATACTGTTGCATATAATGCTATCAATATGTTGCTAAGTAAACTTGATTAAAAGAAAGGAACTTATTATATGAAACCTAAAGATTTTAACGGATTATTGGTAACGCATTCTACATTTGGTTTAGGTAAAATTGATAAATTAGAATATAATGTTGAGTATGATACGTACTATCTTCATGTTTCATTTAGTAACAAAACCTGCAAATTTCAATTTCCATCTGTATTTAAAAATCATTTAACAATAAACGATAAAAAGGCTAATGACTATATTAAGTCATTGTTAAAAAATGATACAACTAATACAGAAGAAAAAATATTTAATAAAGTTACAAAAAAGCAATATATGGATAAACATAAGAAGAAATAAGTGAAAATAAGCACTCTTTAAGCATAAATTTGTTTAAGGAGTGCTTTTTTCTTGAAGAGCTATTTAATTATACACAAGAAATAACAAAATTTGAAAGGAAATTAGAAAAATGACCATAGACGTATTATTAATCGTTTTATTTATTTGTGCTATTTGTAAATGTATTATGTTTAGAAAACGTAATATTAAAGGATTTTTAGCCTTTATTCCAGCAGTTAATAAATATTATTTAGGTAAATTGATAAATAGTAAGAAATTAGGTTTATTTAATGCAATTAGTCATACAATATTTTGGATAGTATTTATTTTCTGTTTTAGTTATGAATTTTATATTATAGAAAATTTTGCTGATACTGCTACTATATCATCTAATTATTTAGAGCAAAGTATAATTTCGGTATCTGTACCTGAAAGTGTAGCAAATATGGCAGTATATTCTAAATATGTACTAATTGTTATTGGTATTATAACTATTATTGGATGGGCTATTATGATGTGGAAATTTACTATGCAGCATGAAAAATCACCTTGGTGGATTATTGCATGGGTAGTATGTCCAGTTGTAGCATATTTATATTTTACAGCATTAAATACATTTACAGCAATTGATGGTAAGAAATATACTATAAAGAAAGTTGAGGTAGATAAGTGAAAAGTCAGCTAGAATTACTTGAAATTCAAGATGAAGAGGCTGTCAAAAATACTTATTATAGATACCCTAAAATTACACCACATATTAATCTATATACTGACCATTTAGAGATTAATACAATAGATAATTCAGCAACTATATATACATTAGATGAAGTTGTATTATATATTGTAGCAAGATTTAGATGGACTCCAGCATGGTTAATACAACAATGGTATGAAGTATATAATTTAGATGGATATAGTCAGATTGAAAAATTTATTAAGGTTGGTTTAGTATGGGCGCAAACAGGTTCAACTGGAGTGTTCATTAGACCTACTTATTTTCTATTTGAATTAATGGATATTTCTGATACTGATTATACTGATATTCCATTTAATTTATTAAATCATACTTGTGCTGAAATGCAGATAGTATTTGATGTTATGATAGGTAATGAAAAATCTGAAATATGGTATTTTATTCAAAATAGTAATTCTCAATGTTTACCTACATATCATCCATTAAAAATTAAGCCAGATAGAATGTATGGTGTACCGATATTTATAGAAGATGAATATAAGTGTAAATTAGACCCTACTTCTTTACGTTCTAATCAAGACAAACTTATTCAATCTATTAGAAATAAAGATAGATTTACTTATGAATTTAAAGATTATTCATTATTTACTTTAGTAACTGAAGATTCTGAAAAAAATAAAGATGGGTTATATACACAAAGACCTGATTTGGTTATTCCTTCTTTTAGAAATGACGATGGTAAACCTCAAAGTTGGGCTATTGAAATGGAATTATCTGCAAAAATGGGTTATCGTTATGATAAAATTATGCAGTCTTATAAAAATAATTTAGTATTTGGTTATGTTTTATATTTATGTGGTAATAATAATATAGTCGAAAAGGTTAAAAAAGCTTATAAAGAAGCAGGTGGTTTAGGTACTACTAGATTATTTGTAGCACCTTGGACTGCACCAGCACAAAGAATTACTAATTATTCTGTAAAAGAGGAAAATGCTTATAAGAATTTGTTAAATACCACAGTAAAAACTACACAAGTAAAGGAAAATTAAATATATGCTGAAAAAAGAACGTAAAGAAGACGAAGAAAAGAAAGTTACACCATTTTTAAGTGCTTTTAGAATATCTAGAGCAATAATTTGTATTGTTTTATTAGGAATTATTTTCTTTAATATTAAACATGCTATTGTAATTGTTCATGGTGAATCGATGGAGCCCACCTTAAAAGAAGGTAATATTTTAATTGCTGAAAGACAACCTAAAGAACTAAATAGATTTGATATTTCTATTATTATGTCTAATACGGCAAATAAAATTTTAGTTAAACGTGTAATTGGTTTACCTGGAGAAACTATTGAATATAAGCATAATAAATTATATATCAATGGTGAAGAAATAAATGACCCTTATAATTTTAATAATACATCAGATTTTATTATTACTTTAAATGATAATGAATATTGTTGTTTAGGTGATAATAGACAAAATTCTGCAGATTCTAGATTATATGGAGCTTTTAATGACGTAGAAGTTTTTGCTAAAATTAAGGAGAAATAATCATGGCAAAGAAAAGTAAGAAAGAAAAACAAAGTATTATGTTACCAAATGCTTGGGAATCAGTTAGACATAAAAATGATACTGCACAGGCAAAGGCAAATTATGAAGATACTTGGAAAGCTGTAGGTGTTATTGCAGGTATACTTCTGTTTTTATTTGTTATTTTAGGTGGCGTTAGTATGACTGGTACATTCAAATTAGTAATGAATTGGTCTAATACTATAGGTACTGCTATCTCTGATTGGATTGCTGGTGGTAGTATGGTAGTAAATGAAGATGGTGTTTATTATGATCCATCTGGTTCTAAAGGTAGTCAAATTAAAGATAATGGAGCAGAAAAACCTATTACAGCAGATGAAGTTATTGAAGATGCTAAAACTGCTAATCCTGAAGAATAAAAAGAGGAAATTAATCAATGTTTATTGATATAAAAGAAATATTAGCTAAATCAGCAATTGGATTAGTTATTTTACTAATAATTGCCTTTGAAAATTTAGCTTTAAGTCGTAAGAAAACTGTTCCAGTTATGTTACTAGATCAATGTTTCTTTGGTTTTATTTGTTATAAAGTATTTGGAGTTATTACTTTAATATATTCTTTCTTTATTATCAGTTTCTTAATGTTTATTAAATATAAAAATCATAAAGATGAAGGTGCTGATTTAGATTATTCAGGAAGAATATATAGTGTTAGTGCTTTATTAAATAAATTGAAAAAACCTAAACATCTAGTAATTGGTAGAGTTTTACCAGTTAATCATAGAGAAATTAAATATAATATGAGAGCTATTGAATTAGAAGATATAGTTCTCTCTGGCGAAACATTAATCACTGGCTCGACAGGATCAGGTAAAGACTTACACAAAGATACTTTAATTCCAACTATAACTGGAATGAAAACAATTGGAGATATTAAAATTGGTGATATTATTTTTGATGATAATGGAAATCAAACAAAAGTAATTGATAAATATTCTCCAAAAGAAACAACTTTCTATGAAATTACTTTTTCTGATGGAACAAAAGTAAAAGCTGGTGGAGGCCATTTATGGAAAGTTGAACAATTAAATAAAACTGTACATAGAGGTAATATTCAAATTGATTTTAATAAAATTGATTTAGATAAATTAAAAAATTGTAATTCAGATATGGCTATTACAAAACAAGATTTTATAAATACATATTTAGATGCAACTAAATATGATAAATGGAATGCCTTTTTAAATAATAACTTTAATAATTTATTTTATAGATTATCAAATGATACAAGGTATATTGATTCTAATATAATTATAAATAATGCTAAAAATACTAAAAATAGATTAAATAGAATTTATAAATTTCAACAAGAAACAAAACAAACATTAATGTCTAATAATGAAGCCAAACAAATATTATTAAGTCATTGTTATGATATTTTAAAAGCGTCTGATATACAGCAAATTGATAGATTAAATTCTTATTGTAATGAAAAAGAATTATGTCAAGCATTATACAATTGCTTTACTAATATCTTAAATTTTAAACTTAATACAAGACCAATTAGTATTATTGATACTAATGAAATAGCATTAAATTTAAGAACAAAAAGTAATCGTGTAAATTATGCTGTTTTACGCTCAGATTCTTGTAAATATAATAAGATAGAATTACCAATTAAACCTTATTTTTTAGGTGCTTGGCTTGGTGATGGTATTTCTGATAGATCCTCTATTTGTGGAGTAGACAAAGAAATTACGGATAGAGCTAATATGGATTACCCAATTATATCAAATTATACAGATAAACGTAATAAGGTAATGTATTGGCAATTTGATAAATCAGTTAGACAATTACTTCAAAAAAATAATTTATTAAATAATAAACATATACCTGATATGTATTTAAATGCTTCTATTGAGGATAAAAAAGAATTAATTGCTGGTTTAATAGATACAGATGGATGTATAAATAAAGATGGTAGCTGTGAAATTTCAATGATAAATAAACAGATTATTGATTCTTTGAGAACTATTTGTTGTTCTTTAGGATTTCATTGTAATAATATTCGGATTAAACAAGGTAAATATAAGAAAAATGGTGAAATCTTTAAGTGCAAAACTGTATATACTCTAATATTTTATCCGAATTGTATATTACCATTGCAAGTATCGAGAAAAGTACAGAGATTATTACAATCATTTGAAAAGAAGCAAAAACAAATACAGCAAATAAAACATAAACGCATTTATATTACTGATATTAAACAAATTAAAGATAATTCAAATGATTATTTTTGTTTGGCTGTGGATTCAGATACACACATGTTTTTATGTACAGAATCTTATATACCAACGCACAACACCACGACCATGAAAACTATTCTTAAACAAAGAATAGATGATAATAAACCAGTAGTATTATTTGATTATAAAGGTGAAGAAGATATTCTTGACGAAATGAAAGAATTTGCTGATGAAGCAGGTTTACCTTTCTATGAATTTAGTGCCAGAGATTGTAATTTTACTTATGATCCATTTATTAACTTAAATGAAACTGGTAAAGTTGAAGCACTTATGAATACTCGTAGATGGTCAGCAGACGGTGCAGATGAACATTATAAGACTTCAATGCAATTAGCCATTCAAAATCTTATTAGAGAATATGATGCCTATAGAACTGATAATAATGAAACAGTTAATTATCTTGTAGGTCTTTATAATTTTGCTAAAACCTATCGTCCTCAACAAAATGAACGTGATGGTTTTAACAATTTACAAAAATCATTAGAAATTCTTTTAACTTCAAAAGCAAAAGAATTATTTGGTAATGAACCAACTTTTACTTTTGAAAGTGACGAACCTTATGTTGCTTGTTTCAGTTTTACTAGTGCAAATAAAGCATTAGCTAATCAATTAAGTTCATTTGTATTTACTGATATTATGGATAGAGGTACTAGAAGACATTATCCAGATAAATTACTTCTTTGTGTAGATGAATTTGGTACTCTTGAATCATCTATACTTATTAAAGACTTACTTGAAAAAGGTAGATCTGGTGGTGTTCAAACGGTTTTCTCTATACTAGATGTTAACCAAATTGCTATGAATGCAGGTGAATATTTTGTTCAGGCTATTCTTGGAACAATAAATAACTATTGTATTCATGCGGGTGCTACTCAAAAAACTGCAGAATTATTAGCAGGTGTTCAAAAATTTGATAAAAGTTTTGATATTATGAGCTTAAAAAAGCCATATAAAGGTAAATTAGGTAATATCAAACCAACTGCGCTATTTATATCTAAATATAGCGTATTGAATGCTAAAGGTTCACAAGAAGTATATAGAATTTATCCTTATTCAGAAATTCTTAAAAAATCAAAACATTCAAATAAAAAAGTAAAGTCTAATGAAACTATAATCAATGATGAACCTATTATTGATGAAGAACAATATAATGAAAATGAACCTTATGTTATTCCATTAGAAGAATTAGACTTATCTATGCCTATTGATAATGTAGATAATTATTTATAGGTGTACAATTACAAAAATCAATAATATAATGTAAAGGTCATAATATATAGTATTATGGCCTTTTATCTCAGTTGATATGTATGGATGTGAAAAATAAGGAGAACTTATAAATGAATAAAAAGCAAGTCACAGAACTAATAAAAAAGGCAAAATCTGGTGATAAAGATGCTATGCAGAAGTTATGTTTACATTATGATAAACAAATAAATTCTATTATTACTCATTGTAAAAATAATTATACTATGGGTATTTTAACAGATGAAGATATAAGACAAGACTGTTATTTAGGGATTATACTGTGTCTTAATAGTAAAGTAGTAGATTTTGCTAAAAGTTATTATTGGTATATGTTACACACTGTTAAACGTGATTATTATATGCACTGTACTACTGTTCATATATCAAATTTAGATGAGTATGGTAAAGATTTTAATAAAACAAATAGTCTTTACAATGATTTAATAGAGTCTGTGAATTGTGATAATATTAAAATTTATTCGAATATGTCAAATAATATAGATTTTATTGATAAAATTGATATACAATTAGAAGTAAATAGATTAGTTACAGATATGAAAAGTTTTTTAACAGAAAAACAGTACACCATTTTATGTTTATACTATATTGAAAATTTAACTTTGCCTGAAATTGCAAAAATGTATAATATTACGTCAGAAGCAGTAAGAAGACATAGAAATTCCGCATTGGGTAAATGTAGAAAATATTTAGGCTACTAATTGAAGAACTATTTAATAATACACATATTCAACATAAATATATCGAAAGGAGTTATATAGTCAAATGAAAGTTAAGAAATATAATAAGAAAACAGAAGAATTTGATAAGCAAAAAATTGTAAATGCGATTAATTCAGCCTCAAACGATACTGAAGAAGAATCTATACCTGAATTTATTGCTAAAAGAATTGCGGATCAAATTGAAGAGGAATTAAAAGAAACAAAAACAATTACATCTGAAGAGTTATCTGATTTAGTTGAAAATAAATTAATGCAGACTGCTTATAAAACTGTAGCAAAGAATTATATTACATATCATTATGATAGGCAGAAAGAACACGTATATAATTCTGAACTTATTAAGGCATTTGAAAAGAAATTAAGTGGTTCTAATATTGAAAACTCTAATGCTAACTGTGATGAAAGATCATTCTCCGGCAGAATGAATGAAGCTGCTAGAGTATTACTTAAAGATAATGCTCTTAAAATTATGAGTAAAACTGCTAGAGATAATCATAATAATAATGAGGTTTATACTCATGACCTTGATAGTTATTCATCGGGACAACATAATTGTTTTGAAAGTTCTACAGAATTTATTACTAATCAGGGAATCAGAGCATTTAAAAACTTTACCGACGGAGAAACTGTAACTGTACTTGCTGGTGATGGTGAGTGGAGACCAGCTACAGTAAAGTGTTATGGTCATAAAAAGGTTCAAACAGTTGAATTAGAATATCATGGTTCTAAAAAAGATATGGATATTGTAACAGTTCAGTGTACTAAGGATCATCGTTGGTATCTTAAAGATGGTACTGTTACTACTAATCTTAAAGTTGGAGATACTTTAAAACAGCTTTCTACTATGAAAGATTTAAATAATATAGTTATTGAAACAAAAGAAGATGCCGAAATGTGGTGTTTAGGATTTATTATTGGTGATGGTTGTGATCACTATGAATACACTCAAGCATTACTATGTAATGATAAAGCAATTAAATACGCAAATATATTTAGAAAGGCTTTTTATCAAGAAGGAAAGAATTGTTCTTCTGATAGAATATTATTCTTTAAACGACTTCCAGTATCAAAACAGGTATTTTTAACTAATAAAATGTGGAAATTACTTACTACACATCAAAAGCAGTTGTTATTCTCTGGATATATCAGTGCTGACGGTAATTTTAACAAAAATATTGAAATTGCTTCTGGATGTAGTACAGCAGATGAGAGAATTGTTGAATTTGTTAAGGATTTATCTTGTTTGTGTGGTTATCATATTAGAAGAATTACTGAAATTACTCATAATACTAATTTTAAGAAAGATGCTAGACTTATTAATATAGACTTCTTTAATAAACAAAATCATACAGCTTATTGGGTAGTAAAATCTATTACTCCTGGAATACATAATAATAGTGCTGTTTGGTGTGTAGAAGAACCGGTTACTACTTCATTTACTTTGGCTGGAGGAATTGTAACTGGTAACTGTTTATCAATCCCTATTGATAATATGAATAAAGAAGGTGTTCATATTAAACAGACTGATATTAGACCTGCTAAGTCAATTGGTACATTTATGCAGCAGTTAGCCGTATATATGCAAGTACAATCATTACAGCAGTTTGGTGGCGTAGCATATACACACGTAGATTGGTCTGGTATTAAGAGTTTAAGATGGTCATTCTTTAAGCATTTGAGAGATGGTAAGAAGTATATTAAAGGTGAAGAATGGAAACTTCCTAAAGATTGTGAAAATATTTCAATAGATGATTATAAAGATGATCCTTGTTATCAGTATGCTATTGATATGACTAATAAAGATACTTTACAAGGTGCTGAAGCATTAATTCATAATCTAAATTCACTTCAGTCAAGAAGTGGTCAGCAGTTACCATTTTCTAGTATTAACTATGGTACTTGTACTCTTACTGAAGGTAGAATGATTACTAATGCTATTCTTGATGCTACATTAGATGGAACTGGTCCATTACATAAAACACCTATATTCCCTTGTGGTATTTTCCAATATCATACTGAAATTAATGGTTTACCAGGTACTCCAAACTATGATTTATTCTTAAAAGCATTAAAATGTACTTCAAAGAGATTTTATCCTAATTATACTAATGTTGAATGGTCAGTTGATACTGCTGGTAGAATGAAAGATGTAGAACATAAACGTACAGTTCTTTCTAAACTTTCAGCTGATAAAATGGCTAAATTAGTAAATTGGGTAAAAAATAATACAGATGAAGCAAGACGTTATAAAATGGTATTAGTTAATAATACTGTCGAAATTGATGATAAAATTGTTGATCCTGTAGAAATTATGAGCACGATGGGTAAGTGTAAACTGCAGCTCATCTAAAATCTTTTGAACCTCGCTCGAGGGTGTCCAAAAAGCGTTAAGTAAAAGTTAATACCTTTTAATTTTTGGGCTAACTGCCAGGTCCTTCATTATTTGTATGTATAATGAATGATTGATGAAGCAGTGCTAAGTTATTTTAAGAATATATTTCTTAAAATAAAAAGTGAATCGACTATCCC
>ODAI011353801.1_pt1 | contig 21877 bp, 17 predicted proteins | sample 1539321 | NCBI WGS metagenome assembly ODAI01 (sample SAMN02144231, study PRJEB22623) | gut metagenome | biome: sheep rumen | host: Ovis aries | place: New Zealand | reverse complement strand
CCGAGGGAAAGGCCCTTGATCTTTACAGAGCCAAGCAGATAGCCGAGGAGAAGGATCAAAAAGATCGCCAGAAAGCTGTCCATGCTCAAACTTCCTCTCTGTCCTGTTTTGTTGTTGGAAACGCTGTATCTGATTTCAATATACCCTATCTTTTTCTGTTTGTCCACCCTGAGACCGGGAAAGAAGCCTGGGGGAATGACAATCTTCTCTTGGCACAAAGACAAGGGACGCCAGGGAGAAAGCTTCGATCAGCTTTCTGCGGTTCTCCCCGTGCTGACCTATCATTTGAGAAAGAAGCTTCGGGGCGATCCCGAGCCGCACATGGGAGCCTGGCGGGACAGCCTGCAGAGCTTCTTCCGCCCGGTGCAGCAGGATCCTGCTTTTGACAAGCTCCCCCAGGGCGGGATGATAGGCACCGGCGGCCGCCTGGCCGGAGGAGAGCTCCTCCGTGGGATTCAGGCCCAGACGGATGACGGGGATCTGCGCCGCTTCAAAGAGCGGCAGGAGCCTTGCGCAAAGCTCCACCGCGTCCTCCACGCTGTGCTCCCGGTACTCCCCTTTTTGCCAGAGATCATAAAGCTCCGTGTCCCGAACGATCACCGTGGGATAGATCCGCACGCCGTCAGGCCGCAGGGCGATCAGCTCCCGGGCAGTAAACAGGCTCTTCTCCGGACTGTCCCCGGGAAGGCCGGTCATCATCTGCAGGATCAGCTCCAACCCGGCATCTTTCACCAGTCGTGAGGCGCGGCGCACATCCTCCGCCGTATGTCCTCTGCCGGAGAGGCGGAGGACCTCTTCGTCCATGGACTGGGCGCCCAGCTCCACCGTGCGCACGCCGTAGGAGCGGAGCCTTTCCAGGGTATCGGGATCGATGGCGTCCGGTCTTGTGGAGAGGCGGATGGAATCGATCTCTCCACGAAGGACCGCCGCATAGGCCGGCGTAAGCAGCGCGTTTTGCTGCTTTTCGGGGATGGCAGTGAAGCTGCCCCCATAAAAGGCCAATTGCCGCTTTTCCCCATGGCGGGGAAAGGCGGCTTTTTGAAGGACCTGTTCCACATCGGCAGGAGAGGCCGGCTTGAGCTGGCCGGAGATCCGGCGCTGATTACAGAATACACAGGCGTGAGGGCAGCCCAGATGGGGCACGAACACCGGCAGGACCGAGACCCGTGCGCTCATGACGTCAGGCTCTCCAGCGCCTCGCGGGCAGCCATCTGCTCGGCTTCCTTCTTGCTGCGTCCGCTGCCCTGGCCAACAGGAACGCCGTTCACCAGGACCTGGAAGACAAAGGTCTTGTCATGGTCCGGGCCGGACTGGCTCAGCATTTCATAGCTGATGATCTGATTGGGCTTGCGCTGAATGAGCTCCTGAAGCGCTGTCTTATAATCCTCGCTGCGGTGCTGCTCGCCAAGGTCCGCCTGCAGCAGCAGTTCGTTCATAACGAAGCGGCGGGGCTCCTCCAGACTGCCGGAATCCAGGTACATGGCGGCGAGGATGGACTCCACCATATCCGCCAGGATGGACGGACGCTCCCGGCCGTGGGTGCGCTCCTCCCCTTTTCCCAGACGCATGTATTTTCCAAGCTCCAAACGCTGGGCGATGCGGTGCAGGCTCTGCTCGCAGACAAGCTCAGCCCGCAGCCGGGTCATACGCCCCTCAGGGATCGGCGGCTCATGATGATAGAGGTAATCCGCCGTGATATGGCCCAGGATAGAATCGCCCAGAAACTCCAGCCGCTCGTAACTCTCCTCACCGGAATCGTGCCGTTCGTTGGCAAAGGAGCTGTGGGTCAGGGCCGTTTCCAGCAGTTTGCGGTTCCGAAAGCGGTAACCGATGGTTTCTTCCAGTTTTTGCATATCACTCTGTTTTCAGCTTCATATCGTCGATATGAGCGGTGATTTCCTCAATAATTCCGGAGTTGACAAAGGCGACGGCCTGGCGGATGGCGGCGAAAAAGCTTGCCTCGTTGGAGGAGCCGTGGGCCTTGATCACAGGCTTGGAAATGCCCACCAGGGCGGTGCCGCCCACCTCGTTCACGTCCATGGACTTCTTCATGAGACCCAGATCCTTTTTCAGGACCAGAGCCGCCAGTTTATTGACGGTATTCTTATAAAAAACGCCCTTGAGGGACTTCATCATGTACTTGATGACGCCTTCGGTCCCCTTGAGCAGTACGTTTCCGGTAAAGCCGTCGGTGACGACCACGTCCACGCTGCCGTCAAAGACATTGGTGCCCTCCACATTGCCGATGAAGTTGATGCGGCCCTCCTCATGGGCCTGCTTGAGCAGAGCAAAGGTCTGGTGCTGCAGCACGCCGCCCTTGGTATCCTCGGAGCCCACATTCAAAAGGCCCACCCGGGGACGCTCGCATCCCATCATGCGCTTGGCATAGAAGCTGCCCATATAGGCAAACTGCAGGAGGTATTCGGAGGTGCACTCCACGTTGGCGCCGCAGTCGATGAGCATGACGCCGTTTTTCCCCGCGGGAAGCACGGGAGCCATGGCAGCGCGGCGGATGCCGCGGATGCGCTTTACCGTGAGGGTGGCGCCGGTGAGCAGGGCGCCGGTGCTGCCAGCGGAGACGAGAGCGTCTCCCCTGCCGTCCTTCAGGAGGGTCAAGGCCACGGCCATGGAGGAATCCTTCTTGCGGCGGGTGGCGGTGCTGGGATCGTCTTCCATGGTGATGACGTCCCGGGCGTCTGCGATCTCAATGCCGGTGAGGTCTGTCTGACCCTCCTGCTGCAGCACCTGGCGGATGGCCTCCTCCTGACCAACCATCAGCAGCTCCACGCCGAGCTCTTTCCTGGCACGCAGCGCGCCTTTTACGATCTCCTCCGGGGCATTGTCGCCGCCCATTGCGTCAACGATGATCTTCATAGGAAAAAATCTCCTTCTCTCGTATCTTGTCGATCCATTCCAGGGAGCGCCGGGAAATCTCGGCGTTCTTATTGCGTTTGCCTTTTACCCGATAGCCCAGGGGACTGATGATGCCGAAATTGATGTTCATGGGCTGAAAATCGCCCACACTGCCGCCGGAAATGTAGAGCCCCAGCGCGCCGATGGCTGTCTCCTGGGGGAAGTCCACAGGAGGCAGACCCAGGACACGGGCCGCGGTCTCAATGCCCACCAGCATACCGGAGGCAGCGGATTCCACATAGCCCTCCACGCCGGTCATCTGCCCGGCAAAGGAAATGCGCGGCTCGCTGCGAAGCCGATAATAGCGGTCCAGCAGCTGAGGACTGTTGAGATAAGTATTGCGGTGCATGACCCCATAGCGTACAAATTCCGCATTTTTCAGGGCGGGGATCATGGAGAAGACGCGCTTCTGCTCTCCCCAGGTCAAATGCGTCTGAAAGCCCACAAGGTTATAGAGTGTGCCGTCGGCATTATCCCGCCGGAGCTGCACCACAGCGTAGTTTTCCTTCCCGGTGCGGGGATCCCGCAGGCCCACCGGTTTCAGAGGGCCATAGCGCAGGGTATCCACGCCGCGACGGGCCATGACCTCCACGGGCATGCAGCCTTCGAAGACGCCGCTGTCGTCAAAGCCGTGGACCTGAGCCTCCTTGGCGGAGACAAGCTCCGTAACAAAGGCCAGATACTCTTCCTTGTCCATGGGGCAGTTCACATAGTCCGCCGTGCCCTTGTCATAGCGGGAGGCGAAAAAGGCGCTGTCCATGTCCACGCTCTCCAGCGTCACGATAGGTGCCACAGCGTCATAGAAGTGAAGATCGCTCTCCGGGCAGAGCTCAGCGATACGATCGGCAATGGCATCACTGGAGAGGGGGCCGGTGGCAACGACCACCTCCCCCTCGGGGATGGTGTCCGCCTCCGCATGCACGATCTGAACATTGGGAAGAGCCTGCAGGCGTTCCGTGATGGTGCGGGAAAAGCCCACCCGATCCACCGCCAGAGCGCCGCCGGCGGCGACCCGGTTCAGGTCCGCGCTCTCCAGGATGAGGGAGCCCAGCCTGCGCATCTCTTCCTTCAAAAGGCCCACTGCATTGGTGAGCTCATCGCTGCGCAGGGAGTTGGAGCAGACAAGCTCCGCAAAATAGTCCGAGCTGTGAGCGGGACTTTTTTTGAGCGGTTTCATTTCCACAAGGCGCACGGGGATGCCCCGTTTGGCCAGCTGCCAGGCGCATTCGCTGCCGGCAAGGCCCGCGCCGAGAACCGTTACAGTTTGCATAGCTTATTCCTTTGTTTTTGCCGTTTTCCGAGCCGCGGGCTTCTTTGTGGCCGTGGATTTGGAAGCAGTTGATTTGGAGCCTGTCTTTTTGGCTGCAGGCTTCTTTTCCTCTCCGCTTTCGGCATCCTTCTTCTTTTTCTGATAGCCCCGCTTATCCTCGGGGACGAAATTGACGCATTCCTCGTTGACGCAGAAGGGCTTCAGAGCGCCGCGCCCGGATTTTTTGAACATGGTCTTGCCGCAGGCAGGGCAGAAATCCTTGGTGGGCACGTCCCAGGTGATAAAGCCGCAGTCCGTTCCCCGCTCGCAGGCGTAGAACACATAGCCCTTCTTGGAGGTGCGTTTGAGGATCTTGCTGCCGCATTTGGGGCATTTGCCGGGCATCTCCACTACGATGGGCTTGGTAAAGGTGCACTCCGGAAAACCGGGGCATGCCAGAAACTGTCCGAAGCGGCCCTTCTTGACCACCATCTGGCGGCCGCAGACCTCGCAGCGCTCGTCGCTGAGCACATCGGGGACCTTCAGGCGCACGCCGTCCAGGTCCTTCTCCGCTTTTTCCATCTCCTGATGGAAGCCGCCGTAGAACTCCGCCAGCACGTCCCGCCAAGCTGCCTTGCCCTGCTCGATGCCGTCCAGCTCCTCCTCCATGTGGTTGGTGAACTTCAGATCCACGATATCGGCAAAGTGGTCCTTCATCATCTCCGTGACCACCTCTCCCAAAGGCGTGGGGCGCAGATATTTGCCCTCTTTCACCACATAGTCGTGGGCGGTGATGGTGGTGATGGTGGGTGCGTAGGTGGAGGGGCGGCCGATGCCCTTTTCCTCCATGGCGCGGATGAGCGTTGCTTCGGTATAGCGGGCAGGCGGCTGGGTGAACTGCTGATCGGGCAGCATCTTATCCAGCTTCAGCTGTTCCCCCTCTTCCAGAGAAGGCAGGGGGCTGGAGATCTCGTCGCTCTCCTCGTCCTTGGCTTCCTCGTAAACGGCGGTATAGCCGGGGAATTTGAGCTCGGAGTAATTGGCGCGGAAGGTATATCCGGCGCTGAGCACGTCCACAGAGACGTTATCATAAATGGCATTGGCCATCTGGCAGGCGGTAAAGCGGCCCCAGATCAGCCGATAGAGCCGATACTGCTCCTGGGTCAGGTCCTTGCGCACCAGCTCCGGCGTGAGGTGCACGTCCGTGGGACGGATGGCCTCGTGGGCGTCCTGGGCGCCGGCCTTGGTCTTGAAGCGTCTGGGCTGGGCGGGAAGATAGCGCTCGCCGTAGCGTTCACCGATAAAGCCTCTGGCGGCGCTGAGGGCTTCCTCAGAAAGGCGGAGGGAGTCGGTACGCATATAGGTGATGAGGCCGACAGAGCCCTGGCCCGCGATCTCCACGCCCTCATAGAGCTGCTGGGCGATGGACATGGTGCGCCTGGGCGTCATGCTCAGGCGGCGAGAGGCCTCCTGCTGCAGGGTGGAGGTGATGAAGGGAGGAGCAGGACTGCGCTGCTTTTCCCCGCGCTTGACGCTGCCAACTGTGAAGGGAGCGTCCTTCGTGGCGTCGATGACGGCGTCCACATCCTCGCGGCACTTGAGGTCCAGCTTCTTTTCGCTCTTTCCGAAGAAGCGGGCCGTAAAGCTGCCGCCTTCCAGCCGGGAAAGCTGGGCGTCCAGCAGCCAGTATTCTTCCTTCACGAAATTCTGGATCTCATTCTCCCGATCCACCACCATACGGGTGGCGACCGACTGGACCCGGCCTGCGGAAAGGCCGCGCTTGACCTTGCGCCAGAGGAGCGGCGAGAGGGTGTAGCCCACGATGCGGTCCAAAATGCGGCGGGCCTGCTGGGCATCCACCAGGTCCTGGTCGATGTCCCGGGGATGCTGGATGCTCTCGGTAACGACCTTCTTGGTGATCTCGTTGAAGGTGACGCGGCGCGCCTTGCTGTCCGGCAGCTCCAAAAGCTCCTTCAAATGCCAGGAAATGGCCTCCCCTTCCCGGTCAGGGTCCGTGGCGAGATAGACGGTGCCGGCGCTTTTGGCGTCCTTTTTGAGCTGCTGGATCAGCTCTGTCTTGTCCCGCACGGGAATATACTGGGGCTCAAAGCCCTTTTCTATATCAACGCCCATCTTGCTTTTGGGAAGGTCCCGCAGATGCCCCATGGAAGCCGTGACCTTATAGCCGCTGCCCAGGTATTTTTCGATGGTTTTGGCCTTGGCGGGAGATTCCACGATCACAAGATTTTTCGCTTTTGCCATGTTCGTTCCTCACTTTTTGGTGATATTCAGCTGATAGAAATTGCCCGGATTGCGCTTGACGTAATTCTTGATGGTCAAAATGGTCAGATGGCGCAGCACGCTCGCCGTGGGAAGCCCTGTGCGCAGGATGATATCGTCCACATGGGTCCCTGTGGGATCGATGGCCGAGATGATGGCCAGCTGATCCTCCGGCAGGTCGGAGAGCTGATTTCTCAGGTCAATATAGCCCTGGGTTTCTGGCTTGTCAACGCCTTTTTCTTCCTTTGGCGCTTCCGGAACGGGCTCGGGAGCTGGTTTTGATCCGGTAAAGGGAACCGGATCGTTTCCCGCGTCACGAAGCTTTCCGGGAAAGAGGATTTGAAAATCCTGCAGCACATCCCAGCCGCATGTGGCAAGGTTTGCCCCCTCCTTCAGCATGGAAAGAGTCCCTGCGCTGTTTTCCGCGTTCACATTGCCGGGAATGGCGAAGATTTCCTTCCCTTGCTCCAGCGCCTCCTGGGCAAAGAGCCGGGTGCCGCTGTGCTCCGGCGCCTCCACCACCACGAGGGCCACCGAGAGCCCCGCTGCGATGCGGTTTCGTTCCCGGAAAAACTGGCGCTGGGAATGGCGGCCTGGCGGATATTCGCTTAAAAGGCAGCCCCGAACGGAGAGCTCCCCGGCCAGGCGGGAATGCTCCTCCTCATGGGGCGTACCCAGAACGCCCACACAGCTGCCCTCCGCCAAAAGCGCGCCCCGGGCGGCTTCCGCGTCGATGCCGTGGGTGAGAAGCGAGACGACTGTGCCGCCGCAGCGGCAGATCTGATACGCCATATTCCGGCTCATGTTGAGTCCATAAACGCTGGCCTTTCTGGTACCGATGACGGCAATGGCTGCTTCCCGATCCAACTCCGGCAGCTTTCCTTTGACATACAATACCACAGGCGGCGCAAAAATATTCCGCAGTCTTGCGGGATACGCTGCGTCCTGATAGGTCAGGATCCGGAGGCCCTGCTTCTCGCAGGCGCCAAGGATCGCGCTGACCCGGGAGAGATCCCGCTGCTCCAGACGCTCTGCCTCCAGGGGCGTGACGCCGGGTACAGAGGAGAAAGCACCTTTCGGGGAGAGATAGGCCTTTTCCGCGTCTCCGAAGTGCAGGATCAAAGCGGCCTTGGCCTTGGGGCTCACCGAGGCGGCGGACAGCCAGATCCAATATGCAAGAGAAGCCAAAGCCGACACCTCCCCAGACAAAATAGTTTTATTGGTGATCCTGAAAAAACAGATGCATTAACGGCAGGCTTCCCACATGAGAACCGCCGCTGCGATGGCGGCGTTGAGGGATTCGCTGTCCGGTCCCATGGGGATGATGACGGTCTGATCGCTCATGGCGATCATTTCCGGGCTAAGTCCCCTGCCCTCGCTGCCCACAGCCACCGCCGCATGCTGCAAAGAGACCTTCCGCACATCCACTGCCCGTTCATCGAGAGCCGCCGCGTAGAGCGGCAGTCCCTGATCTTTCAGAAAGGGAGAAAGAAGATCCCGGTCCAGTTCCAGAACAGTCTGGCGGAAGATGGCGCCCATGCTGGCCCGCACGGTTTTGGGATGGTAGAGGTCGGCGCAGGCGCCGGTGAGGATCACCGCGTCCATGCCGAAGGCATTGGCCGTCCGGATGACGGTGCCCACGTTCCCGGGGTCCTGAACGCCCTCCAGAACGATGGCGTTTTTGAGTTTGCCTGGTTTTCCGCAGCCGCGGATGGCCACAGTAAAAAGGGGGCCAGGGCTGTTCTGCATGGGAGAGGCATAATCAAAAAGCTCCCCGGGGGCAAGATACTGCCGTGTCTCCACGGGAAGCAGGATCTCCCCCGCCTGATTCTTCCAGAGCACGGAGGTGACTCTTGCGCCGTAAGTCAGCGCTTCCCGCAGGGTCTTGATCCCGTCGCAGAGATATTCCCCCTGCTCCCGGCGATAGCTCCCGTCGGAGGCAAGAAGCCGGACATGCCGGATATATGCATTTTTCCGCGAGGTGATTGTTTCCAAAAGAAGGCCCGCCTTCCAATTTTTTATTATTATAGTACTGCCGCTTGCCATCATACCTTGTCGGAGAGCATTTTGCAAGCCCCAAAGCAAAGAAGGGATCCCCCCGAGCTGTTCTCAAGGGGATCCCTTTTGCTTTCAGGTACGCCGTCAATCCTCGATCCTATTGCCTTCCATGTCCAGGATCTGGCGGAATTGGGTCTCGTACAGCTCCCGATAAGTGCCGCCCTTTTCCAGAAGCTCCTCATGGGTCCCGCACTCGGTGATGACGCCGTCCTTTACCACCAGGATCCGGTCCGCCTTCAGGATGGTGGAGAGCCGGTGGGCAATGACGATGCTGGTGCGTCCCTCCATCAGGGCCTCCAGCGCCTCCTGGATGGCGTTTTCGGTGATGGAGTCCAGGGCGGAGGTGGCCTCGTCCAGGATCAGGATCTTGGGATCCTTCAGGATGACCCTGGCGATGGAGAGACGCTGCTTTTCGCCGCCGGAGAGCTTCAGGCCCCGGTTGCCTACCATGGTCTCCAGTCCCTCGGGCTGACTGTGGATAAAGTCTGTGAGATTGGCAATATAGCAGGCGGCCTCCAGTTCCTCTGGTGTGGCATCTTCCTTGGCGTAGAGCAGATTCTCCCGGATGGTGCCGTTGAAGAGATAGCTGTCCTGGGTGACGACGCCGATCTGCTGACGGAGATACTTGAGGTCAAAGTCCCGCACGTCAACACCGGCGATCCGGACCGAGCCGCCAACCACGTCATAGAGTCTGGGGATCAGGTTCACGACGGTGGATTTGCCGGAACCGGATGGCCCCACGATGGCGTACATCTTCCCGCCGGGAACAGTGAAATCAATGTCGGTGAGCAGGGGCTTTTCCGGGTCATAGGAGAAGGAGACGTGATCGTAGACGATATCGGCGTCTGTCACGTCCGGCTTCAGACCGTTTTCCGGAGACTGAATGGGGTTTTCCATATCGAAGTAATCGAAGATGCGGGTGAAGAGGGCCAGAGACCGGGTGAAATCCACGTGGATGTTCAGAAGGCTCTCAATGGGCCGGTAGAGCCGGTTCACAAGGGCCACGGTGGCCGTGATGGTACCGACGGTGAGGCTGGCGTCGGCCTTCGCAATGATGAACCAGCCGCCGGCAAAATAGATGAGCAGCGGACCCAGCTGGGTGAACATGCCCATGACCACGCGGAACCACTTGCCGCTGCGCTGCTCCTTCAGCTGGAGCTGGGTGACCTCCTCGTTCACGTCCACAAAGCGCTGGTACTCCCGTTCCTCCCGGGTAAAGAGCTTCACCAGGAGCGAGCCGGATACCGATAGGGTCTCGTTCACCATCTGGTTCATCTCGTCATTCTTGGACTGGCTCTCGGTGAGGATCTTCCAACGGGTCTTGCCCACGCTCTTGGTGGGGATCACCAGAAGTGGGATGACCACGATGCCGATGATGGCAAGCTTCCAGCTCATGGTAAAGAGGGCGACCAGGGTGGTGACCACGGTGGCGATGTTGGAGACGATGCTGGAGAGCGTGCCGGAGATAACAGAGCTCACGCCGGAGATGTCGGTATTCATGCGGGTGATGATATCGCCCTGCTTTTCCGAGGTGAAGAAGGCGTGGGGCATGTGCTGCAGATGGTCGTACATCTGGTTCTTCATATCGAAGATGATGCGCTGGGAGATCCAGGCGTTGATATAACTCTCCAGGACGCTGATGATCTGGGAGCCGGCCAGGGTGATGAAGGCCAGGATCAGGAGCTTGATGAGCAGCGTAAGATTTTTGCCGACCAGGGCTTCGTCCACGATCTTGCCGGTGATGATGCTGGGCAGCAGGCCAAGCACAGCCGAGAGCAGAATTGCCGCAAAAACAAGAACGAACTGAAACCAGTAGGGCTTCAGGTAGGACAGGATGCGTTTCAGCAGTGCACCGCTGACCTTCGGCATATTTTTCTTTTCCTCATCCGTCAGGAAACCGCGGGGCCCCATGCCCCTTCCGGGTCCGGCCATAGGATCGCTTCCCTTCGCTAAAGATAGTCCTATTGTATTGCGCGCAAGAGAATTCGTCAAGAAAAATGCGCATTGGGAGCGCAAAAATGACGAAAGATGCGGAAAGTACTTTTGTGCTGCTCCTTTTTTCCGGATCGAAGCCGGTTTTTTCAAATTCCTGTGGACTTTGCAAGGGTGTCTGTGTTAAGATGAGGCCATCGAGATGATGAGAGGAGAACCGATATGTTTGATATTCCTGTCATAGCCGGTGCCGCCGACTGGATCAATGCCGTTTTCAGCGGCATGGACCAGAGCGTCACCCTCTTCATCCGCCATCTGTATGAGTTTGGCGGCGATCCCATGACCAAGTTCATGGAGCTCGTTTCCCTGTTCGGCAAGCACGGCATGTTCCTGATTGCCCTGTCCCTGGTGCTGGCCTTTTTCAAGAAGACCCGCCGCTTCGGCACCGCCATGTGCGCAGGCCTGTTTCTGGGCGCGCTGCTGGTAAATGTCTATCTGAAGGACGCCATCGCAAGACCCCGGCCTTATACGCTGGACTTCTACCGGCAGCTCTGGATGACCGTGGGCCAGAACGTGGAGAGTGACTTCTGCTTCCCCTCCGGCCATACCAACGCGGCCTTCGCGGCCATGGTGCCGGTTTTCATTCTGGGCAAAAAGCGCTGGAGCTGGCTGGCCCTGGTGTTCGCGGTGCTGATGGGCATCTCCCGCATTTATCTCGTGGTGCATTTCCCCAGCGACGTGCTGGCCGGCATGATCACCGGTACGATCACCGGCATGATCGGCACCTTCTGCGCCCTGATCGCGCCGCGCTGGTGGTACAGGTGGGATGTGCTGAAGAAGCGGGCAGGGGAAGCAGAGGAATAGGATGTTCGGTTTCGGCAAATTGAAATTCCGCGGCGTAGACAAGATCGTCATCTCCGATGAGGAGCACCGGCAGGACTACGAAACCGCGGAGGCCATCGGCCGGGTGCGGCTGGGAAAGCTCTGCCTCTACTACAGGGACCTGGGGAAAAAATATTTTGTCCCCTACGAGTACATAGACCGGTCCTTTACCCGCATCAGTGAATGCCAGCCGGACGACAGCCCTGCCTATTACTACTACCGGCTGATCCTGGTTCACGGAGAGAAGGAATTCGCAAACCTCATCTTCAACAAAGAGGAAGAGGTGGACAAGATCCATGCAAGGCTCAAGGAGATCCACCCGGAGATCCAATACGGCTATGTTCCCCCGGCTGACGGGAAGGAACGTCCCAAATTCATGTAAAAAACGCATCGAAGATTTCTTCGATGCGTTTTTTCGATTCAAATCATCCCTGCAGCGTGAGAAAGCCGGCCTTGGCTGAGATCTGCACCTGAGTCTGGAGACCGGAGCTCTCCCCGTCCAGGGACCACTCCATGGGCTCTGACGATGTCACCAGAAGCTCCCGGCCTGTGAGGACCTTGACCATGGAGCAGTTTGGGTCTCCCGACAGAAAGCTGCGGCCGAGAATATCCCAGTCTGTTACGCTCTTGGGAACTTTGATGAGAACGGCAGCCACCCTGCCGTCTGCCGGACCGATCAGCTCCTCCGGAAGGGTATAAAGTCCGGCAATATGATTGTCCACGCTGACAGTTCCGAAAAGGTACTCTCCCTGCTCCGTGATCCCGTCTGCGCTGACAGAAAGCGGGATTGGCTTCAGGTTTGGCAATTCCTTCAGACTGTCCAGCACATAGGCGCCGAAGCCCAGCAGATTCTTTTGGCTCTGATCCGTGGAATAGGCCAGGCGGGTAAAGGCGCCGAAGAGAGCATGGTGGAGGAAATAGCGCTCACCGAAGCAGCCCAGGTCATACTGCCGCAGTCTCCCCGCCGCAACGGTGGCCGCAGCCACATGCGGATCCAGCGGGAGTCCGTGAGAAAGAGCAAAGTCATTGGTGCTGCCGCAGGGAAGATACCCTACGGGAACGCGCACTTCCCCTTCGGCCATGCCGCTGATGCACTCATTCAAGGTACCGTCTCCCCCGGCGCAGACAAGGAGATCAAAGTCCCGCCCGAAGGAATAGGAAAGCTCCCTGGCCTCCCCTCTGCGAGAGGTGACCGCAGTGGTGACAAGATAGCCCTGATCCATCAGGCAGCGGACGACATCGCAGATGTTTCGCTGGATCATCTTGCGTCCGGCAACGGGGTTTATGACAAGCAACGCTTTCTTCGAAAAAACGGATACGGAAACGCTCATGGGATCCCTCAAATCAAAGAATGGATACAAACGATCGGTAAAAGCTCAAGTAAAACATATTCAACTGTATTTTACCAAAAAGCGGTCAAATTGAAAACCCCGAAATCCAGTTGGATTTCGGGGTATATGGAGCTGGTAATGTGACTCGAACACACGACCTGCTGATTACGAATCAGCTGCTCTACCGACTGAGCTATACCAGCATAGGGGATTTACAGCGAATGAGAGTATAGCACAGAGTGAAAGAATAGTCAAGTTACAGTTCCGCAAAAGACGGTCTGGCAACAAAAAGCCGATTATCGTTATAAAAAATTACAAATTGGAATCATCTGATTCGTCAAGATTACAAATTGGAATCAATTGATCCAGCTGCAGATTTCTATCAGGAGAAAAGGTTCGAAAAATCGGAGGAATCATTCGGAAAAGAAAACCTCACTCCCAGGGTCATCAGAGTAACATAATCGAAGAGAATAAATCGATTTCAAATAGTTATCAACATTTTCAACAGGCTTTTCAACAGTCGATTTTTGTTGATATACAAAGGCTTTTGCAGAAAACAGGAAAAAAATGTCGGACCCGGAAACGGGGATTGGTTACAAAAAAAATACAGGGATCGGTTCACATAAAACCATTATCAATAATAGCCAAGGATCTGCAGCGCACCAGAGTCCCGATAGGAAAAGACACCTTCCCGCGCAAAAATAAGATGGTCCCGCAGCTCGATGCCAACCGTCCGCAGAGACCGATAGAGCTGGCCGGTGACCAGGTCATCCTCCCGGGAATTGCGGGCGGGGCCGTCCGGATGGTTGTGGGCCAGGATCAGGCTGCAGGCACGCTGCTTGAGGGCGATTTCCAAAACGCGGCGGATGTCGATGCTGACGGAGTTTACCACTCCTCGGGCAAGCTCCTCGCAGCGGATGACCCGCTTCTGACTGTCAAGGCACAGGAGCAGGGCCTTCTCATCCCGCTCATAAAGGAAGTGGGGCATGAGATAATCCCTGGCATCGGCAGTGGAGGAGAGATAGCGAAGCTCCGCTGCCCGATCCACCGCGCTTTTCTTTACGATCTGAGGGACCAGGCGCAGCAGCAACGCGGCGGAGGGACCGACGCCAGCTACCTGAAGAAGCTCCTGTTCGCTGGCGTCAAAAACCTCCTGGAGAGAGCCGAAGCGTTCGAGGAGAGCGTGGGCGATGGGATTGGTATCCCGCCGCGGAATGGCAAACTGCAGCAGCAGCTCCAGCGTACGGATAGCGTCAAAGCCAGCCAGGCCGTCCTTGCGAAAACTCTCGCGCAGACGCTCCCGATGTCCATCGTGGATGCTCAAGCGAACACCCCCTTCCTTTTCGATTCTGTGTTTACAGGTCCATAGTGGCGTAAGCGTTCAGATCGCTGCCGGCACGTACGCCGGCAAGGTACTCGTAGTAGCCCTGGGCGCCGATCATGGCGCCGTTGTCGCCGCAGAGCTTCAGCGGCGGCACATAAAGAGAAAAACCGTTTTCCTCCGCGGCCTTCTGAAAGTCGGCGCGGATGCGGGAGTTGGCGGCGACGCCGCCGGCCACCACCACCTTGTCATAGCCCAGTTCCTTTGCCGCCATGACGGTGCGGGGCACCAGGCTGTCGCTGACGGCCTTGGTGAAGGAGGCGGCCAGGCCTGCCCGGTCGATCTCCTCCCCCTTCTGCTGGGCGTTGTGGACCAGATTGATCACCGCGGTTTTAAGGCCCGAGAAGCTCATGTCATAGGGATTGCCCGCCACATGGGCCAGGGGGAAGGAATACCGCTGATCGTCTCCGCCCTGGGAAAGCTGGTCGATGGGCTTGCCGCCGGGATAGGGCAGGCCCAGGACCCGGGCGGTCTTGTCGAAGCACTCCCCTGCCGCGTCGTCCCTGGTAGCGCCCAGGATCTTCATTTCCGTATAACCCCGAACATCCACCAGGATGGTGTTGCCGCCGGAAATGGCAAGGCAGAGGAAGGGCGGCTCCAGTTCCGGATAAGCCAGGTAATTGGCGGCAATATGGCCCCGGATATGATGTACCGGGATCAGCGGGACACCCAGAGAGAGCGCTGTTGCCTTGGCAAAGTTCACCCCCACCAGCACCGCGCCGATGAGGCCGGGGGCATAGGAGACGGCAACGGCGTCAACATCCTTGCGGGTGATGCCGGCAGCCTCAATGGCCCGCTGGGCCAGGAGGGAGATGGACTCCACATGGCAGCGGGAGGCGATCTCCGGCACCACACCGCCATAGACCGCGTGGAGTCGGGCCTGGGAAAAGATCTGATCGGTCAGAATATGGCGTCCATCCTCGACGACGGCCACGGCGGTCTCGTCGCAGGTGGACTCAAAGGCAAGGATTTTCATTGCCTGCACCTCGTTTCAAGTATTTCGTCATCAAAAGGGCGTTTTCCGCCGGAAGCGTATAATAGTTCTTTCGCAATCCGACGGGAACAAAGCCGTGCTTGCGGTAAAGGGCGATGGCGGGCTCGTTGTGCTCCCGGACCTCCAGGGTTACAAAACTGAGCTCCCGGATCTCCGAGCGCGCCAGCAGTTCCGAGATCAGAAGATCGCCGATCCCCCGACGGCGGAAGGCCGGGTCCACGGCCACATTGGAGATATAGCCCTCGTCCAGCACGGTCATCATGCCCACATAGCCCAGGACCTTTCCTTCCTCCTCGGCTGCAAGAAACTCATGCCCGTCATCGGGCAGCTGGCTCATCAGCTGCTCCCAGGTCCAGGGCATGGAAAAGCACTGCTTCTCCAATGCTTCAATTTGCGGGAGATGGTGGGGCTGCACATCAACGATTTGAATGTCCATCAGTGCGCCTCCCCCCAGCTGTGCCCGCTGTTGACCTCCACAGTCAGCGGAACGGAGAGCCTGGCGGCGTTCTCCATCTCCTCTTTGAGAATCCGGCTGACCGCAGCGGTCTCGGCCTCGGGGCATTCCACGATGAGCTCGTCGTGGACCTGAAGCAGAAGCTTTGCCTCCAGACCTTCCCGGCGAAGGCGCTCGTCCACATGGACCATGGCAAGCTTCATGATATCCGCGGCGGTGCCCTGGATGGGCATATTCAAAGCTACCCGCTCGCCAAAGGAGCGCAGATTGAAGTTGCTGCTCTTGAGTTCGGGCAATTCCCGGCGGCGTCCGTAGAGGGTAGAGACATAGCCCTTTTCCTTCGCCTCCTCCACCACGCGCTTCATATAATCCCGCACGCCGTGGTACTTCTCCAGATAAGCCTCCATATAGGCCTTGGCCTCATTGGGGAAAACGCCGATATCCTGGCTGAGGGAAAAGGCGGAGATGCCGTAAACGATGCCGAAGTTCACCGCCTTGGCCCGGCTGCGGAGGGTGGCGCTCACCTGCTCCAGGGGGACGTTGAAGACCTTGGAGGCGGTAACGGCGTGAAAATCCTCTCCGCTGAGGAAAGCGTCCCGCATGGCCTCGTCCCCGGAAATATGGGCCAGGAGGCGCAGCTCGATCTGGCTGTAGTCCGCGTCCACAAGGACTTTTCCGGGCCCCGCCACAAACATGTTGCGGATCTGCCCGCCCAGCTTCTTGCGAATGGGGATGTTCTGGAGATTGGGTTCCCGGGAGGAGAGACGTCCGGTATCGGTGACGGTCATCTGGAAGCTGGTGTGGATGCGCCCGTCAGCGTCGATGACCTTCAAAAGGCCGTCAGCATAGGGCGATTTGAGCTTGGTGAGTTCCCGGTACTCCAGGATCTCATTCACGATAGGGTGCTTGCCGCGGAGCTTGTCCAGCACATCCGCATTGGTGCTCCAGCCGGTCTTTGTCTTTTTGCCGGAGGGCAGCATCAACTCTTCAAAGAGCACGGTCCCCAGTTGCTTGGGCGATTGGATGTTGAATTCATGCCCGGCATGGGCCCAGATGCTCTCCTGCAGGGCGGTGATCCCGGCATTGAGACTGTCTCCAAACGCCGAGAGCGCCTTGCGGTCCACCAGGAAACCGCTTTCCTCCATTCGGGCCAGCACCGCGCAGAGGGGAAGCTCCGCCTGGAGATAAAGGTCCATCATATCCAGCTCCCGGAGCCTTGCCTCCATAGGGGCGTGAAGCTGCCAGAGCGCTTCCGCGCCGTGCATCTCACAGCCGAGATAACGCATGGCAAGCTTCTCCACAGCATAGCTCCCGGCAGTGGCTTCCAGCAGATAGCCCGCCAGGGCGGTATCAAACACAAAGCCCTCCAGAGAAAGCTTTTCCTTCAGCAGCAGGCCCATCAGGTCCTTCAGATCATGGGCGATCTTGGGGATTTCCGGGCAGAACAGGGCACGCAGCAGCCGATTGTAGCCCTCGCCGCAGGCCGTCCATTGGGCGGTCCAGACGGTTTTCCCGTCGCAGAGCTCCAGCCGATCCAGCCCATCCAGCGGAAAGACCGCAAGAGTGCCCAGCTTCGGCAGCTTCTCTGCCAAGGAAAAGGCCCCGTCCTCGTCCAGCTCCAGACGCGGCAGGCTCTCGCTCTCCCGCCCTGCCACAGCCTCTTCCGTCGGCGCAAGGCCCCAGCGCTCAATGAATTTCAGAAAGCCCAGGCGCTGCATCATGGGATAGAGGGCGGATGTATAGTCCTTATCCCAGCGATTTTCCGCCGGGTCGAAAGGCAGCGGCACCTCCCGCAGAATGGTGGCAAGCCAGTAGGAAAGCCGTGCGCTCTCCTCCCCTTCCCGGAGCTTTTTCAGCACGCCGGGCTTTACGTCCAGCGCATCCAGATCCCGATAGATCCCGTCCAGGCTACCGTAGCGGTGGAGAAGGTCCAGGGCCGTCTTCTCGCCGATGCCGGGGACGCCCGGGATATTATCGGAGCTGTCCCCCATCAGCGCTTTCAGGTCCACCATCTTCGGCGGATCAAAGCCGTATTCCTCCCGGAATACCTGGGGCGTATAGAGAATGGTCTCCGTCTGGCCCATGCGGGTCTTCACATTGCAGACAGAAGTGCTCTCGCTCACCAGCTGGAGCGAATCCTTATCGCCGGTGACGATGACGCAGTTCCAGCCCTTCTCCTCGCAGATCCGGGCGGCGGTGCCGAGGATATCGTCGGCCTCGTAGCCCTCCAGCTCATAGCGTCGGATGCCCATGGCGTCCAGCAATTCTTTGAGAAGCGGCATCTGCACCGCCAGATCTTCCGGCATACCGGCGCGCTTGGCCTTGTAGCCCTCATAGGCGCGGTGCCGGAAGGTAGGCGCCTTCAGGTCGAAGCTCACGCAGACGGCCTCGGGCTTCTGCTCCTCCAGCAGGCGCTGGAGAATGGCGAGAAAGCCGTAAAGGGCGTTGGTGGGCGTTCCGTCCGGTGCAGTCAGGGGCCGGACGCCGAAGAAGGCGCGGTTTACGATGCTGTTGCCGTCCAATATCATCAGTTTCATCATCTGACCTCACTTCTCGCCCCGCAGGCGAATGATCTCGTCCCGAAGCTGGGCGGCGATCTCGTATTCCAGCATCTGGGCTGCCTTGCGCATCTTGCTCTCCAGCTCCTGTATAAGCTCCTTGCGCTCCCGCTCGGTCATCTTCACGCCCTTTGCCTTGGCGTTGCTCTCCGGCGCGGCGGAGATCTCGATCAGATCCCGGACGCTCTTGATGATGGTCTTGGGCACGATGCCATGGGCTTTGTTATAGGCGATCTGCTTGGCGCGGCGGCGCTCGGTTTCGTCGATACAGGCCCGCATGGAGGGGGTGATCGTATCGGCATACATGATGACATAGCTGTCCGCATTGCGGGCGGCGCGTCCCACGGTCTGAATGAGGCTCGTCTCGCTGCGGAGGAAGCCCTCCTTGTCAGCGTCCAGAATGGCCACCAGCCCCACCTCCGGGATATCCAGGCCCTCCCGCAGAAGGTTGATGCCAACCAGCACGTCAAATTCACCCAGGCGCAGGTCCCGTATGATCTCCATACGCTCGATGGTGCCGATATCATGATGCATGTAACGGCAGCGGATGCCGGCGTTGAGCAGATAGGAGGAGAGGTCCTCCGCCATTTTCTTTGTGAGTGTGGTCACCAGGGTGCGCTGGCCCAGGTCGATCTTTTCGTTGATGGCGCCGATGAGATCGTCGATCTGGCCCTCGATGGGGCGCACAAAGATCTCCGGATCCAGAAGCCCGGTGGGACGGATGATCTGCTCCACCACCTGGCCCGCCCGCTCCTTCTCATAGTCTCCCGGGGTGGCGGAGACATAGATGCGCTGATGGATGCGCTCCGTGAACTCATCGAATTTCAGCGGCCTGTTATCGAAGGCGGAGGGCAGGCGGAAGCCGAAGTCCACCAGGGACTCCTTTCTGGCCCGATCCCCCCGGTACATGGCCCGGACCTGAGGCAGCGTCACATGGCTCTCGTCCACAAAGAGCAGAAAGTCCTTGGGGAAATAGTCCAGCAGGGTCATAGGCGGGCTGCCGGGCTCCCGGTTGGAAATGACCCGGGAGTAGTTCTCGATGCCGGAGCAGTAGCCCAGCTCCTGCATCATCTCGATGTCATAATCCGTCCGCTGGCGGATGCGCTGGGCCTCCAGCAGCTTGTTGTTGGCCTCGAACCAGGCCACGCGTTCATCACATTCTGCCCGGATCCTGTCGATGGCGGCGGCCATTTTCTCCTTGGTGGTGACATAGTGGCTGGCAGGATAGATGGCCACATGGTTGAGCACCCGGGTGGGTGCGCCGGTGACCACGTTGATCTCGCTGATCCGGTCCACCTCGTCCCCGAAAAACTCCACCCGGATGGCCCGGTCGTTGGCATAGGCCGGGAAGATCTCCAGCGTATCGCCCCGAACACGGAACTTGTTGCGCTCAAAGGCAATGTCGTTGCGCTCATAGCGGATCTCGATAAGCTTGCGCAGCAGCTCGTCAAAATTTCTCGTCTGACCGGGACGAAGAGAGATGACCATGTTGGCATAATCGATGGGGTCGCCCAGGCCGTAGATGCAGGAGACGGAGGACACCACGATCACATCCCGCCTCTCAAAAAGGCTGGAGGTGGCGCTGTGGCGCAGGCGCTCGATTTCATCGTTGATGGAGGCGTCCTTCTCGATATAGGTATCCGTATGGGGAATATAGGCCTCCGGCTGGTAGTAATCATAATAAGAGACGAAGTATTCCACGGCGTTTTCCGGGAAAAACTCCTTGAACTCGCTGCAGAGTTGGGCAGCCAGGGTCTTGTTGTGGGCCAGGACCAGGGTGGGACGATTGAGCCGGGCGATGACATTTGCCATGGTGAAGGTCTTGCCCGAGCCGGTAACGCCCAGCAGCACCTGCTCATCCAGGCCGTTTTCCAGGCCCATCACCAGATCGTCGATGGCCTCCGGCTGGTCCCCGGTAGGATGATAATTGGAAACAAGTTTAAAAGTGTCCATAAGGATCTCCGCTCAAAATTATTCATCATATTGTACCACGTACGATCCGGAAACACAAGATAAACTGCCGTGGGATTTCCCGATTGCCTGTGGAAAAGCGTCAACGTTTTTGCTATAATAGAGACAAGAGGTGACGAAACATGGACAACACCGACAGGATCGGTTCGATCACGATCCAGACGGCCTGCGGCCAGATCCGCGGAAACGAGAGAACAGACTGCCTGGAGTTTCTGGGCGTGCCCTACGCCCGGGCGGTCCGTTTTGCGTACTGCAGCCCTGTGGAAAACTGGGATGGTCATCTGGACGCCACGGAATTCGGTCCCGGCTGTCCCCAGAACCGGGCCTGGCATGAACACCTGGAGCATCCCACCCGGCGCTTTTATAAGAAGGAGTTTCGAGCAGGCGCTGAATATCGCTACAGTGAGGACTGCCTGAACCTGAACATCTATACCCCGAAGGAGGCAAAGGACTGCCCTGTTGTGCTGTTTTTCCACGGGGGCGGCTTTGATTCCGGGCTGAACGCCGAATCGCCCTTTGACGGGGCGGGGCTTGCCCGCCGCGGGATCGTCTCGGTGTTTGCCAACTACCGGGTGGGTCCGCTGGGTTATCTCTGTCACGAGGATATCCGGAAGCAGTATGGACGGGACGGCAATTTTGGCCTGGACGATCAGCTCACTGCTATCCGCTGGGTAAAGCAGCATATCGGAAACTTTGGCGGCGACGGGGAAAACATCACCCTGCTGGGCCAGAGCGCCGGGGCCATCTCCGTCCAGTATCTCTGTCTGAACCGGGCAAACGCCGGGCTCTTCCGGCGGGCCGCCATGATGTCCGGCGCGGGTCTGTTTCCCAAATTTGCCCTCCCCAGACGGGCGGAGGATACCCACGCCTACTGGCTGGACTACATGCACGAGGCCGGGTGCGGAAGTCTGGACGAGCTGAGAAAGGCCTCTCTGGACACACTGTTTGACGCCATGGAGCGGATGCACGAGAAACGGAAGGACAACATCTACAACACCATGCCGGTCGTCGACGGTGTCCTGCTCCCGGAACCTGTGGACCGGCTGATCCGCCATCCCCTGCCGGTAGACACGCTTATCGGCTTTACCAACAACGACATGTACGCCCCCGTCATGGCCTTCATCGGCAAGCGCTATGCAAAGGCCAACGGCGCCTATGTGTATTACTTCGACCTGGATTCCCCGGGAGATGACAACCGTGCCTTTCATTCCTGCGACCTGCGCTACATCTTTGAGACCCTGGAGGGCAGCTGGCGGCCTTACAGCAAACGGGACCGGGAGGTATCCGGAGAGCTGGCACAGTATCTGGCTAACTTCGCAAGGACGGGAGACCCCAACGGCGAAGGGCTGCCGCACTGGCAAAAGACCGAAAAGGGCCGTGGAAAGGTCCTGCATATCACCCCGCTGCGGACCGCCATGGGTCACGTGCACTACGGCAAACTCACTGTGAACATGCTGCAAAAAGGAGATCCCAAGGATGAAGTTTGATCATCGTTTTCGTCTTGCGGAATCTGGCCCCTCCATGCGCCGCTATGAGGCGGACGGTGTCAGTATGCGGCTGGATTTTTGCGAAAACCTGCTGCGGGTGGCCATGATCCGGGACGGGACAAATCTCGTTCCCACCTGGAGCGTCTGGCCCCTGGAGGGCGACTGCCCCCTGGAAGGGCGGGACAAGCTCTCGGTCGAAGGGCTGAAGCTGGTCTCCCCCGCTGTGTGGGAAGATGCGGATACGCTTTTCTTTCGCCTTGGCGGCGTAGATTTCACCGTGGAAAAGAAAAACTTCCGCATCCAGGCAAGGACAGAGGAGGGCCTCCTCTACGCAGACCGGTCCGGCCTTGCCTATAACTTCGCTGGAGAACTGGGGGAAGGCTCGAT
>ODAI012541804.1_pt1 | contig 21880 bp, 23 predicted proteins | sample 1539321 | NCBI WGS metagenome assembly ODAI01 (sample SAMN02144231, study PRJEB22623) | gut metagenome | biome: sheep rumen | host: Ovis aries | place: New Zealand | reverse complement strand
GCTTCCACCTGACAGCCGGCGGAAAAGACTAAGCATATCGATCAGTAGAAATAGTAAAGGGAGTACAAGACTATTACATGCAGGCGGGCGTCACTCCGGGTGTACCGAACGAGCAGGGACAGCATGCCAACCCTTACATCTCCGGCACCGCCTATCCGAGTGTGCCACTGGGCAATTACGATGTACCGACAGGTTGGCCTGGGCCGGTGGCACGCAGGCAGCAGGGACAGGTGTTCGGTCCTCCGGTCAGTTTCTTAAGGGAAGCTCCACAAGAGGCGAAGGCCGGTGTCGGCTTCAAGTCCGACCACCAGCGTGAGGGCAACCTCTTCTACTTCCATACCGACCACCTCGGCAGCACCAGCTACCTCACTGATACGGTGGGCAACGTCAGCCAATTCGTATGGTATGCGCCATACGGCGAATCGCTTGTAGACGAGCACACCACCACTTATGAGAATCCGTTTAAATTCTCTGGCAAAGAGCTCGATGACATCACAGGACTGTATGACCACGGGGCCCGCAACCGTAACCCGATTACGGTGGTGTGGTACGGCATTGACGAACTGTTTGAGAAGTACCCTGAGAATGGGCCGTATAGCTATTGCGGGGGAAATCCGGTGAAGTATTTTGACCCGGATGGAAGGGAGTTTTCTGTAGAAAATGTCCAATACGATCCTAATATACAAAACGAATATAAAGGTGACGACCCTTTTATAAGTTCGCAATTCGAAGTACTAGATGAGATAAATTGTACACCATCAGGTCATGAGATGTTAAAAACTCTTCACGAATCCCAATATAAATTTAATATTGTAAAAACGAATAAAGATCCATATACAAGAATAGTCTATAATGATAAGAATGAATTATATGGTGCTGTAATATATACATCATTAAGCGATTTTAATACAATAGCGCATGAGGGCTTTCACTTTTACCAAATTTCTCAAAATCAAGGTGGAACATCAATTTTTAATGAAATAGAAGCTTATACTTTCGCAGGAAGGCTAGAATTAGAATATCTTGAAACAGAATGCAATTTGTCATTACCAATGATGGATCTACAAACTGAATTTGGCTCTTCGACAAACAGCATGTTAGGCAGACCTAAGAATAATCAAGATATCATGTATGAATCTGCATGTACAAAACTATTACACGGGGCATTTAATGAAGAAGCATTTAACACAGCATTAAAATTATTTAAAAGTACGTCATATTCGAATTCATCAAACTTATACAATAAGCCAAATTATGTTGAAAGACTGAGCACAAATAAAGAATATTTATTAAAACGTTTTTTCAAATGAAATACATCTCTATTATATTCGCTTTATTATTTACAGGATTTAGACTGTCATGCCAAGAAACAGATAGTATTAATTGTCAGCCAAAACGCATACGTTTAAGATTGAATCCAATACTTCTCAACAAGTGTACGGAAGATTCAGTATTGTTTGTAAAATTTAGAGTATTTAGTGATTCAATAAACAATGACACTATTGTTGTTAAAAAGACTGAACTCTTAAGCATAAATAACAGTTCTGGTGAGATTATGACAGACAGTATCTGTAATGAAGAATTCAGAAAACAATTTAATGAGAAATTATTATTATGCAATAAGCCTGCTATTTGCAATCAGTCTTTTTATATTGTTTTATGTGTCGCATACAACGAAAAGAAGTATTTAAATTTTCAACGCAAGTTAATAAAATAATGGGAGCGGTATGAGAAAAAGATTGTTAAATCCGTACCCGGTCCGCCCGTCCAGTTCGAGAGCGAGGACATGGGCGACCCTGGTGCCGGCTACGGTTTCGAGAGCGACCACACCTACGAGGGCGACTGGTTCTTCTTCCATACCGACCACCTCGGTAGCACCAGCTACCTGACAGATACGGCCGGCAATGTTAGCCAGTTTGTGTGCTACACTCCGTATGGCGAGGCCATTGTGGACGAACACCTGACTACCTACGAGAATCCGTTTAAGTTCTCTCGCAAAGAGCTCGATGACATCACGGGTTTGTATGACCACGGGGCACGTTCAAGAAACCCTGTAACCACGCTGTGGTATGGGGTGACAAACTGTTTGAAAAATATCCAGAAATGGGGTCATATGTTTATTGTGCGGGGAATCCGGTGAAACTGGTGAACCCGGATGGAAGAGGTTTTAATGGTGGATTTGCTGTTTGTAATAATTCAAACTACGACATCTCTATAATAGGAGATGGCAAAGTAGGCGAAAAAGAAAGTGGAGGAGCATATACTTTAAAGCCATATCATCAAGATACTGGTAATCAGAATAATATAAGATTTATCAAAGGAAGGAAAGGCTATATAAGAGAACATAATGGTTATTTTAGAAATCTAACTGATGGAGATTTTATTAACAGAAAAACAGAATAAATATGACTAATAAACAAAAAATAATCGAATTGCTGTATAAATATAGTAAATACGGGATAAAAAAAAATGAAGAAGGCACCTTATTAATAGGTCATCCAAATTACTTGAAAGAAGATTGGTGGCTAGTAGAGATGTTCCCTTTATTAAAAGATGAAGATATAATGTACATAAAAATGAATTATATGCCCACTATGCCTAAAGCATATGAAAATTTCTTAAAAAATGTTTCAAATGGAATTATTTTCCAATTTGGGGCTTTTTATTTATATGGATATGTTTCTTCGAACAATAGAGATATTAACGCTCGTCAGCCATACGATTTATTATTACCAAATGTTGAAGAAAGAGACTTGTTTAACAATGTACAAAAAACCTATTTCTTTATAGGTGGATATGCAGATGACGGGTCTCAATTATATATAGATGTTTTAACAAATAAAGTTCATTTATGTTCTGAAAATGATGCTACATCTCTATTCTCATGGAATAGTTTTGATGATATGTTAATTTCGGAATTGACGAGATTATATGCTTTATATTCAGATGATGGTAAAATTATCGATGAAGAAAAGTCTGTTTCACCGATGTTCAGATGATAATTATTTATCGCACCAACGCCTACCTGTTGGTAGTAAACGACGGTTCGGAATTTCTGGCGCTGATGAAGACACAAAAAGAACAGTTTACCGGCGGCAACGCCATGACGGTGACCGAAGACTACACCTACGACGAAATTGGTAACGTAGTGGCCTACACCTCTACAGCCGGCGATGTGGTAGACGTGAAAGTATCGTATAACGACAAAGGCTAGCTGCGCCGCATTCCTGTTAAAGTAATACATTAGTTATTTCGGTAGATTGGGCTTAGGTACAATTGGATACGAAATAGCTGTATCTGCAAGAAAATGGGTGAGAATGGCATTTCTATTAATCATCTAGGCGCTCCTGGCTTTTATGATACATTCAAATTTAAATCAACCAGACGGGCTTATTTTAGAAAAATGGCAATAAAAATAATGTATTTCTTTTAATATTTATATTCTTAATTATATCATGTTCCGTACAGAACAATAAGGAATATGAGAAAATCAATGGTGGTAGATTCCATATTATGTCTCTTTCAATATTAGTCTTATAAAACATATTTACAATTTATTGAAAATGAATGAGAAGATAACTCATAGTAGTATTAGTAGGGTTATAATTAGATTGGTCACATTCATTCTATTACTGTTTTTCAATAATAGTTGTGGCGCAGGTTACGATAAATATATAGAATACACTTTTTATAAGTTTAAAGAAAAAAATGAAATTATCAATAGAATTAAAACATTTAAGGAAACGAATAAAGAATATAATGTATACCTTTGTGAGTCAATGGATTCTTTAAAATCAGCTGATTCCATATATTTTAATGGACTCTATAATGTGTACAGCGCAAATTTCTATCTTCCTAAGTCATTAAAAAGAGTATACTGTATAATAGTTTGTCAAGATGACTCCGTATATAGTATTGTAAATAGTCTATATTTGGCAGGTTATTGTACACCATCAAAGCCTCAATGCGATTCCTGTACTGAGTCTCAATTCACAATGTTTCCCAAAAAAAATCTTAATAATGAACAAAAATGCATAAAAAAAGAATTCGAATCAATTCTGATAAAAATTGGCGATTTTGAAGAAAAATAGTATTCCATGTATTTTCTAACTACTGTAAGATTTGTTCCACATCCATTAACTATATTTTCAATATTCAAATTATATCCAGATCAATTGTTGTACCTATATGTAACGGGTATGACATGTAAATAAGAAAAGAGATGTAAATAGTAGTATGCAGGGAAAGAAATGAAGAAAAGTATAAAAAGCAAACTCTATGGAATAAAATACGGGTGATAGATTATAATTTAGTCGATTACTCTGATTTCTGCACTGAAGACTAGTACTTTCGTTACAGTTGGCATTACCAAACAAAAATTGTTTGGCACGTAGCGTTTTCCAAACGCACAGACGCCGCATGAAAGTCCGGGCACGGCGAAATGGCACAGCCATTTCCTCTGTACCCGGTTATGGAAATACCGTCTGCCAGACGGGAAATGCTGTTTCCGAAGGTGCGCTGGTTGCATTACGAAATACATTCAGATTCTCTTTCAAAATCAGATGAATACTACTGCTCTTTTGTTGTGAATCTTCAGAAGAATGAGAACAGAGCAAATGCAATTCTGTACGAAGTCGTTTTTACCTCCCCCTTTTCTGAACGGCTTGGAATGCTCCGAAAATTTTTCTATTTTTGTTATAGTATGTAACAAACTGTATTTCTATTTGTTATGGTCTAAAAACCATAAACATAAAGAATTTCTTAAACACATATTAGGCGTATGGGAAAGCAAGTAGTAGCGATAACGGGTGCTGCAGGAAATTTAGGAAGTATTTTGGCGAAGGGGCTTCTCTCCGATGAGGTGGAACTGCACCTTCTTTGGCATAGGAAACCCTTACCCGATTCTTTGTTAAAAAGCGAAAAGGTAAGACCTTATCAGGTGGATTTGAGGGATGCGAGTACTCTTGAATCTTCTCTAAAAGGCGTCGATACCGTTATCCATTTTGCCGGGATACTTTTTATGGGAAATCCCGAGAAGTTTCTTCCGACTACCAACGTCCAGTATTTTTCCAATCTTCTACAAGCTGCAAAATCTGCGGGTGTGAGGAGGGTGATTCTGTTCAGTTTCCCGCATGTGGAAGGGAACACGACACCAGAGCATCCTGCGACGGGTCGGTTAGATGGGAAACCCAATTCAGCCCATGCGAGAACTCGCTTAGAGGAGGAGAAATTGTTGATGGCGGAAACTGGATTGGAAAAAGTGATTTTACGTTGCGGTATGGTTTATGGGAAAGGAATCTTGATGATTGATGCTGCACATTGGTTTTCTCGTCACTATTTGCTGGGTATCTGGAAAGAACCTAATTACATCCATTTGATTTCTACGGAGGATTATGTGGCAGCAACGAAAGCCGCTATTCTTTCTCCGACGGCATCTGGCATCTATCATCTTGGTGATGAAGGTGTTCAAACCCTCAAGGAGTTTTTAGACGAGGCAACGAAGGAGTGGCGGACTCATCGTCCTTGGGTAATGCCCATGTGGATGATCCGTACTGCCGCGTGGTTTTTCGAGAAGTTTTCTCTGCTTACCGGATGTCGTGCTCCTCTGACGCAAGATTTCATAACTATAGGGAAAGTACCTTATTATGGTGATACAAGCCGGATGCGGAAAGAACTGCTTCCAACCTTGAAGTATCCAACGTTTCGGGAAGGGATACACACGTTGTAGTACTCCGTCTTCAGGTCTCAATGCATTCTTTATTAAATTCGTAGTATACTCCTTCTTGTCTCTAGTTTGTTGTCATCGGCTAAAAAGGGGAAAATTGCTGAGGTCTGACAGTAATGCCAGATAGAAAACCGCTTCGGTAATGATAAATGTAGCTCCGCAACAATCGCCTGTGTAGCCTTGTATCTTCTTTTTCATATAGTAGAACAACAATGCGGCGCTGATGGAAGCCGCTAGTACGGCTATACCGATTGGGTACAACCAGCCAGAATCTGGGAAGCAGATTCCAATAAGCGCAATTGGAAGTGCTGCGGTAATAAGTCCGGTAACGATTTCTCCAATAGTCGATGTTGCGTAAACCAGCTTGTTTTTGGAGGTCTCTTCTGTTCGGGCATACGGAAGAACATGGACAATGGTCGACGATATGAATTTACAGGTAGAGTCGGCTACTACAATCAGTAAAAACAAGGTTAGCCGGTTGTTCACCGAGCCTAAAACGTGGCTCATGGTGCTGATTTGTAATGCAAAATAAAGAATTAGGCCCAGTACACCATAGGTGCCAATGTGGGAGTCCTTCATTATACTGAGTATTTTTTGACGGTCGTAGCCACCTCCGAACCCATCACAAAAGTCGGCGTAGCCGTCTTCGTGCAGGGCGCCTGTTGCCAAACAGCGGACGGCCAAAGCCAGAATGACCGATATATGGATGGGAAAACAACTGGTAGCTATGCACGTGAGGGCCATAAGGCTGCCGGTTACCCATCCGGCAAAAGGCCAATAGGGAACAACACGTTTGTAGTACTCTTTAGGCACTTGCACTAAACGCCAAAAAGGTAGGCGGGTAAAGAAGCAGAGTGTTGCTGTCAGTTGATAGATGGCTTTTTTCATTTAAAAGTATTTTGTTATGTTGGCATGGGCAAAATTGTCCATTTCATTCAGCATGTTTACGGCCGATTGCAGTAACGGATAGGCACAGACCGCACCCGTACCTTCACCCAGACGCAGACCGAGGTGGAGTAGTGGCGATGCGTTCATTTTTTCAAGCATTAGTTTGTGTCCTCCCTCGTCGCCTTGGTGGCAAAAAACGGTATAACCGGTGATATTAGGGTCTAGTTTTGAGGCTGCCAATGCGCACGCCGTCATAATGAACCCGTCAATTAAGACAATCATACCTTTTTCTGCGGCTTTCAACATGGCTCCTATAGCAGCGACCATTTCGAAACCGGAAAAATAGCGGATAATGAAGTTTATATCGTCTTTATTGCTACACCGATTAAATTTTTCGACGGCCTTGCTTAACACCTCATACTTGTGTCTGATGCCCGATTCAGTAAGTCCTGAGCCCGCTCCGACACATTTTTCGAGAGGAAGTTTGAGTAGCAGGTGCATCAGGATGCTTGAAGGGGAAGTGTTGGCAATGCCCATTTCGCCAACGGATAGGACGTTGCATCCCTCGTTAAAGCATATTTCGGCCTGTTCGGCACCAATATCTAGCGCCCGTTGGTATTCTTCTGCCGACATTGCAGCCTCATAGCAGAAGTTTTTGGTGCCATAAGCAATTTTCCGGTCAGTGATGTGGCTGTTTTCTGTAAGGTCGAACTGGTGGTCAACGCCGACGTCTATCACACGCAGCGAAAAATGGTGTTGCCGGCAAAACATATTAATGCCGCCGCCCCCTTTCCCATAATTAATGAGTTGCTGCCACGTAACTTCGCGTGGAGAGGCTGACACCCCTTCCCGTTCAATACCATGGTCTCCGCCGAATAGCAGGTGGCAGGGGTGTTGCAGAACGGGACTTGCTGAATGTTGAATGAGAGCAATTTGCAGCGCAAGCGACTCTAACCTACCCAACGAACCCTTGGGTTTGTTCAGGTTGTCAATCTTGTTTTGCAACATTGGGGATAATGATAGGTCGATGGGCTTAATCATTTTATTTTTAGCGAGATACCAGAGATTAAAAAATACACATCGTTGGCCTTGCTTGCCACATACTGGTTTAACCAGCCTTGCAGGTCGGTGAATTTGCGTTGGAGTTCGTTTTCGCTGACGCCTCCAAGCCCAATTTCGTTTGTAACGAAAATAAAATAAGCCGACTGTTCAGTCAGTTTGTCAAATTCCGCCTTTAGAGCAGTTTTACATTGTTCAGTGTCTTTCAAGTCGAAAAAGTAGTTGGTGGCCCAGAGAGTGCAGCAGTCAATAAGCACAACATGCCCTTCCACCTGGTGCCGACTCAGTTCTTTCTCTTCCTCAATATTAGTCCATTGAGGGCCGCGTCTTTCTTGGTGAACCTTCACCCGCTGTGCAAAATCATCGTCCCAAATGCGTGAGGTAGCCATATAAACAGGCTGGCTGGAGAGCGACAAGGCCATATTCTCGGCAAACGCACTCTTCCCCGAACGCTGTCCACCCGTAATCAGAACAATTCTTTTTTCCAACTGCATCATAAAATCTTTTTAATTTCGTTCAACGCGTTAACAATAAAGTCCACCTTTTTCGGAGGTACAAAATTCTGGTCCCAGCGGTTGAACAACAGGGTATCGATACCTGCATTCATAGCTCCCAGCATATCAGTGTCGAAGTTGTCGCCAATCATAAGGGTGTTGGCTTTACAGGCTTTGCTTTTTAGTAGGGCAAAGTCGAAAAACTGTTTTGAAGGTTTGTTTGCACCTGCATCTTCGCTAAGGATGACCGTATCGAAGTATTTTTCCATGTGTGCGTTGCGCAGTTTCTTGAATTGGACTTCGTGGAAACCGTTACTACACAGGTGTAGGCGGTAGCCCTTGTCGGTCAGGTAGTCGAGTAGGTCGTGGGCGCCTTCCACCACAATAGTAAAAGAGGTGCAGAGGTCGAGAAACTTGTCGCTCATAGAAAGGCACATCTCATCGTCAATATGGTCGAAATTACCAACACTTAGAGGGCGTTTAAAACGTTCAACAATCAGGTAATCGCGACTGATGAGCCCTTTTGAGTATTCCCCCCACAGTTGTACATTTGTTTTCCAATACTCGTTAAAGAACACATCGGGAGATGTGAAATGCTCGTCAAGGTGGCACACGCTGTAGAGTTCCTTAAGCGCTCTCTGTGCACTGCCGCGTGTGTCGTATAGCGTATCGTCGAAATCGATAAATAGGTCGGTGTATTGTTTCATGAAACGGTCATAATTTTTCTAAATCGATATCAAATCTACAGTTTTTCTGGTCAAAGCAGATACCCTCTAAGTTAAAATATTTGCCAATGGTACCGTTATGGCATAGTTCGTGTGTGGGGCCGTGGGCAAATCCGAGTTCTTTGTCGAACAGCCATGCCTGGTCTGCAACTTGTAGCATGTGTTCCATGTCGTGACTGGAAATCAATACGGTTTTTCCGAGTTTTCGGGTTAGTGTACGCAGCAGTTGCAGCAGCTTTATCTTACTGGCGTAGTCGAGGAAGGCCGAAGGCTCGTCCATAAGAATGATGGGAGTTTCCTGCACAACCGCCTTGGCAATCATCACTTTTTGGCGTTCACCGTCAGAGAGAGTCTGCATCTTGCGGTCGACAAGGTCGGCAATGCCAATCAGGGCAATACTCTGGTCTATTTTTTCAGTGTCGGCATCGTCAAGTTTACCCCAGAAACCCGTATAGGGGGTGCGACCGAGGGCAATCACCTCATAGGCGGTCATATCTTCCGTGCGGACTGTATCGGTTAGTACAATGCTCACCAGTTTTGAAATTTCTCTGATGCTGTACGTTCCCTTTTCCTTTCCTGCAATAATCACTTCACCCGACAATGTGGGTAAGAGGGAGCATAGCGAGCGCAACAAGGTCGACTTCCCCGAGCCGTTTTTACCAAGCAGGCAGGTAAGTTCCCCCTTTTTGAGCTGTGCATTCAAGTCTCTATAGAGTACGGTTTCGTTTCGGGAACTTTTGTAACCGATGGAAAGATTCCTTGTTTCTAGAATAGTGTTGTGCATAGGCAGAGAATAACCGTTGTTAGTAGTATACAGGCAATTTCAGCACCCAAACATACCGAAATGCTAGTATGCAAGTCGGTATCGTCTAAATCCCTATAATGTGTGCCGATATAGGGCTTGTTGAATTTTTCACCAAAATAGTTGTGTGGACCACCGAACTGACAATCTAAGATGCCGGCAAGTGCCGCTTCTGGCCATCCGCTGTTTGGCGAGGCGTGTTCAGGTCCGAATGTACGGACAAACTTCCAAAGCGGGAAGAAAGCAGTGATGCTGCGTTTGCGCAGGCTGTTGGCAACCAGCATAAGCAGAGCGGTAAGTCTGGCAGGCAGGTAGTTGGCGATGTCGTCGATATGGGCGGCCCAACAGCCGAAGTCTTTATATCTGGCATTTTGGTAGCCAATCATAGAATCCATTGTGTTAATCATTTTGTAGGTCAGCATTCCGGGTACTCCCAACAAAAGGAACCAGAAGAGAGGAGCGACGACACCATCGCTCAAATTTTCAGCAAGGGTCTCGAGCGCGGCTGTCTTAACCTCGTTTGCAGATAGTTCGCTAGTGTCTCTGCCTACAATGCGTGCAACCTGTCTGCGCCCTTCCAACAAACCTCTTCCAAGCGCACCGAAAACCATCTCTACCTCTTTCCGAAGGGTATGGCCCGCCAGACAGAAGAAGACCAGCACAGTTTTCAGCAGTACGGTTACAATGGTGGTCAGGAGGTTTTCACCTGCAATCGAGACAGTCATTTTCTGCAACAACCAACCGAAGGTGAAGGTCAGCACAACACTAACTAAGGCAAATGTGGCACCTTTGGTCATACGATACCGGTTACGGTTGAGCTTTTTCTCGAAAAAAGCGATCCATTTGCCCATGTAGACCACCGGATGGGGCAGTTTTTCCGGGTCGCCGAATTTCAAGTCGAGCAACCAGCCAGCGAATAGTGGTAAAAGGTAGTCTATAAAGAGTTTTTCCATTGTTCAATACCCTTTACAAGATTCACGTTTTCGCTGTGCGACTGTACAGCAACACGGAAGAAGGAGTCGTCTAGTCCCCAAAAGTTGGACGCGTCGCGAATCAAGATTCCGTGTCGGGTTGCCAAAAATTCCTTTAATTCTTTAGCGCTTCCACATCGGCACGCAACCAGCATAAAATGGCAGTCGGTAGGTTGCACCTCTAGAAAACGGGTGTCAGCTAGTGCTTTCGACAAGTATTTCACCTCGTTGAACAGCTCTAGTAGGTTGATGTTGTACTGGTGCTGGTTCTTCAGCAGGTATTTGCCAGCACAGATGGCCATTTGGTTGACCGACCAGGGCATACGCTGTGACTTGATTTTTGAAAGCAAGACCCGGTTGCCGGTGATGAAGCCCAAACGGAGTCCGGGTATAGCGAACCTTTTCGTCATGGAGTGTAGGAGAAGCACGTTCTTGTATTTTGCCGCCTCTCTGCAACTTGGTAAAGGAAGATTGGTGAAGGGGGCGTAACTGCTGTCGATGATAAAAAACGTTTGGGAGTTGGCGAGTATGACCTGCTCTAGTTGTTCAAGGGGGGTGACACGGCCGGTCGGATTGTTCGGGTTGCACAGCCATACCATTTGCAGGTTGTTTGTTACCTGTTGCAAGTCGGTCAAATATCTGACATTGTGGTGGTGCATTTGGCAGGCATCGCCATATTCCGAAAACGTAGGCCCTACGATGGCCGAGTTTGAGTGGCTGAATGCTTGTGCAATAAGGTAGATGGCCTCGGTAGCACCGTTTGTGACCATTAGTTCGTCCCTGTTGATTCCTAGTTGGAGGGAGAGGTCTTGTTCCAGACTCGAAGCATCGGCTTCGGGGTAGTTCGCAATTGTCGGCAACTGTTCAGACAGAAACTTGTAGAGTCCGTCGTGGCAGAAGTGGTTGTATGTATTAGCACTGAAATTACTGCTGATGTTGCTGTAATCGTATATGTCGTCACCATGTCCCTTTATCATAAGCTCTCATCTGAAATAATGCGGTAAATTTGTGGTATGTCAACGTAATTGCGGACATGCTGTGCCAGCAATTCGTATTGTTGGTCTTTGAAAGTGTCGAGGTCGATTGTTGGCTGTTGTTGTAAGTCGATACCATCGGCAATTTGGTTTATAACCGCCATGTTGTCGAGGAATCCGTGTACGTAGGTTCCCCAGCAGTTTCCCTCGTTCACAACCAACTGGTCGGTTGTACTTCGGCCTTGGTGAATCTCGTACCCTTTGCATTTGCAGCCATTGAACTCGAATTCCACCTGACGGGTTATTTTTTCGGCGGTCATTGTCGTATCGAAAGGGAGAAGGCCAAGTCCTGGCAGGCTCTTCAGGCTACCCTCAATACCATCGGGGTCGTTCACAGTTTGGCCCAACATCTGGAAGCCCCCACAAATGCCTATAATCTTCTTACCGTCCCTGTGTGCGCGGATAATGGCGTTTGCCATTCCCTGACGGCGTAGCCAGTAGAGGTCGTCGATGGTCGACTTCGTTCCGGGAAGGATGATGATGTCGGCTGCCGCTATGTCGTCGGCATTGTTTGTGTAGAAAAGGTTGAACCTGTCGTCGCGCTCCAATACGTCGAAATCGGTAAAATTGCTGATATGCCTTAAAAGGACGACCGCTACGTTGATTTTCTGACTGGTAGCCGTGCGGTGTTTATGTTCGAGTTGTACACTGTCTTCCGCATCAATAGCAATGTTGGTGTACATGGGCACAACTCCTAATACAGGCACCTTGCAGATGTCTTCCAACAATTTCCGTCCTTCTTCGAACAACTTGATGTCGCCCCTGAATTTGTTGACAATAATGCCCTTAATACGTTTCCGGTCTTCTTCGGTTTGCAGCATGATGCTACCGTAACAAGACGCAAAAACACCACCCCGGTCAATATCGGCCACCAGAATAACATCGGCATTAGCATACCGGGCCATAGGCATGTTCACCAGGTCAGAATCTCGAAGGTTGATTTCAGAGATACTTCCGGCACCTTCTAGAACAATCGGGTTGTAGTTACCCGATATTCTGTCGAAAGCGGTTTGTACGGCTTGGCGTAGCTCGCCCCGCCCCTCTTTTCTGAAATACTCGTAAGCGGAACGGTTGCCAATGGGTTTACCGTTTAACACCACTTGTGTGGTATGTTCAGAATTCGGTTTCAGCAGCAGCGGGTTCATATCGGTATGTGGCGGCAGTTTGCAGGCTTCGGCCTGTACAGCCTGTGCCCGGCCAATTTCTTTGCCGTCGGGGGTAACGAAAGAGTTGAGGGCCATGTTCTGCGCCTTGAAAGGGGCTGGTTGGTAGCCGTCTTGTAGGAAAATACGGCATAGGGCCGTCGCCAAAACGCTTTTCCCGACATCGCTGCCTGTACCGACCAGCATTATAGGGTGTAGGGGTTTCTTGCTCATAATTTCATCAGTTCTTTCAACCAGGTATTTTCAAATCCCTTCTCTGCCCAATACCAGTGCGTGTAGCCTGCTATGGTACGTTTAAACTGGTAGATGGCAGTAGTAACAGGTTCGCCATTGGCAGAAGTCTGGCACTGTTTGACAACGACATCACCACTCAAATTGGTGGTGTCGATGTCGGAATAGTGGAACTCGTGCCCGTGCAGCTCTATTCCGTTTACCAGCATCGAGCGGTAGCCTAAGTGCAGGTGTGCGTTCTGCATAGAGGCATTCATGTTGAAGACTCCACACATCTCGTTACCGTCTATCTCGTTGCAGAGGTACATAAATCCGCCACATTCGGCAAAAGTCAGTCCACCTTGCTCTACATACGTCCGAATGCTTTGTCGCATACCGCTGTTAGCCGACAGGGCAGGAGCATAGAGCTCGGGGTAACCGCCAGGAAGGTATAGCAGGTCGCACAGAGGTAGCTGGCTGTCGCCGATGGGAGAGAAAAAACGTAAATCTCCCAGACGTGCCAATGCGTCGATGTTCGCCTTGTAGGTAAAATTGAACGCTTCGTCTTTTGCAACTGCTATGTTCATAAATCCAGTAATTTTTTTAAGTTGACATGTGCCTCAACCTCGTTGGCCGCCAGTTGAATCAGTTGTTCCATTTTTTCTTGTTCTGAGATGGTCAGTCCCAAATGCCGGTTTGGAATCTGCAATGCGGTGTTACGCGGCACATATCCCAGACATTCGGTTCCGGCATCCAGACAAGCCTCCTTCAGAAAGTTGTAGTGTCTTTCCGATGCAACCTTGTTGAAGATGACCCCGGCCAGTTTCAGCCGGTGGTCGAAGTTCTTGAAGCCGTATATAAGCGGACTAACGCTATACGCGACCGATTGCGCGTTGACAATGAGTATAACAGGGATGTCTAGCCCAATAGCCAGTTCGGCGCTACTGCCTTTCTGTTTGTTATACCCGTCGAAAAGTCCCATCACGCCTTCCACAACTCTAATGTCGGCGTCGGAACCGTAATAGTCGAAACAGTTCTTAATGTGTTCCTCGGAAGCCATAAAGGCATCGAGGTTGACCGAGTCGCGCCGAGCGGCCAATTTGTGGAAAACTGGGTCAATGTAGTCGGGTCCGCATTTGTAGGGCTGTACTTTAAGCCCCATGTTGCTCAAAGCACGCAGAAGTCCCATACAGCACGTCGTCTTGCCACTGTTCGAAGTGGCGGCACCTATCAAAAAGTCTTTCATTTTCTGTTCCGTTTCAGTATAACTTTTAGGGCAACCGGAGCGCCAATCAGTGCGGTAACCGAGTTGATTGGAAGCGCCCCCTCGTAGCCGGGCATACGGGCAATAAGGTTGCACAATAGGGCAATAGATGCACCACAGAGCAGCGTTGCTGGCAACAGAATACGGTGGTCGGCTGTGCATAGCAATGCCCTGCATAGATGCGGTACTGCCAGACCGATAAACATAATGGGGCCGCAATAGGCTGTCACCAGTGCCACTAGAATACCAGAAACTACAATAATGCAGAGTCTGGCCTTACGTATATCCAAACCCAGATTTACGGCATATTGTTCGCCTAAAAGCAGTTGGTTCAGCGGCTTGGCCAGAAGCATGCTAATGGGTAGCATAACGGCCATCAGTGACAGAAATACGGTGATTTGTCCGCCAGTTACTTTCGAGAAAGACCCTAATCCCCATATAACATAGGCTCTTACGTCTTCTTCCGAAGAAAAGTATTTCAGTATGCCTGTTATGGCACTGGCTATGTAGCCGATGAGTACACCCACAATCAGCAATGTGACGTATCCCTCGAAACGCTGCGAGAGATAAACAATAAGAACCATAACAGAAACAGCGCCTGCAATGGCGGCAACTATGATAGCCGAATTTCCGACGAGGCCGAACTGGCTGATGACGCTACCGCCAATTGTTCCGTTTACCAGCACCACGAACGCCACACCCAAACTGGCCGCACTGGAAACACCCAATACCGAAGGACCTGCAAGCGGGTTGTGGAACAATGTTTGCATTTGCAGACCGGCAACCGAAAGGGCTGCTCCGCAAGTTAGTGCTGTAAGTGTTTGCGGCAGCCGCGTTTTCAGCACGATGTTGTTCCACGCTAGGTCGTCGCTCTCGTTGCCAATCAAGATGTTAAAAACGTCGCTAACGGGAATGCTGACTGTGCCGATAATCAGGTTGAGCACTACCAGAAGCGGAATGCTCAACAAAAGCAGTGTCATTATACTTGGTCGTCGCATATCAGTTTAACTATTAATTCACCATTTGTAAAAATTTTGGCGCAGTGGTAGTAGCATAACTCCTTAATTTTGTTGAAGAACGAGTCTGGCATACAGTTCCATAGGTCTCTGGCCATATTAATTCCGTCTATTTTGTCGGCATCGGGTCCGGCTATCGATTTCAAGAACGCCTTGTTCATCTGCACTTTGTGCGAGTGCGTGTTCATGTGTCCTTCAGCCAGTTTAACGGCTTTACCAATCATTATTCCCATCACCACCTTGTGAAAACCCAAGTCTTGAGCCAGTTCAAGGGCCTCACCCACAAAGTTGCCATAATGGATGCAGCGGATGTCGTCTTGCTGGCGTATGGCCGTTTCTCCCTTTTTACCAGAAACTAGTCCGATTTCGGTGCAGCCAATGGCTTTTGCTACTTCAAACTCTCGTTTAAGGCTTCGTACAAAAGCTTCATTGCTAAGAGGATAAACAATTCCAGAAGTGCCGATAATGCTGATGCCTCCAACAACCCCTACTTTGTGGTTGAGGGTGCGTTTTGCCAGTTCCTCTCCGTTTTCAACCGCAATGGTGATTTCGCATCCCTGTTTGGTAAGTTGTCTGACTTCGGCCTCCATCATAGCCCTTGGAGTAGGGTTGACGGCAGGTCCGTTAACAGGAATACCGAGACCGGGTAATGTGACAACGCCAACTCCCCGACCTTGTTTGAACACAATGTCGTTATTCGTAGTCAATACAACCGTAGAAGTGATTCTGCATCCTCTGGTGACGTCGGGGTCGTCGCTGAAATCTTTGACCACCGAAGCGGAACCTTTCGCCTCTATTTGCACAGGAATAGACATAATCTCACCATCGGGAAGTGAGAAATCGACAGTTTCAGGCGTCTCGTCGTATAAGAGCGATAGAAGCGCGGCCTTAGTTGCCGCAGTGGCGCAAGCACCAGTAGTGAATCCGGTTTTCAGTTGGAAAAATCCGGGTACCATAGTCTCCAGTGCTTTTCGCAAACCAATCTTTCCTATCACGTAGGTCCAACTCTGAGGTAGAGGCGGACGCTTTACCACGTAGACGCGAATGCCCAACTGCAAGGCGGCCTTTACTTTCTGTTCAAAACCACCGCTTTCTCCGCTTTCTTTTGTAATAATGGCGTCGCAACCAATGTTCCGCATTAAAAGCGCCTCTTCTTCCAGTGTAGGCAGGGTGTGCTGTTCGTTGTAGAAGAGCAGTCTGCTGGTGGGGAAACCGGCTGAAACGGCCGAATCGATGCTTTCCTTACGGTTGAGGATGCGGAAGAACGAGGGAATGTGTTGCCAGAAATCTTTTAGTTTGCTGATGGTGTTTGTGCCAGTCAGGGCTAGTAGTTTCTCCACACCGTCTTCCCGCATTTTTTCGATGGCTTCCCGATAGTCTTTGCAGTAGGTGACACCGCTGATTTTTGTATCGAAATTTCTTTGTAATCTGATAGTTGGAAGTCCCAATCCAGCAATGGTCCGATGCAGATTTTCTGCAAAAGGGTGTGCGGCATCAACAATACAGCGTATTGCGTGCGTTTTGCAGAAATCCGTCATTTCAGCTTCGGTCATGGCTCCAGCAAGGCGCACCCCATGCTGCAACTCTACTTGCTGCATACTGCTTTTAGTAGAGTAGTAGAAGGTGCCTTCAGCTTGTTCGCACACTTCAACGGCCATTCTGCCTTCTGTGGTACCTCCGAAAATCAAGATCATTCTTTAGCCTTTCTGTATAGATGTGCGAAATGTTTATCGTAAAGTTTACTCAACCCTTCGCGGTTATCGATAGCCTCACCGACAACAATCATAGTGGTGAGTTTCAAATTGTTGCTGGTAAGTAGGTGGGCCAAATCTTTCAGTTGCCCGCGGTAGATGCGCTGTTCCTTCCAAGTGAGTTTGTAGCAGGCTGCAACAGGTGTTTCGGGTGGGTAACCGCCCTCAAGCAGTTCGGTTTGTACTTGTTCGGCAATTCCAGCCGATAGAAAGATGCAAATAGTGGACTGGTGTTGGGCCAACAGTCGCAGTTTTTCTTTTTCGGGCATAGGGGTGCGCCCCTCGCCACGGGTTAAGATAATCGTCTGGCAGCGTTCTGGAATAGTGAATTGGCTTCGTAATTCGGCAGCGGCAGCCTGAAATGAGGAAATGCCTGGCGTTATATGGTAGTCCATATGATATTTGTCGAAAAAGGCCATTTGTTCCTGTATGGCGCCATAGATGCAGGGGTCGCCAGTATGCAGACGCACCACCAATTTATGGTTGTCGTAAAATTCCTTCATAAGGGCGAACTGCTCTTCAAGGTCTAGTTCGGCACTGCTGCGTATTACAGCACCGGGTTTCGCCCCTCGGGTCAGCTCTTTAGGGACTAGACTGCCAGCATATAGGATTAAGTCGGCCTGACTGATGAAACGTTGTCCCCGTACACTGACCAGTTCAGGGTCGCCAGGTCCTGCACCCACAATTTCTATGTGTCCTTCCGGTTTCTGAAGGGTTAGAGCAAAAGTGTAGTTGTAACCATCGGTATTCACTTTTTGTTTGGGAACTACCAGCTGGCCACCTTCGGCCAGGGCGGCTGCCTCGGCAACACCGTAACAGCCCGTCACTTCGTAAACCTTTTCGCTTGGGTTAGGGACCTCTATTTCTGCTAGTTCCTTGGCCGTATATATATGCTGTTTGGCATTTGGCAGCAGTTTACACAACTCTGCCAGCATCGGTTCGTCTTTTTTCAGTTCTATTGTCGCTATCGATGCAATAGACTGAACGGCCAATCCGGTTTCCGTAATTTTTCCGACTAGCGATGTGGCCAAATGGGCAAGCACGTTTTTCTGGCAGCCCACCCCCAGGTGAATACATTGTGGAAAGTATTGTAAATGTAGGCCTTCGTGGCAATACGGACTAACTGCAATTACAACATCGAAGGATGCACTGCTCTGGGTATACGACTGGAACGAACTGAATAAGTGGACGTGTGGCGGACACGAAGACTGAAGGTGTCGTGTCCCCTCGTCGTCCCACTCTAGCACTAGTGCGGTAGGCTTTTTATTAACGAAGTTGGCAATAACCTCATTCATTTTGTTGCGTGATAAACGCGTCATCTGCCAGCCGTACGTTTTTGCCAAAGTGTCGAGCGGCCAGAGACCGGTATTGTCGCTTTGGGTTGTTATAACAGCTTGTGCGCCTATAATTGCGGCAATTTTCCGTGCAAGGTCGTTAGCGCCGCCAACATGTCCGCCAATTACTGGTATGACCCATTTGCCCGTTGTGTCAACACACACCACAGCCGGGTCGGTGTACTTGTCGGAAACAAGACACTGCAATTTGCGTACACAGATGCCGAGGGCCCCAATAAAAACGACAGCGTCGGTATCGGCATCGACCAACTCCGCCGCTATTTTTTCAGCAAGGAGTCTGCCAGTTTCGTTGATGTGCTCGTATTTGATCATTGCGCTTTCAGTATTGTAATGGTGTTGTTGTCGTCGACGGTCAGTTTGTAGACTTCAGACCAGGTCATTCCCACACTAGTTACTCCTTCTTTGAAGAGTTCTAGGCTTTCTTCGCTAACAGAATTGAAAACAATGCATCCGTCAGTCGCCAGAACGCTTTTAATTTTCGCAACCATAGGTAGCAATTGCCCTCCGTGTCCGCCAATAAAGACAGCATCGGGCTGAGGGTATGCCGAAAGGTCGGTTGACATAAAATCGGCAATAACGGGGGTTATGCCCAGAGCGCCAAAATGTCTGGCATTCTGTTGCATAAGTAGTTCGCCTTCCGTTCTGACCTCAAAAGCTGTGATGTGCAGATGTGGGAAACGTAGCTTGGCCTCAATGCTGATGCTGCCCGTACAGAACCCGACATCCCAAAATGTTTTTTTACCTACCAGGTCGAGCGCCGCCAACGAACACAGCCGGATAGGCATTTTGGTAATCATTTTTTTCCGACCGTTCAGTAAGCAGAACTCGCTGTCGGGCAAACCGAAAGGTATGTTTCTGTCGCTGGTCTTCTCCAACAACACGCAATTTGGAGTGGAGTAAGTGTACGTTTGGTTGTAAACACCTACCCGTTCCTCTAGTTCGTTGCCCAACTTTTCACCCACATACATCTTGTAGTTAGTGTAGCCGTAGTCGGTCATCCGTTGCCATATTTGGTGCGGTGTCTTGTTGTGGTCGGTTAGGCAACCAATCAAACTTTGTCCCTCAATCAAGGCTTTGTCTAGTCCGTCCCATGGTCTGCCGGTGAGCGAAACTGTAACCAGATGGTTGTAGGGCATGTTCAGTCTGTGCGCAAGCAGTTGGATGGAGTTGAACGAAGGAATAACGGTTATGTCGCAGTCTTTACACTCGCGTTGTACAGTGGCGGCAAACCCGTAGAACAGCGGATCGCCCGAGGCAAATATAACCACCTCGGTATGTTGGGCATATTGGTCGAACACCTTCGAGAGAGGCACGGTAATAGTAATCCACTCCGCATTTTCGGGTAGTAGCGGCCTGACAATCTCGAAGTGGCGCCTACCGCCGGAAAAAACACGGTGGCAACGTATTGCAGCCTCAACTTCAGGCGGAAACCATTGCCCGTGTTTGTCGCTGATTCCTATTATGATACATTTCTGCATAGGCTACACATCTCTTCCTGGTTCTAACTGTTCGGCATCGGGAAAGGTCAGTACACTGTTAACCAGTGTAGCCGCCAGATTGCTGCCGCCTTTACGGCCGTCGATCAGTATTTTGGGTATTTGAACAAACGGCTTGATTGCGTGTTTGCTCTCTTCTACATGGACAAATCCGACTGGAGCACCGATAACTCCGGCAGGGTTTACTTTCTGTTTCCGAATCAGGTCACAGAGTTCGAGCAGGGCAGTCGGAGCGTTACCGAAGGCATAGAGGGCCGTGGGGTGCTCCTCGGCAGCAATCAGCATACCCGCTTGTGCCCGTGTAATATCCAGCTCTTCCGACATGGTCATAACCCGAGGGTCGTTGATGTAGCAGACCACCTCAATACCCAAGCGTTGGAGCGCCCCTTTGCGTATACCGCTGGCCACCATGGTAACGTCGGTAACAATAGTCTTTATTTCGCCATTGGCAACTTTCTGGTACATTCTGCCAGTTGCGTTATCGTCCATCCACAGCAGGTTTTCCATGTCGAAATCGGCTGTAGTGTGAATGGCGTGGAGCAAAGGCCACAGGCGGTAGAGGGGAACATCCGGATTTTTCAGTTCCTTTTTTATAGTCCGGAACGATTCAATCATAATCGACTGACCAACTCCATACTTTTTCCCTCCATTATCGTCTTTCAGGCTGCCATAATAGCCGCGGGGGGTGACAAACATACTGCCAAAACAGAACGATTGGCTGTTACCGATAATAACAACGGTAAACATGTCAACATCGTTCGGATCAAAATTTTCGAGAGTCGTGACAACAACTTTCTGTTCGTCACGACCGGCTTGTCTGACATACCCCACTGGAGTGTTGCCCTTCCGTTCTTTTAGAAAAAGTTCTTTTAGACGGAAAAGTTGCCAATAGCGGCCGACACTTTTCGGATTATAGACGGCCGTTACAAAGTCGGCTTGGGCGGCCGCACATATTCTTTTCTCAATCAGTTTCCAAGGTGTCATCAGGTCGCTAAGCGATATGACGCAGAAATCGTGACCGATAGGCGCACCCAACAGTGCAGCCGCTTTTTGAAACGCACTAATGCCGGGCAGTACCTCTACTTCAATATCGGCCCCCGACTTACATTTCATTTCGCAGATAAGTGGAGCCATACCATAAATGCCGGCGTCACCGCTCGAAATTACACAGACCGTCTTTCCCTGTAGGGCATAGTCGATAGCCATCTGGGCCCGTTCCTGTTCTTTCTTCATGCCGGTGTCGATGCAGACGGCATCGGTATGCAGGTAGGGTTCTATAAACTGGAAATAGTATTTATAGCCCACAATAACCTCGCTGTTTTTAATGGCGGTAAGCACAGCGGGAGTTATATCATCAGCTGATCCGGGTCCGATTCCTGCAACGTATATCTTCATACTTATTCTTTGAATTTAAGGGCGAGACTTACGCATAACGAACGACCAGGGCTGATTGTCGAGTAATTTGAACTCCAGTAACTGTCGTCAATTTTGTCGAACAGGTTCTCAATACCTATACCCGGTTCGAGGATGAACTGGTCGAAATGGAAGCTGTGGCGGGTAGTGAGGTCCCACTGTCCGTAGCCCGGTGCGTAACCATAGGTGCTACTGTAGCGCTTGTCTTGCGCATATCCGTTCAAACAGATGTTCAAGCCGTATCGACCCCATTTCTTATCCCATGTAGCGTTAATCTGACCGCTATTCCTTACACTCTTGTCAACAGGAGTCTTGGTAACCTCGTAGCTTTGCGACTCCGTGTTCAGCGTCTTGGTTTCAGCCTCGGTATCGATAAACGTATAGCTGCCACCCAAAGAGAAACCGGCAGGCAGATAGAGTTTCAGACTGAAATTAATGCCTCTGATTTCTGCTTTATCGATATTGCTGCGTTGCCTGATGGTAGTCCACCCCTCGTTATAGAGGCTGGTAAGCT
>ODAI013861479.1_pt1 | contig 21881 bp, 18 predicted proteins | sample 1539321 | NCBI WGS metagenome assembly ODAI01 (sample SAMN02144231, study PRJEB22623) | gut metagenome | biome: sheep rumen | host: Ovis aries | place: New Zealand | reverse complement strand
CGGACAATTCATTTTCTTTCAGTTTGTTCAGGCTTTCACATATACGGCGAACACGGGCTGGACTGTCCGACTCGGTATCGAAAAAATCTTTGGGTGCAACGCCGAGATACTCACAGATGAAGAAAAACACCGACATTGACGGAAGTGATTTGCCGTTTTCTATGCTGTTTATATAACCGGGGTTCTGTCCTATGGAAAGGCTCATATCACGGGCGGAAACATTCTTTTCCCCTCTGAGTTTTGCCAGCCTTAATCCAAACTTTTCCTCATCCATGCTATAATTCACCTGCCGTAAATGTATATGTATTATATTATAGCTGATATAAGTTTTAAATGTGTCATAATATTTCTGCAATTACTATTGACATATCAGATTATATCTGATATCATTATATGTAATATCATATGCAAATATAAAAAAATGCAGTAGTAAATAAAAGAAACGGGACACAATGGATTATGGACTATGGATAAACAGTGCAATAGGACAAATTGGTGAGTTGTCATCAGGAACAGGGTTTTTACTTAAAGTTTTTTTGGGGAGGGGCACCGATTAGGCGCAATTATCCGGAGGTAAAAAACGAGAACTTAGAAGGAGATTTAAATACGAAATACATAAAAGTAGAATCCCAAATGTCAGCTATATTGGTAAAGCAGGCAATAATTCATCAAAATGCATAAAGGGATACGGTGAAACTTATGAATAGATTACAGTGTGAACTGTGCGGAAACAACGATTTAGTTAAACAAGACGGAATGTTTGTATGTCAGTTTTGCGGAGCTAAGTACACAGTTGAAGAAGCCAAGAAAATGATGGTCGAGGGTACTGTCAGTATTGACCGTTCAAAAGAACCCTCCGGTCGTCTATATACATTAGCACGCAGAGCAAAAGAAGAGGGAAACTCAGAAAATGCTGCCAAGTATTACAGTCAGATCGTTGAAATGGATCCTGATGATCCGGAAGCCTATTTTTACTCAGTATACTTTCAGGTAAGCAACTGTAAGATCGGTGAGATAGGGATCGCAGCAAATCGCCTTTCAAATGCCTACATATCGACAGTTAAGCTTCTGAAAAATAACGGAAAGATAAGTAATGGCAAAACCGATGAACTGGTCGATTATGCAAATGCAGCAATGAATTTAGCTCAGACTCTTTCTTCGGCAGCGGCCATGCACTACGTAAACAACATCAGCGTATCTGGAATAAAAATTGAAACTTCGGGCCGGATAAGAGAGTGTGTGCAATGTATACTTAAAATCGGAGACTCTTTTTACGATTTGGGTGATAAAGAAAATGCTGCTACATACTACAAAGAAGCTTCTCAAAGTGGAATTACTTTTGTATCCATAGATGATACGGTATTAGCAAGGATTCAAGAAGTTGACCCCGATTATAATTATACAGGTGAAAGTAGTGGCGGTTGTTATATTGCGACCTGTGTGTACGGTTCATATGATTGTCCTCCGGTATGGACATTACGCCGTTATCGTGACTACACACTTGCCAAAACATGGTACGGCAGAGCGTTTATTCATACATACTACGCAATAAGTCCCCACTTTGTTAAAATGTTCGGTGATACAAAATGGTTCAAGAGACTGTGGAAAGAAAAGCTTGATAAAATGGTTTCTTATTTACAGGCAAAGGGAATCAAAGACTCCCCGTATAACGACATACAGTGGTAATACAATGATAATGGCATACCCGATAAGAGCCGCTTGGATATATCCACAACACTCTACGGCTGATGATACATTCCATATCCCATTAATGAAAAAAGACCGACAGGATCTTTCACCTGTCGGTCTTTTCCGTATCCCGTTATTGACTTATCCTACCCGATAAACAGCTTATTTCCCAGCGCTGCAAAGATGTACATCGTGTGCACAAAGCCGCAGCGGGAACATCTGCCTGCGGCCTCTTTGTAAGGGGCATTTCTTTTTTGGCTGTGATCGCTGCGGGTAATACAGTCCGGTACTGTCCCGGTATGTCATTTACCGCTTACACTGTCGATCACGCCCTGTATTATCTGAGGGTCGGGATATCCCTCTCCGTTTTTTCCCTTTATCCCGTACTGCATCGCATCTGCAAAATTATCGGCCATACATTCTTCCGGGTCTATGACATAGTATGTATTTCTTCCGAACACCTCATCGAAATCGCTTGCCTGTTCACGGGTATAATAAGTGTCTGTTCCGTCTGTCGGGACAAGCACCGGCTCATTATCCCATCCCGGAGAGGATCCGTCATCCGGATAGTCCTGTTTGCAGATCCACACAAGGAAACAATCTGTTTTCCGGCCGTCTACGGTAAATGACGCATACGCATCGTGGTGTTCCACATCCGGGTTGCTGAAGTACCTGTCTTTTATACACGGCGGGAACTCAAAATCGGCATCTGCCGTCCTGAAGTTTATAAGGCTGTACATATCAGCCCTGAAGTCCGGGTCGTTCCTTGTGAGGCAATGAAACAGCTCGTGCCACATAAGATGTTCAAAATATCCTCCCGGAAAAATGCTGAGCATTATGTTGACAGGTTCGAGATATATCTGCGTACCGTGTGTATATCCGGCATTGCCGCCCTCTGTTTTCATACCTGTCTTTATGTACACTATTTCTTCCTTAAGAGGGAGGGTATGACCCTTCAGCTTTATTTTCAGAGCCATTCCTGCGATACAGCGATCCATAAGGTATTTTTCCGCAAAGTTGAAATCCCGGATCTCCTCCGCACTTGAGCTCATCAGCTCCTCTTTGGCAGCAGAATGTTTCCCTGACCTGTAGTCTATATCATTCTGTGTCATATTATCATAATATGCGGTGTTCGACATCAAAAGGTCTTTTCCCTCTTCGGCAGAAGCGAAGCGATGGGGTATCTTTCCCGCAAACAGCAGTGTTATGCTTATATCGGCTATGATAAGTGTCAGCAGGATAATGCCGATGATCCGCAGGCTCCATTTATCGGTCTTCTTCCTGATGCTTTCCTTTTCCATATTAAGGTTTATTTCTCACTTTCTGCGTCCTTATGCGGAGAATACCCTCGTCACAAACGGTACACTGCCCGATGCTAATATTTATGTCCCTATTTACAAAAGTGTTTCTGTATGTTCAAACTTGGATCTGTTGATCCAAAACGCCTCTTATCGAATCCTCATAGCTTTCTGTGATCAAAGTGATCTTTTCTCCATAAGACTTGTAGCCATTAATGATCCGATGATTGTCTTGTTTCAGTTGTTCAGCTGTACAATAAGAGTCATCGAGCCTTCTTTCAATGTCAGAACCATGTGATTTGATATCTTCAAAATGCGAACTTATATATTCATCAGACATTGCAAGACAGATGAATCTTATCAACTGAAGATACTGCTCATCAAAACTGTTTCTCCAGTCAAAAGGAATATAACAGACCTCAACAATAAGGTTTTGCTTATTCTCAATAGCAGTCTTTATCATCTCTCGAACTATTGGCCAAAGATAATCTGTCAGCTCATCGTCATCTTCCGGTGTGAGAGTCGTTATGCCACTGCGAATAAGCCCCATCTTCAAATGGTCAATTGAACAATACGGATATTGGTATTTTTGAAGCATCCGTTGTGCCAGAACAGTTTTTCCAGCATGGGATGCGCCTGCTATAATTATTACCATCTTTTCCTCGTCAAATAATGATCTGGATCATTCTATTATGGGCAACACAAATGTAAAAAGGGAGATATTTATTCTGCGGAACAATGATACCGGCAGGCGCCTTTTTTGCTATGGTCTCCTTGACCTGCCTGTCAGCCGATAAACAGCTTATTTCCCAGCGCTGCAAAGATGTACATCGCAGCTGGAAGGACGAAATAGCAGCTGTCAAAGCGGTCTACCATGCCGCCGTGTCCCGGGAACAGCTTTCCGAAATCCTTTATGCCGTACTCACGCTTGATAAGCGAAGCCGCAAGGTCTCCGAAAATGCTTACCACATCGCAAACAAAAACAAGCAGCAGCAGCACGGGGAAGCCTATGTCGAAATGTATGCCGTTTGAGGCAAGAACAGCTCTGTATACAAGGGCATATATCACAAATACCGCCATTGACACGAGCCCGCCGCCCACAGCACCCTCGATGGTCTTTTTCGGGGATATGTCCGGGCAGAGCTTGTGCTTTCCTATGGCGGAGCCCACGAAATACGCTCCCGCATCGGGAAGCCATGCAGCCATAAGAGCCATCACCACATAACAGGGACCGTGCACCTCATCAAGGCGTATAAGGGAGATAAGGCAGGTGGTGGGCAGAGTTATGAGGGTGGTGGATGTACACATTATAGCCAGTTTGTTGTAGGACATTTTCTTGTTGTCCGCCACAAAGCCCGCAAACATCAGGAATGCCCAGACCATGGCTATCAGCAGCCTTATGCCCAGATCCACGCTGAAATAGGTGGTAACGGGGATAGATACCGCAAAAAGCTGGCAGAAGATATAGTGTACACGAAACTCCCCGAAGCCCGTCTTGCAGGCAGTGAGCAGCTCATGCACTCCCAGCGCCGCAAGGGCTGCGATGGTGACGGGGAAAAGCGGAGTATTGCGGAGGATAAGTACAGTTATGCCGAAGGCTATGCCTACCACAGCAGTCAATATTCTTTTTGCCATCATATACCTCCGAAACGCCGCTGCCTGCGGGAATATTCTTCAAGAGCCAAGTAAAGCTCCTTCTTGTCGAAATCGGGCCAGAGTGTGTCAGTAAAATAAAGCTCGGAATACGTCCCCTGCCACATGAGGAAGTTGGAGAGCCGCTGCTCCCCGCTGGTGCGGATGATGTAGTCACAGTCGGGGGCAGGATAGGTGTACAGCTCCCTTTCTATCGCATCCTCGTCTATGTCAGCCGGGGATATCTCCCCCGCAGCCGCCTTTTCTGCCAGGATACGGGCAGCCCTTACCACCTCATCCCTGCCGCCGTAGTTCATGGCAAGGAAAATGGTGAAGCCTTCTATATCCGCCGTTTCCTTTTCAAGGCGTATCATTTTCTCCCTGAGGGAGCTGCTGAAAAGGGACTTGTCCCCTATGAAGACCAGCCTTGATTTGTCAAAGCGTTCCTCAGCCTCATCAAGGTATTCGTCAAAAAGGCGCATGAGGACATCCACCTCCTCCTTCGGTCTTTTCCAGTTTTCCGTGGAAAAGGCGTAGCAGGTGACATATTTTATGCCTATCTCCCTGCATTCACGGAGTATCTTTCTCATCGCCTCCGCCCCTGCCTTGTGACCGAAAGTGCGGGGCATTCCCCTTTTCTTCGCCCAACGGCCGTTGCCGTCCATTATTATCCCCAGATGAACGGGGAGAGTCATTATTTCTTTTTCCATACCGATCCAAACTGTATGATAAATTGCTTACCTGCGCTTGCCGCCTGCGATCATGAGAGCGGGCTTATACTAATTCTTCCTCGATGTATAGACGATCTCCAAGCCTCAAATCCCTTATATTCAAGCATTTGCGGCTTGTTTCTTGTCTATACATCGGTCAGAAATTAGTATTAGATACCGGATCATCCCTGCCGGCTCATCAGGCTGCCGCACCCCTGTCCCTTCTTTTTCATCAGGCCCCGGGATACAGCAGCTCATTTCCCGATCTGCTCCGGCAGCCGTGCCGATCAAACGGTCATTATCTCCTTTTCCTTTTCGGAAACAGCCTTGTCTACCTCCTCGATAGCCTTGTCCGTTACCTTCTGGAGCTCCTTTTCCAGATCCTTGACATCATCCTCGGTGATCTCGGAATTCTTCTTCATTGCCTTTACCTTGTCCATGGCATCTCTGCGGGCATTGCGGATAGTGACCTTTGCCTGCTCACCGTCGTTCTTGACCTGCTTTACCAGTTCCTTTCTGCGCTCCTCTGTGGGCTGGGGGAAGGTAAGGCGCAGCACCTGACCGTCATTGGTGGGGTTTATGCCTATCTCGGAAGCCTGTATCGCCTTTTCGATAGCCTTGAGGGATGACTTGTCCCAGGGCTGGATCACCAGCACTCTCGCCTCGGAAACACTTACGGCTGCCATCTGGTTGATGGGAGTGGGAGTTCCGTAGTAGTCCACCTGTACCTTGTCAAGAACGGCAGGATTGGCTCTGCCTGCCCTGATGGTGGAAAATTCACGGTTGAGGGAATTGATGCACTTGTCCATTTTGTCCTTGGCGCTCTTTACCTGTTCGTTCATAATAATTGCTCCTTTTTATTGAATATTTTTTGATATTGCTTTGTATCAGTCGGGTACCACCAGCGTGCCCACATCTTCGCCCATGCAGGCACGGTAGATGTTTTCGGGATCCTTCAGGTCGAAAACGAGGATGGGCAGGTTGTTGTCCTTGCACATGGAAGCAGCGGTGCTGTCCATCACCTGCAGGTTCCTCATGAGCACCTCGCCGAAGGTGAGCCTGTCAAACTTCACTGCATCGGCATACTTGTTGGGATCCTTGTCGTATACACCATCCACCATGGTGGCCTTCAGAACGATGTCCGCCTCTATCTCCGCAGCACGCAGCGTGGATGCTGTATCGGTGGAAAAGAAGGGATTTCCCGTGCCGCAGCCGAAAATGACTATCCTGCCCTTTTCAAAGTGGCGCATGGCTCTGTTCCTGATGTAGGGCTCTGCCACCTGAGGCATGGAAATGGCTGTCTGTACACGCACGTCAAGACCCAGCGACTCCAGCACATCTGCCACCGCAAGGGCATTCATGGTAGTGGCAAGCATCCCTATGTGATCGGCTCTCGTCCTGTCCATGGCACCGCTGGAACGGCCTCTCCAGAAGTTTCCGCCGCCTACGACTATGCCTATCTGTACGCCCTCATCCGCACATTTCTTTATGGATTCGCATATGGGGGTGATAACGGAGTAGTCAAGACCGGTCCTCTTTTCTCCCGCAAGGGCTTCTCCGCTGAGTTTCAACAGCACTCTTTTGTACTTTGCAGCCATAATAATGATTCTCCTTTGTAAAATACTCACTCTTTTATCCCGTACCATCTGGGCAGAGCCTCTAAGAACGAAGGCTCCGGCTCATAGCGCCCCTCTTCGTTGTACCCGCCGGAGGGCAGGAGCAGTGAAGCAGGGCTTTTGCTTCGTTCAAGTATATAGTCCGTTGCAGGGCTTATGTCCTGCATATCGTATATACTTATGTCCGTAGCCGCTCCCGCAGCCACAAGGGAATTATACACATCCTCCCTGTTGGAGCGGAAGGTTGAACGGCAGCCGTTGTTTATCAGTTCCACCGTAAGGTTGCCCAGAATGAGCATCCTTTCTTCCTCACCCTCTGTGTATTCCGGGAAGGTGAGCACTCTCCTCAGGTTCTTTGTGTCAAGGATAAGGCTCCCCTCACGGATGATGGTGTTTTCGTCCGGGTCGGCGGAGGTGTATATAAGATTGTAGGGAACATTGTAGGAAATGTTTCCGCAGCTGTCGGAAAAGATACTGAAGCTCTGGGAGGTTATGAGCATATACTTGTCTATGCCTATTTTAAGCACCTGCTCCAGTACATCCCTTGCAGCGGTGATCCCCCCTGCGGTGTACACATCGTAAAGGCTCGACCCTCCCGTTTCAAGGTCGGAATGGAGAGGAGTGACATAAAGCTTCTGCTGCTCGGCGGAGAGCCTGAACAGTACAAAGCACACTCCCGAAGGCCTCTGCGACGCATCATACACGCCCAGCACAGTCATGGAATCGAGCTCCCCGGGGATGAAGCTGCTGTCCTCCTCGGCGGTTTTGGCGGAATTCTTTTCCGTCTGCTCTGCCTGATACCTGTTTATAAGTATCAGGCCTGCGCCGCCTATGACCGCAAGTGCAGTGAAAAAGGCGAGCACATAGGTTATTATGATCTTGAAAGTCTTCTTTGACATTTTATTCCCCGTCCTCCGTATGAGCGCAGGACAAAGCAGTCTCTATGAGCACATCATCGTCCCTGTCATGATAGTAGCCGTGTCCCTCGGCAGCGGAGATTATATCCCATCTCACCACATCTATGCCGTAGATGTCGAATATCTGCGCCCTTATCTCGTTTATGCGCCTGTACTCGGTGCTGTTTATGAAATCAAGTATGAAGTGGGCACGGTTTATGGCTTTGCTGCCCTTGAGGAAAAGCACCGTCCTTCCCATTTTCTGATGGGTGAAGCGGTCATCCTCTCGCAAAAGGGAGGAAAAGAACCAGTTTCCGAAGGGGAGATCGTCAAGAGCGGATTCAAAGCCTTCGCTTCTTATCAGCTCCACGGTAAAGTAAACATCATCATCCACAAAATCCGCCACATCGTCACAGAATGTCTTTATCTTTCTGATGTTTATACCCATTTTCTGGTAGCCCTTGCTGTTTATGATGTGGTAGGGGGCGTACTCTATGATGCGGTAGTTGTCCTTGAGCCTCGAAAGGTTGTCGGAGAAGCTGACGATGCCCGTGTACCTGGCGGAAAGCTCGGAGATATCCATTCTTTCCTTTGCGGTGAGTATGGAGGAGAAATACTGCCTTGCGGAAGGGTATTTGTCGGAGATCACATAGGTGGAATTTACCGTAAAGCCCAGTCTTCTCAGGTTGAATGAGGATATGAGCGAAAGATCCGCATCCGGCCGCAGCTTTTTGTAGATATCCTTTATCTCGGAGATATAGTAGAAATCCGCCTTCAGCTTCTTTTTGAGAAGCTCCGTATCCTCCTCCGGCAGGGGCTTTTCGGTGGTGATGTACATACCGTTGATGTAGTAATCCGAAATGGCATTGAACCAGTTGGACTTTACCGTAGGGGGGCGTATCCCGTATTCATCATACATTATCTTGGAAAGGTCGTCTATGGATATGGGGGCAAGGGAGAACATGAGCTGCCTTACAGCTTCATCCCTGTCAAACTCCCCGAACTCTATCATGGGCATCTTGTTGAACTTTATGTATGTGTTGCCCTTCTTTTCGTAGATCTTTCTCAGCAGGTTATGGAGCTCGTATTCGTCCCTTATGTCGTAGCGCTCCATGACCTCGGGGTACTTGTTGAAGAATTTGAGGGCGGAGTAATGCACATCCCTGTAACGCTCCAGATCGAGAGTGGACAGCAGCTCCGTGTAGTCTCCCGCATCTATGTCGTAGTACCGGAAGCGCCTGTTCTGCTTCCACAGGACTATCCTTGACTGGGAAACATAGTTTTCAAAGGTGCGGTACATCCCCTCGGTGGTCATAAGGTTCCTGTGTCCCTGAAGAGAATGTTCCTTTATAAAGCTCCTGTACATCTCATAGAATTCGTCGAACCTGACCTCCTCTATGCAGCGGGTCTCTATGATGAACCTTTCCACAGATGTCCGTGTAAGGCGCACCTTTATGCCGTCTACCGTTATGTAGTCCCCGAAGGCACGGTGTATGGCCGTGCGGATGGGTGCGGGCAGCCTTGTGTCCTCATGAGCCACAGCCAGCAGCTTGTCTCCCCTCACCCTGTATTTAAGGGCAAGGTACATATACACATCCTCTTCCTCACCGGTTATCCTGGAAAAGGCGTCCTTGTCCACATCATACCTGGAGAAAAGGTATCCGAACCTGTCCTCCCTGACGGGACCGTTGGCGGCAATGATAGCCAGCACCCTCTTTTCTATCTGCCTTATGCGCTCCCTTGTGAGCCCCTCCTCTATCGCTACCTGTTCAAGAGTTGCGCCCTCCAGCCTGCGTGCAAAGACCTTCTTCTGCTTTTCGTTGGTGCTGCTTTCCACTATTTCCCTGAAAGAAGGCAGAGCCTGTATGTAAACGCCGTCGCAGCACACCACCTGCGAGTTGTCCTTCATCTTCTTCAGGACATTTTTTACATCGGCGGCTGTATACCTGTTGGTAAGGCTGCTCATAAGATCCTCACCGGAGAGCCCCGTGTCCGCATTTTCCGCAAGTATACGCAGTATCTCGTCATGTATGGCTATCACGATCTGCCTTTTGCTGGAAAATTCCGCACTGTCGTAGCTTACGGAGTTGGAGGGAGCAGTGTACCTCTTTATCATCTCCTTTATCTCCAGAGCGGACTTTTTCCCCAGGTTCTGCAGACCCGCTATTTCTCTGTCGCTCAGCATCAGAAGCTCGGAAAGAGTGTTTATCCCCGCATTTCTCAGGCAGTTGTAGGGGCGGGATGAAAGGTCTGTGTCCTCCAGGGCATAGTTTTTGAAATACATTCCGTTGTACTCAAAGACCTTGTAATCCTCCACGATATTGTCCACCTCATTGGGAACTATGGTGGCAGGCGGGTTTTCAAGGTATTCCTCCTGAAGGCTGATTATCTCGGATATGCTCTTTTCTCCCAGATTCTGTATATCCGTCAGATCTGCCGGGGTAAGGAGCATAAGGTCTCTGTATGTGAGTATCCCCGCACGGCGCAGGGAGTTGAAGGCTCTGTTGGACAGCTTCAGGTTTTCAAGAGGTATCTCGGAATCTATTTCTCTTTCAACGTATTTCATATTCTTTCCTATTCTTTGTTCGTTATCTTTATTATCTGGTCCACCAGAATATCAAGGTCGGGCTTTGCATACTGTGCCTGCGCACCTGCTTCTATGCACCTTTCCGTCATTTTCTCGTCTATGAGGGAGGAGAAAAGTATCACCGGTATATCCCGCAGCTTATCCTCCGCCCTTATCTTCTTCGTAAGAGCGATACCGTCCATGATGGGCATCTCTATGTCGCTCACAAGGCAGTCTACCTTTTCACCGGTGCCGCAGAGATAATCCCATGCCTCTTCGCCGTTGGCAAACATGGTGATATTCGTGAATCCCAGCTCCCTGAGCGCCTTTTCCGCCTTTCTGCGGAGGAAAGGGGAATCATCCACCAGCACAAGGTGAGCATCCTTATGCCTTATGCGCCCCTTGTCTATGGTGCTCATATCGTCTGCGGGAGTTTCACCGGCAATGTCCGCCAGTATCTTTTCAAAATCCAGTATGACTATTATCCTGTCCTCTACCTTTGCCACTCCCGTGGAAATAACGGCATTCTCCCCCGCTATAAGGGAGGGGGGCTCGTTTATCTCTCTCCAGGATATCCTGCGAAAGCCTTTCACTCCGCCCACTCTGAACGCCACGTTTACCGCATTGAACCGGCATACTATGAAGATGCTCTTAGCATCCTTCCTCTCATATCCCAGCACCCTGTGAAGGTCTATTACGGTGATAAGCTGATCTCTCGGTATTATCACGCCCTCCACCGCCTCCGGTGAATTGGGTATGGGGGTGATGGCGCAATCCTGCATTATCTCGCTTACTTTGGAAATGTTTATGCCGTAGCTGTTTCCCCCCACGGTAAACTCCAGAAGCTCCACCTCCGTGGAATCGCTGCGGGTAAGTATATCTGCCTGCATTATATCACCTCGGTATGACAACGGGTAAGATCATTATTTCCCGGGCGTGGTCTCATAGACCACCACAGCCTGCTTCCCAAGCTGTATATAGCGTTTTTCAAACACATCTCTCTTGTAAGCCGTGGGGCCTTTCAGCGGGTCGTTCACTATTATGGTGCCCTGCTCATTGTTGTAGCCCGTGATGAGCACACAATGCTCCTCTGCCAGCCACGTCACCTTTTCTCCCGTCTGCAGATCCGTCCAGGATCTGGTGTAGTAGGGCTCCGCCATGTCTATGGTGACCCATGCTATAACGGGTATGCCCATATCCACATAGTGGAGCAGGTCGTCAAGGGATGAGCCGTCCAGGTTCTTCACCTCAAAGCTCCTGCCCTTCACACCGGAAAGAAAGCTGTTGGCACAGTTGACTATCACGGGGGAATAGCAGCCGTATGAGTTCTTTGAGCGGGGGTCTCCCGCAAATTTTCTTCTGAAGGACACCGTCCATGCAAGATCCTTCTCCAGATAATAATCCGCAAGGGTCTCCTTGCTGACGGATATGCCCATGTCGTTTATTGCCATGGTAAGGCTCGTGACCTCACAGCCCGTAGGCAGGGAGGGGAGCTGCAGCACGGACTTCACCTTCAGATACCCCGACTTTTTCAGGGGGCGGGGAGCCACATAGGTCTTGTAGGCATAGGAGCGCAGCGCAGGCTTTGCACAGGCCACCACCACATCGTAATAGCCCCATGTAAGGTCTGTGACCCTTGTGCTGCGTGCAGTGGCGGGGCGCCAGGATTTCCCGCCGTCAAGGCTCAGCATATAGGCTCTCCCCTTTTCAAAGGATGGGATGTTCACTGCTATGCTGCCGTTCCCTACGCGATCCTCGCAGTTGGTGCGCACCTCTATCTCCAGCCCGGACTTTTCGCCTTTTCCGGGTATATGTATGGTCTGCACTCTCGGCTTTGCCGTCACATCGTCCTTTATGCGGGCACAAAGCTGATAGTCTCCGGGGCTGCGGTCCTTCATCACAAGGCCGCCGCTCCCTATCCTTATCCAGTGCCTGCCGCCGTCGGTGCTGATCTCCGCCTCATCTCCGGGAGCCGTCCCCGACACGCTGATATGAAGGTCTCTGCCCACCACACGCCCCTCGGCGGTTATGGCGGAGCACCTTGCTCCCGGTATCAGGAGCACTGCCCCCCAAGCAAAAAGAAATGGCAAAATATGACCGCAAACAGGTTTTTTCTTCCGAAAAAATATCAAGATCTTTTTCTCTCCGTTTCGTATTTTATTTTTTCACTTTCAAACAGACCCGCAATGCCCTTGTCGTGGTGTGATGTGGAAAAAAGGGCATAAACTTCGCCGTCTTCGTAAATAATACAAGAACGGAAAGGGTTTGATGAATCTGTGTAGAGCCTGCCGTATACGGCTCTCTGCTCCGTGTCGGGAGTGGAGCTCACCGCAAAGCGCTGCTCCTCGGTAGGGTCCCCCGCCTCAAAGGGGATGAGCGAAACAGCCGTTTCGGTGTCCTGTGTCTCCGACGAAAAGCATATATACAGCCTGTCGCTGTCAAAGCCGCTGTGGAGCCTTATGTATTCAAGCTCCCAGCCCTCCGGCACAGTCTGCATATCTATCTCCTTCATGGCTGCCGTGTAGAGGGCAGGCGAAGGATCTTTTTCATAAAGGGCATAGGTGAAGCTGAGATCTTTTGTCAGAAGCTGCCAGCCTATGTAACACACCGCAAATATAAGCAGGGAAAGCACCGTGTACAGCCCGTTCTTAGGGTCACGGGGCGGCCTCCCCTCCTCCCGCTCGTCCTTTTCGGGAGGGCTTATATCCTCGGTCTCCTTTTCTTCATTCATTTGCTGTTACCTCGCTGTGCGTGAGCTGCAGATCGGATCACGCCTTGCCTAAACCACCTGAAGGATATAAAATTTCAGGTAGTCCGTCTGCTCGCAGCCCATAAGTATGGGATGATCGGGAGCCTGTCTGCGCTCCTCCACCAGTTTCAGGCTGACACCCGCCGCCCGTGCCGCCTCGGTCAGCATCTCACGGAAAAGGGGCGCAGTCATGAAATGGGAGCAGGAAGCCGTTCCCAGAAAGCCGCCTCTCGGCAGCAGCCTCATGGCAAGGGTGTTTATCTCCAGATAACCGTTCCTTGCGTTGCCAACGGTCTTTTTTGACTTGGTGAATGCGGGGGGATCCAGTATGATAAGATCCGCTTCCCTGTCGTGCAGGGCGATGCGGCTTTTGAGCGCATCGAAAACATCGCTTTGACGGGTGATGATATCCAGCCCGTTCAGAGCGGCATTCTCCCGTGTCATCTCAATGGCGGAGGCGGAAATGTCTATGGCAGTCACCTTTTTGGCTCCGGCAGCGGCACAGTTCAGGGCGAAGGAGCCTGTGTGGGTGCAGCAGTCAAGGACAGTGCGCCCCTTTGCCAGTGCGGCTATGGCACGGCGGTTGTACTTCTGGTCAAGGAAAAAGCCCGTTTTCTGACCGTTTTCCACATCCACCTTGTAGATAATGCCGTTTTCGGTGATGAGGGTCACGGGGGACACATCCCCCTTCCTCATGTACCAGCCCTTTTCCTGAGCCATTCCCTCCAGCTCACAGATCTTGGAATCGTTTCTCAGGTACACTCCCTTTATGTCTATGCCGTCCTCCGAAAGGATGTCCGTCAGGGCAGGGACAATCATATCCAGCCGCTGACGGGTGCCGAGAGACAGCACCTGCACGGAGAGGATATCTCCGAAGCGATCCACCGTCAGCCCCGGAAAGCCGTCCGCTTCACCGAAGATGAGCCTTGCAGCCGAAAGATCCTCCTTCGGCATGACCGCCTTCCTGTATTCCCATGCGTAGCGCACCCGCCGCCCGAAAAAGGCCTCATCAAAGAGGTCGTTGGTATTTCGTGAGATGATGCGCAGTGTGATTCGGGATGAGCTGTTGTAGAAGCCGGTGCCCAGATAGCGCCCCTTTTCACTTACCACATCCGCAAGCCCGCCGTCCTCGGGCGTGCCGCCCATTCCCAATATCTCATTGTCATATACCCAGGGGTCGCCTGCGGAGCAGCGTTTTGCGCACCGCCGATCCACTGTTGCCACGGGAAATCGTCTCTTCTGCATACTATTTCCTTTCACCCTATTTTACTAAATTATCATTATAACATATATCAATGGATAAGTCAATAGTTTTGCGGTGAATAAAAAGAGCAGCCCTGACAGCCGCTCTTTCGGGTCTTGTTATTTATACTGATTTCTGACCGATGTATAGACAAGAAACAAGCCGCAAATGCTTGAATATAAGGGATTTGAGGCTTGGAGATTGTCTATACATCGAGGAAGAATTAGTATTATGCCGTGGATATATCCCGGCAGGAAAACCGAAGCATACAGAAATGTCCCGCCCAAAGGGCGGGACAGATGCTGCCGCAGACCTATATACCGCAGAAAGCGGACGGCTGTCCGATATGCACGCAGAAAGAAACAAACGGGTGGCTGTCGGCTCTGCCGACCATATGACAGGGGCTTTCCCGATCATGATAAGCCACCGAGCCAAAATGCGATATGCACGCAGAAAGGAACAAACGGGTGGCTGTCGGCTCTGCCGACCGGTTTATTGATCGGCGTACTCGGATCCTATGCCGAGGTACTCTTCAAGGGTAAGACCCGTGTCATCCACAGCCTTAGCGGTATCCTTGCCCAGATAGCGGATGTGCCAGGGCTCGAACTTGTAGCCCGTAACGCTTTCCTTGCCGTCGGGGTAACGGATGATAAAGCCGTATTCCACACAGTGCTCCTTGAGCCATTCATATTCGGGCGTGTCGGCAAAGCTGTCGTCAATGGTGTTTACATCAAAGGCGAGCCCGGTCTGATGCTCGGAATGGCCGGGACGGGCAGAGAACCTGTCTGCCGCCTCCTGTCCGTACTGTGCCACATAGCTGTCATAGAGAGTAGACTGGTAGTCGTAGGAACGGTAGCCCGACACCACAAAGAGATTGAGGCCTTCGGCCTGCGCTGCCGCTGCCATGTCGTCGAAGGCTGCCTGCGCCTCAGGATTTACATCCGGAGCGTATTCCGCAGGAAGGGCATAAGTCTTGTTGGCAACGATGATGCCCTCGATGTAGGTGGGCTCTGTTGCACTGGCATTTACCCTGACGGAAACATTTGCCTCCACATCCGGGTTGGATTCGCTCTTTACGGTGATGATGCAGTCTCCCACACCTACGGCGGTAATGTTGCCGTATTCATCCACTGTGGCTACATTCTCATCGGAGGAGGACCAGATCTCTCCCTTGTCGTAGGCATCATCCGGGTACATGCTGACAATGGGCTGAGTAGTGCCCCCGGTCTCAAGGGTAGCGGTGTAGAAGGTCAGGTTTATCTGCTTTACGGCTCCGGGCTCATCATCCTCGTTCACGGTGATGAAGTCGCCGTCGGAAGGCTCCTCGGAGACCGCTGCGGCACCGTTCATGTCACCTCTTACACGCACGCTCACGCTGGCAAACACCTTCGGATTGTCAGATGACTTTACGGTAACAACAGCATAGCCGGGAGAAACGGCAGTGATATTACCCTTTCCGTCCACCTTTGCCACGGAGGGGTCGGAGGATGACCAGTCTTCCGAGAAATCATCCGCCCATGAGGGGTACATGGAAACATAGGGCATTTCCGTGTCCCCCACATCCATGGTGAAATTGTAGTCGGTCAGGTAGATCTCGTGTACCCTGTCGTCGTCGTAGTCCTCGTCATAGTCCACCACATGAACGCTTACACAGGCAAATACCCTGCTGTTCACGGCACTTGCGACAGTGATGGTAGCATAGCCCCCGGAAACGCCGGTGATAAGTCCTCTGTCATCGACTGTGGCAACGGAGGTGTCGCTGGATGTCCATATCTCGGACTTGTCCTCCGCATCCTCGGGATACATGGTGACGATAGGCATGAACTGATCGTCAATGTCCATCTCCACATCGTAGTAGGAAAGCTCTATGCCTGTTATGGGGGAGGCGGCAGCAGCGGGAGCCGAAACGGTATTCACCTTTTCCTCCGTCTGCTCGGGCACCTCTGTGGGGGCAGTGGTAGCCGTGTTCCAGATCTCATTTGTCGCCTGAGTCTGCACTTCGGTCTGTACCCCTGTTACGCTTACGGTATCAGTGGGGTCTGCGGTATTTCCTCCATTCCCTTCGGATGATGAGGATGAGCAGCCCGCAAGAAGGATCGCCAGCACAGCGGCAGAGAGCCTCCTTATCTGTTTGTATTCCTTTTTCATATTCTTCACCTTTATATTATCCTTTGATCCAATAACCTTGAAAAACTATTATAACATATGCCACGGCGGATTTCAAGCTATTATTTATTACAATTTGAACAAAATTGAAAAGCGGCAGTCATACTGCCGCTTTATCGCAATAAACTATTCAATATCGATCCCTTCGGATCACTTTCCGCCCTGACCGTATTTTTTTACAGCCATTTTCAGATACAGGGGCTTTACTATAAAAATGATGACAAATGCAGCTATAAGGGACATCACCAGGGACTTGAAGAAGGTGCTGCCCAGATGGAACTGCTTGTTCGCCATGAACCACGCCATAAGCACCATGCAGAAGGTGATGAGGGGCGTGTATATAAGGTCGGAGACCACCGAGCCCAGCACTCTTGCGCCCGCAGTGCCTTCCTTGAGCCCCGCCATGCCGCAGATCATGCCCTCTATCATGCCCACTCTCACGGAAAAGCCGATGAAAAGGGATATGACGAAGCTGACCGCAAAGCTGACAAGAAAGCCCGGAAGGGTAAAGCCCTTTTCTGAGGTCAGCACTCCCAGAAGTGACAGGCAAAAGCTGAGGGTAAGACCCATAACGATATTCATAAAGCTGCCGATCTTCCTGTTCTGTTCATCCATAGGAAGGACACCTCCAATACTCTTCTGCTAAAATTTCCGCTACAATGATAATATCACATTTTTCCCTTTCCGTCAAGGGATGGCGGCGCTTTTACACCACTACCTTTTCAAAATCCGCCTTGGGGTGCTTGCAGAGAGGACAGACAAAGTCCTCGGGAAGCTCCTCGCCTTCCCATTCATAGCCGCAGACGGTGCATCTCCACACGGTCTTTCCCTCCGGGGTCTTCCCCACCGCTTCGGGCTTCGGCTTTATGTTCTTCAGATAATGCTCATAGGTGCAGGAGGGCGCTTCCGACAAGACCTCCATTTCCGTGGGCACGCAGATAAAGAGAGTATGGGAACCGAGATCCGCACAGCTTTCCACCTTCAGGGAAATATAGGCGTTGGTCCCTTTGGTGATGTAGGGTATGCCGTTTTCCGCCGTTTTGAAGTCGGCGGAAGTGAGCCCCGCAAACTTGTCCGTGTCCCTGCCGCTTTGAAAGCCGAACCTTTTGAAAAGAGCAAAACCGGCATCCTCCGAAATCACGGAAATATTGCAGACCCCTGTCTCCTTTATAAGGTCATGGGTATGGTTCTCCTTGTTCACCGCAATAGTCACCCTGTCTGCGGATGCCTGCACCGCAGTGTTGATGATACATCCCCCTGCCCTGCCGTCTTTTGAGACCGTACACACGAACAGCCCGTAGGATTTTTTGTGAAAAGCCTTCTTGTCCATATTATGCTCCTTTCTCATTGCCGCAGCTCTTACAGCAGATATTTGTCAGCCGCAAATGCTTGAATATAAGGGGTTTGAGGCTTGGAGATCGTCTATACATCGAGGAAGGATCAGTATTATCCGTCTCCGCTCCTCCTCTGCAAGCTCCTTTTCTTTCTTTATGTTAACATATATTGAACATACTTGTCAAGGTTTTTCTGCCGTCATGTAAGCCAAAGTGCGGATCCCGTAAATTTTGCAGGATTTTACATTTTATATTGCATATATTGGTGGATTTGACACATTATCACCCGTTTATAAGGATATATTATTATGTTTTTGAATTTTCACAAGCCAAATATTGCATATCATAATTACCTCTTAGATATTTTCAACAGAAAACACCCCTATCCCGTCACTCTGTTTGGTGAACTGCCCGAATTTGCCCAAAACCTATTGACAAAGCCCCTCAAAAGATATATATTTATATCATCGAGGGGAGGGGCACGAAGAAGTGCTCCGGAGTTCACCCGAGTATCAACAAATGAAATGGCAATGGCGCCGGCAGCAGCTGTACCTACGGTACGGTTACTTCGGTGTCTTTTTTATTATCCAAGGAGGAGTTTTTATGAACGAGTACACAAGAGTGGAAAATGTTCCCGACTATTTCGGCTGCAACGTTTTCAATGAGGACACCATGAGGGAGACACTCCCCAAAAACGCCTACAAGGCACTGGTAAACACCCAGAAGATGGGCACCGCCCTTGAAAGCAGCGTTGCCGATGTGATCGCCGCCTCCATGAAGGACTGGGCAGTACAGAGGGGCGTTACCCACTACACCCACTGGTTCCACCCGCTCACAGGCTTCTCCGCAGAAAAGCATGATTCCTTTATCTCCCCCACCACCGACGGCAAGGTCATAATGGAATTCTCCGGCAAGGAGCTTATAAAGGGTGAGCCCGATGCCTCCAGCTTCCCCTCCGGCGGTCTGCGCGCCACCTTTGAGGCAAGAGGCTATACCGCATGGGATCCCACTTCTCCCGCTTTCATAAAGGACAATACTCTTTACATCCCCACCGCCTTCTGCTCCTACACAGGCGAGATCCTTGACAAGAAGACCCCTCTCCTGCGCTCCATGGAGGTGCTCTCCGAGCAGGCTCTCAGGGTGCTGAAGCTCTTCGGCTCCACCGCTACCAGAGTTACCACCACCGTAGGTCCCGAGCAGGAATATTTCCTGGTGGACAAAAAGCTCTACGATCAGAGAAAGGATCTTATCTTCACGGGACGCACCCTTTTCGGTGCCAAGGCTCCCAGAGGTCAGGAGCTGGATGACCACTACTACGGCAACATCAAGGACAGGATCCACGACTACATGACAGATCTGGACAAGGAGCTCTGGAAGCTGGGCATCCTTGCCAAGACAGAACACAACGAAGTTGCTCCCGCACAGCATGAGCTGGCCCCCATTTTCACCACATCCAATGTGGCTGCCGACCAGAACGCCCTTATGATGGAGATCATGAAGAAGGTGGCACTGAAGCACGGTCTTGTGTGCCTGCTCCATGAAAAGCCCTTTGCCGGCGTAAACGGCTCCGGCAAGCACAACAACTGGTCCATGAGCACCAACGAGGGCGAAAACCTTCTGGATCCCGGCGACAGCCCGAGAGAGAATATCCAGTTCCTCACCATTCTTGTGGCTATCGTAAAGGCTGTGGATGAGTATGCCGACCTGCTCCGTCTTTCCGTGGCATCCGCAGGCAACGATCACCGTCTGGGCGCCAACGAGGCACCTCCCGCCATCATCTCCATTTTCATGGGTGACGAGCTCCAGACCATACTTGATGCCCTTGAATCCGGCAAGATGATAAAGCCCAACGAGGGTCAGGAATTTGTTATAGATGTTGAGGCACTGCCCAACTTCCCCAAGGACAACACCGACCGCAACAGGACCTCTCCCTTTGCCTTTACGGGAAACAAGTTCGAGTTCAGATCCCTGGGCTCCGCAGATACCATTTCCTGCACCAACACCATCCTCAACACCATAGTTGCAAATTCCCTCAGAGAATTTGCCGACAAGCTGGAGGGCAGCAAGCACTTCAAGAAGGATCTCAACGCCCTTCTGGTGGAGACCCTCAAAGCTCACAAGAGAGTCATCTTCAACGGCAACGGCTACGATGCCGCATGGGTGGAGGAAGCCGCAAGAAGAGGTCTTCCCAACTACATTTCCACTGTTGATGCAATGCCCCACTATACCGACGAAAAGAACGTAAAGCTCTTTGAGTCCTTCAATGTGTATTCAAAGAAGGAACTGGAGTCCAGAACAGAGGCTCTTCTGGACAACTACTCCAAGGTGATAAACATCGAAGCACGCACCATGCTGGACATCGCCAAGAAGCAGATACTCCCCACGGGCATTCGCTATGCGGGCGAACTGGCAAGGAGCATAAACGAGAAAAAGGCAGCAGGACTTGATGCAAGCATTGAAGGCAGGCTAGCCACCAAGGTGACGGAGCTGAATATCTCCCTCTCCGATGCTATCGACAAGCTGGATAACGAGGTCATAAACGCAGCCGATGTAAACGGCACCGTGGAGACCGCCCGCTACTTCCGTGATGTGGTATTCTCCTCCATGCAGTGTATGCGCTCCTTTGCTGATGAGCTGGAAATGAAGGTACCCGAGGATATGTGGCCTTTCCCCACCTACGGCGACCTTATGTTCAGAGTCTGATCCCAAAAGAGGATCCGTCTGTCAGATCAAAGAAAAGGGTGCCCCGCCGGCACCCTTTTTTCATATCTCCGCAGCTTCCGCTATACCGTGCTTATCCCATCTTACGGCTTTCTTGTAGCCCATTTTCTCATACCATCCGCCTACGGCGGTATAATAGATATAGCTAAGGTCAAAGCCCCTGTCCCTGAGTATCTTTGTGACATTCAGCACCATCTGTGCACCTATGCCCCTTTTTCGGTATTCGGGCAGTGTACCCACACATCCGGGACCCCCTACCCTGTATTTCCTGCCGCCGATGAAATGTTCCCCCATGTCCTCTATCATGCATATGCTGACAGGATGACCCTCACAAAAGGCGCAGTACACTTCGCTCTCCTCATTGAATATATCTATCCATCCCCTGTCTATACGCCCTATCATTTCTTTAAGGTCTGCGACCTTTCCGTTATAGCCGCCATAGGTGATGCCCGGAAGCCCGGCAGTCTGCGGGAGCTCAAAACCTCCAAGGGGCATTATAAGATCCTCAAACACTTCTCCCTCATCAAGGGCTTTTACATAGTCCCGCTCGAAGTGTCCCGGATTTACCTTTTCAAAAAGCTCCTTGATCTCATCGCTGTTCATCTTATCCCTCCAAAAAAACGGGCTGCCGCTTGCACGACAGCCCGTAAAATGCCTATTCAAACCATTATTAGTTGACAACAGTCTTCTCGGTCTCCTTGTTGAAGATGTGGATCTTGTTGGGATCGAGAGCAACGCTTATCCTGTCCTGAGGACGGGCAGTGGATCTGGGATCAACTCTTGCGGTCAGGGGGATACCCTCGCAGGAGAGGTACAGATAAGTCTCGGCACCCATCATTTCGGTGATCTCAACGTCAGCCTCGATAACACCGGTGGTAGCAGCGGAGAGGAACATCTGCTCATCGTGGATATCCTCGGGACGGATACCCATTACGATCTCCTGATCTACCAGCTCGCTGAGAGCAAGCTCATTGCCTGCCAGCTTAGCCTCGGGGATCTCAACATAATACTTTACGCCTCTTGTGGTCTTGGTGTCCTCGGAGCCGAATTCTACGGAATACTTGCCGTCGATCTTTCTGAGAACGGCATCAATGAAGTTCATCTGGGGAGAACCCATGAATCCTGCAACGAACTGGTTTACAGGGCTTGTGTAGAGGTTCTGGGGAGTATCTACCTGCTGAACGAAACCGTCCTTCATGACAACGATACGGTCACCCATTGTCATAGCCTCGGTCTGGTCATGTGTAACGTAGATGAATGT
>ODAI012572204.1_pt1 | contig 21882 bp, 20 predicted proteins | sample 1539321 | NCBI WGS metagenome assembly ODAI01 (sample SAMN02144231, study PRJEB22623) | gut metagenome | biome: sheep rumen | host: Ovis aries | place: New Zealand | reverse complement strand
TCCGGAACGAGCTTGTCGAGGTTGCCCGAGTTGTTGTCCTGGAAATAGCGGTCGGCCGAGCCCTTGAACATGGCGCCCAGCGAGCCCATGCCGCGGTAGGACTTGTAGGAGCGGCCCTGGTAGAGAATCACTTCGCCCGGGGCTTCCTCGGTGCCGGCCAGCATGCCGCCCATCATGACGCAGTTGGCGCCGGCGGCGATGGCCTTGGCGATGTCGCCCGAAAAGCGGATGCCGCCATCGGCGATCAGGGGAACGCCGGTGCCTTCAAGCGCTTCGGCAACGTTGCTGACGGCCGTGATCTGGGGAACGCCCACGCCGGCGACGATTCGGGTCGTGCAGATGGAGCCCGGGCCGATGCCGACCTTGACGGCGTCGGCGCCGTGGTCGACGAGCGCACGGGCGGCTGCGGCCGTGGCGATGTTGCCGCCGATGACCTGCAGGTTGGGATAGTTCTTCTTGACCCAGGCAACGCGCTTCAGAACGCCTTCGGAGTGACCGTGGGCGGTGTCCACCACCACGCAGTCGACGCCGGCTTCAACGAGCAGTTCGAGGCGCTCCTCGGTGCCGGCTCCGACGCCGATCGAAGCGCCGGCGAGCAGGCGGCCGTCCTTGTCCTTGGCGGCGAAGGGGTGCTCGGTTGCCTTGACGATGTCCTTCACGGTGATCAGACCGGAGAGGTTGCCGTCCTTGTCGACGACGAGCACGCGCTCGAGGCGGTGCTGGTGCATCAGACGCTTGGCCGCTTCAAGCGGAGAGCCTTCCAGAACGGTGATCAGCTTGTCGCGCGGGGTCATCACTTCGCGGATCGGGGCTTCCATGCGGGTTTCAAAGCGCAGGTCGCGGTTGGTGACCATGCCCAGGACGCGGCGGCCCTCGACCACGGGAACGCCGCTGATGCGGTGCTCGCGGCACATGCGGATCACGTCGCCCACGAGCATGTCGGGACCGACGGTGATGGGATCGTTCACGACGCCCGATTCATGGCGCTTCACTTTGGAGACTTCGGCCGCCTGCTGCTGGGCGGTCATGTTCTTGTGGATGATGCCAAGGCCGCCTTCCTGAGCCATAGCAATTGCAAGATTTCCCTCGGTCACCGTGTCCATGGCTGCCGAGATCATCGGAAGATTCAGGGTGATTTCACGGGTGAGCTTTGTAGACAGAACGACGTTGCGGGGAAGCACGTCCGAGTGAGCGGGAACGAGCAGAACGTCGTCGAAGGTAAGAGCCTTCTGAAGAATTCGCATTTTGGTAAAACCTCTGAAGCAAAAATGGAGAGAACAGGAAGGACCCGCTCAACCACAAGAAACTTGGCTTTTGCGGTTAACCCTTTATTGTAGAGCGTCCTTCGCTGTTTTTCCATGAAAACAGATGTTTTTTCCATAGCGCAACTGCGGTTGCGGGCGGCTGGCCGGGAGGAATTCACATTTCTTGTGGATGAGCGGGAAAAAAGCGAAAAGAGGGGCCGTTACCCCTCTGATTTTCCTTGAGTGCCTAAAAAACAGGCACTCGGTCTTGCACCAGCTCTTCGATGAGCAGGCTTGCAGAGAGCAGGTCCCAATCGGTTCCGGCCGCGCCTCCAAGCATGAATCCGCTTGGCCGTCCGTCCGCTTCATGCCCCAGCGGGACGGTGATGCTCGGAGCGCCCGCGATCGCCCACCAGTCAAGAAAAGTTGGGGAAGCGAGAAACTGCGTCCCGCTTTTTTCAAGCGTTTCAGCAATGAGGGCACGAGCGGCAGACACGTTCCTGCGGACGAGATCCTGAAGGACGTCATCAGCCATCCGGGGCATCGCCAGGGCATCCTCAAGCCGGTCCATGCCGTAGGGGTGCGAAGCGGGACGGTCCCGATAACAGCGCACGAGGTCCGAAAAAGTTGAGGGCATGCCGCTGTTTCCGTATCGCCCCAGAAACTCCGTCATGTCGCGTGCGATGTCGAGCGAGGAAATGGTCCTGTAGTCGTGGACAAGAGGGGGGACGGCAACTTCCGTCAGAATGATCAGCCCGCGCCGCGCAAGTTCGCGAAGCGCCCGGGCGGCCGCGGGAGCCCCGCTGTCCGAGGGCGACTGATCCCGGATGAGGGCGATGCGAAGCGGCTGGGAAGCGCCGCGGCGAAAGGCGAAGGACTCCTGCCCGCTGCCCGGCGAATCCGTGATGCAGGAAAAGAGCCGGGCAATCAAAGCACTCGAGCGGGCGATGATGCCCACCGTGTCAAAGCTGTGCGAGAGCGGAACGACGCTTGAGCAGGAGATGAGGCCGCGCGTCGGCTTGAACGCGCGGACGCCGCATTTGAGTCCCGGCTCCATCAGGCTCCCCCGGGTTTCCGTTCCGAGCGCGGCATCGCAAAGGCCTGCGGCTACGGCAATGGCGGAGCCCGAGCTCGAGCCGCCGCAGGGAAAGTCCCCGTGCGGGTTGATGCCCCGGCCGCCCAGCTCCGAATACCCCTGGCTGAGCGGATTCGTGGTCACGAAGCCAGCCAGCTCGCTCATGGTGGTTTTGCCGAAAACATCATATCCCGCCCGTTTGAGCTGGCTGATGCAGTCGGCGTCGGGAACCTTCAGTGCGCGCAGGGCAAAACTGCCCGCCGTGGTTGGAAACTCATCCGTGCCGATGTTGTCCTTTGCAAGGATGTAGCCGGCGGCGCCTGGCAGCGGCAGGCGCATCGCCTGGATCGCCGAGAGACGTTTCGCATGCCGTCCGAGTCTGTCAAGCAGTTCTCTGTAGGACAGCTGCTGGTCAAGGGGAAAGACCGCGGACATGGGCTGGTGCCGGAAATGGGGTGGACTCAGAGATGCAGCTGGTGGCGCCCGCCGTGGCGCGCCAAGTTCTGCCGCACGGCCCGGCCTGCGCTTTGCGCCCGCAGGCTGCGGGCTTTCTTCGGGTCAATCCGGATCGGGCAAAGGACGTCAACCCGGTCGCCCTGCGCGACGGGGCGCTCGGGCGAGACGGGCTCGTTCCAGAGAGCGAACTCGCTGGTCTCGGCAAGAGCAACGCCTGCCGCCAGAGCGGCCTCCCGCACCGTTGCGCCGCTGCGGCAGTCCACGGTCCGGCACAGCGCCTTCCCCGACACCGGATCAATAAAGGCTACTGAAACAAGCATTGCGGGCTCCTCAAGAATTCGTCGGCTTCCTGCGCTTTTGCTTCAGGCGCACGAGACCCAAAGCGGCACATGCAGCCCTCACCCTGGTTCCCGCCTCTGGCGTCGGCGGAGACAGGCAGGAGTTCGATACAATTAACAATTACGCAAAAATTTCTGTTGGAAAATTATAAGAACATGTCTGATCCAGTTATTCGCAACAAGCGCGCCCTGCATGACTACTTCATTGAAGAGCGCTTTGAGGCCGGGCTTGTGCTGCGCGGCTGGGAGGTCAAGAGCGTCCGAGCAGGAAGAGCCACGATCACCCTGGCGCATGTTTATGTCCGTGAAGGCGAACTGTTTTTGTGCAACGCATCCTTGACGCCCGCCGATCAGATCTGCACGCATGACAAGCCTGAGCTCACGCGCACCAGAAAGCTGCTGATGCATAAGAAGGAAATCATGCGCCTCATCGGGAAGGTGGATCGCTCGGGCTTTGCGCTCATTCCGCTTGACATGCATTTCGTCAAGGGACGCGTCAAGCTCACCCTGGCGCTTGCCCGGGGCAAGAAGCAGTTTGAGAAGCGCTCCGACGAAAGCAAGAAGGAATGGAAGCGCGATCAGGCGCGAATCATGAAAAACGACATGACACGGGGCAAGCCGCGCCAGAACTACAAGGACATCTAGCCGTGCTCGGACAGGCTGCGTCTTGTCAATCGCAAAACAACCTTTTTAACGGAGGTACGGCGCTCCTCCCCTGCATGAATGCAGAGGTTTCCGCGCCTATTCAAATCTATGACAGAGTTTGGAGACGATCGGGATCTGCAGGAGATCGTGACGGCCGATGAGGAGGCGTTCAACGGAAAGCTTCTCAAAGTAAGGCGCCTCACGGTGCAGCTCCCGAACGGCCGGATCTCGCACCGCGAGATGATCCGCCATCCCGGGGCTGCCGCCATGATCGCCCTGGATGACAAGGGCTGCATCGTGCTCGAGCGCCAGTGGCGCGCTCCGCTCAACCGCGCTTTCTGGGAAATTCCCGCAGGAAAGATCGATCCGGGTGAAAGTCCGTTTGACTGCGCACGGCGCGAACTTGTCGAGGAGGCCGGAGTCGAGGCCTCGAACTGGGTCTGTCTGGGCACGATGCACAACGCAATCGGGTACAGCAACGAGCGCATCGTCGTGTATCTGGCGAAGAATCTGCAGCCCGTCGAGCGGCATCTGGATGACAACGAATTCATCAATCTCAAGAAGGTGCCCTGGCAGCAGGCTCTGGAAATGACCCGTGACGGATCGATCACGGATGTGAAGACCATCATTGCCCTTGCCTGGCTTGAAAGCTACCTGAACGGAACGCTCAGGCAGGCGCAGGTCTGCTGATTGCCCCCTCCGAAGCCATGAACAGTGCCTTTTTGCTGGGGGCGGGGCTCTCCGTCATTGCCAGCCTGTGCTGGGGCGGACTTGCGGTCGCAGTCCAGCACCTGTTTCAGCAGGGCGTTTTCCAGCCGCTTGAACTGTCCTGCCTGCGGCTTCTAGCGGCGGGTGCCGGGTTTGTCCTGATCGGATTTGCGATCCGGGCAAAGAATATGGGCTGTGTCTTCAGAAGCTGGAGGGATCTGCGCGAGATCGCCCTGAGCGGCGTTCTCGTCTACATGGCGCATCTCACGTTTTTCTTTGCGGTCTACTACTCGAACGCCGGGACGGGGGCGATTTTTCTGGCGTTTACCCCGCTCATCACCGCGCTTTGGCTGTCTCTGGCGGAAAAAACACCGGTCAGACTGCTTGAATCCCTGTGCTTTGTGCTTGCCGCGGGCGGAGTTGCATTCATCGTGACGGACGGCGACTTCACAACGCTCAAATTCTCCCCGCTGAGCATCTTCTGGGGCATCGCCTCGGCGTTTTCGGCCGTCGCCTATGCCCTGGTTCCGAGAAAAACCATGCAGCGGCTTGGCGTGACCGCCGTGGTGAGCTGGGGGATATTCTTTGGGGGCATCGCGAGCACCATCCTCGTCAATCCCTTGGCTGTCGCCGCATCGGTGAACTGGACGCCCATGGCTGCCTTTGATTTCGGGTACATCGTTCTGATGGGAACGATTGTCGCGTTCTGGTGCTACCTCAAGAGCCTGAGCCTGATTTCTCCGGTAGCCGTCGGTCTCATCGTGTGCCTAGAGCCGACCTCCGCATTTTTCTTTTCGATCCTTCTGCTCGGAGAGAAGCTGGGGCTGGTGCAGTGCATCGGCGTGGCAATGGTGCTCGCGAACGTCGTCATTCTCACGCTGTGCCGCAGATAAGAAAAAGGCGCCGGAGTTCGGCGCCCTTTTGTCAAGCAAGCGGTGTCCCGGATCAGTAGCGATTGCCTTTGGAGAGCTTGCGGTCCTTGTTGAGTTCGATCACGCGGCGCATGTCCTTTTCAAGGTCGAGCATGCCGAGCTCATGATAGCTGTCGGCGATGATCTTCATGGCGTCATCCGAGGCGCTCGTCTGCTGGAAATCCGTCAGCACGATCTTGGCTCTGTTGATGGCGGCCACGTAGGCGTGGCGGTCATAATAGAAGCGGGCGGTGTTCACCTGGTGGCGAGCCTGCGCGTTCACAAGTTCATGCATTCTGCGGCGGGCTTCGGATGCATACCGGGATTCGGGGAATCTGGCGGCAAGCTCCTTGTAGATGTCAAAGGCATCGCGTGCGGCCTTGGCGTCCCGGTCCGAGAGGTCCTGGCGGGTGAGGGAGGAGAAGAGGCCTTCCTTTTCGTTCAAGGTTGCCAGGGCCTTGAGGTACAGGGCGTAGTCGCTGTTGGGATGGTTCGGATAGGCCTGCAGGAAGCGGTCAAGCGTTTCAACGGCCGCGGCGGCTTCCTCATCCTTGAAATAGACATAGGCAAGCTCGAGCTGAGCCTGCTGGGCATAGGCGCCGAAGGGGTAGCGGGCCTCCAACTTGGTATAGTAGTTCTTTGCCAGCGTCCAGTCGCTCGAGTTCATCGCTTCACGGGCTTCCGTGTACAGCTTGTTGGGAGTCCAGTCCTTGGTCTCATCGATTTCAAGCCCGGAAAGCCAGCCGCAACTCGTGGTCGACAGGGCAACTGCGGCAATCATGGCGGCCGAGCAGATGCGGCCGCGCAACGGATGTAAAAAGTTCATGACGAAAACGACAGAAAATAATTCGCGTGATTATATCGGACAGAGCGAAGGGATAACCGACCGGGAAGAGGACGATCAGGAATTCGGACTTGAGCAGGCCGAGCCTCTGACTTTTGAGCTTGACTGGTCGATGAGCGATGAGCGGCTCGACAAGGGGCTTGCCCGCTTGATGCCCGATGTCAGCCGTGCCCGCATTCAGGGCTGGATTGAGTCGGGAGCCGTGCTTGTCGGCGGACAGAATCCGGGCAGCGTGCGCCGCAAGGTCGGTGCCGGAGAGACGATCACCGTGTACCCACAGCCTTCTGCCGAGGATTTGAGTTTCGAGCCTCGGCCGGGCATCGAGTTCGAGGTGATCCATGAGGATGCGGACATTCTCGTGGTCAACAAGCCCGCGGGCCTCGTCGTGCATCCCGCCGCCGGGCACTGGGACGATACGCTTTTGAACGGATTGCTTTACCGGTACCCGGATCAGGCTCGGGTTCCGCGTGCAGGCATCGTGCATCGGCTCGATCGGGAGACCTCCGGGCTCATGGTTGTTGCCCGGACCGAAAAGGCGCAGACGGACCTTGTGCGCCAGCTGCAGGCAAGGACGGTCGGCCGGGAGTACTGGGCGCTCGTGCTTGGAGTTGCGCCGGAGGCCGGCTTCGTCGATCGCTCCATCGGACGCGATCCGAGAAATCCGCTGAAATTCTGCTGCCGCGGCGGACAGGGAAGCCGCACGGCAAAAACGCATTGCAGGCTGGTTGACATGACGCAGATTGCCGGCAGAACGGTGAGCTGGGTTGCGTGCCGGCTTGACACCGGGCGCACGCATCAGATTCGCGTGCACCTCACAAGTGTCGGCCTGCCGCTGCTGGGAGATCCGCTTTACCGGACGAATGCTTCGGCGCTGCCGGCAGAGGCGGGAATTGTCGCCGAGTTCCCGCGCCAGGCGCTTCATGCAAGCCGTCTGCGGATCGTTCATCCGGGCAGTGGCCAAAGTGCCGAGTGGTTCGTGCCGCCGCCGCAGGACATGTGCGACGTGATGGACGAGCTTGGGTTCGGCCCGGTTGACGAGCCGGTGCACGTGTTTGACTAGACAAGGATTCCGCAAGCGCTGGTTTTTGCGCGGCCGGAGCGAAGAGAAAGTGGTTTGAAAATGCAGGATTTTTTCAAGGAAAAAAGCGAGTCCCTCATTCCGGAACTGGTTTCCGGAGTGAGGATTCTGTTCACTGAGCGTGAAGGCGGAGTGTCCTCCGGCCCATGGGGCGGAGCCGAGGGCATCATGGGGCTGAACGTTGCCACGCATGTCGGGGACAACGCGGCATGCGTGCGCATGAACCGCAGCATTGTCTCGCAGATGACGCCGAGCGTCCCGCGCTGGATGACGCAGGTGCATGGAACGGAGGTTGCGGACGCCGAGAGCGTCACCGATGATGCCCTGCAGGCCGATGCCCAGACCTGCGTGACGCCGGGGGTTGTCTGTGCCGTGCAGGTGGCCGACTGCCTGCCCGTTCTCATTGCCGACAGCAAGGCAAGGGGCGTTGCCGCGATTCATGCCGGCTGGAAGGGCCTGTCCGCGGGCATCATCGAAAAGGCGGTTGCTCGGCTGCGCGAGCGCCTCTCTGATCCCGAGGCGCTGATTCTGGCGTGGCTCGGCCCGCGGATCGGCGCCGATGATTTCGAGGTTGGCCCGGAAGTCGTTCAGGCTTTTGAGCAAAAGTACGGAGAGGTTTCAGGTGCCGTGCGGGGAGTTTCCGAGGGCAAGTATCTGCTCAGCCTTGCCGCTTATGCCAAGCAGGCGCTCGCAGCGGCGGGCGTGCGGCAGGTCGAGGATTGCGGTCTGTCGACGTACGCCGATCCGCGCCGCTTTTACAGCTATCGGCGCGATGGCGCCAGCAGCGGCCGCCATGCGGCGCTCATTTGGATCGAGGAGTAGGAAATGGCAGCGAACGGGCGGATTGGAAAGGTTGGCTTTGTGAGCCTTGGCTGTCCCAAGGCGCTTGTCGATACCGAACGGGTGGTCACGGAACTGCGGGCCGAGGGCTATCTCATTGCCGCGGACTACAAGGAAGCGGATATCGTCATCGTGAACACGTGTGCGTTCATTGACGCGGCCGTTGCTGAGAGCCTGGAGGCAATCAGCGAGGCCATGCGGGAAAACGGCAGGGTGATCGTCACGGGGTGCCTGGGCGGCAAGACAGAGGAAAACGGCGAGAACTGGGTGAGGAGCCGCGTTCCTGCCGTTCTGGGCGTCACGGGGCCGGACAGTCTTGAGGACACTCTGCGGCTGGTGCACCAGAATCTGCCGCGTCCGCATGAGCCGTTTGACGATCTTGTTCCGGCGGCAGGCTTGAAGCTCACGCCCGCGCACTACGCCTATCTCAAGATCAGCGAGGGGTGCTCGCACCACTGCACGTTCTGCATCATTCCCAGCCTCAGGGGCGACCTCGTGAGCAGGCCGATTGGCTCGGTGCTCAAGGAGGCTGAAAACCTGGTCAGGGGCGGAGTCAAGGAGCTGCTCGTCATCAGCCAGGATACGGCGGCGTACGGGCTTGACGTCCGTTACAGGACCGGCTTTGTCGGCGGACGCCCGGTCAAGACGAAGATGCTTGACCTTGCCCGAGAGCTGGGTGACCTCGGCGCCTGGGTGCGCCTGCACTACGTCTATCCGTACCCGAGCGTGGATGAGGTGATTCCCCTCATGGCCGAGGGCAGAATCCTCCCGTACCTGGATGTTCCGTTCCAGCATGCGCATCCCGATGTGCTCAAGGCAATGAAGAGACCGGCGAGCGCGGAAAAGAATCTCGAGCGCATCCGGGCCTGGAGGGAGATCTGTCCGGACATCACGATCCGCTCGACATTCATTGCAGGCTTTCCCGGAGAGACCGAAGAGCAGTTCGAGTACCTGCTCGATTTCCTGCGCGAGGCCAAGCTTGACCGGGTGGGTTGCTTTGCCTACAGCCCGGTTGAAGGGGCGGCGGCAAATGCGCTGCCCGGGCAGCTGCCCGATGAGGTTCGCGAGGAGCGGCGCAACCGGTTCATGCAGGTTCAGGCGGAGATCTCGCGCGAAGTGCTCGCGCGCAAGATCGGATCCGTTCAGCGGGTTCTCATCGACGAGAGCGAAGACGAGGATGGCGTTGCCGTCGGACGCACAACAGCCGACGCTCCCGATATCGATGGCCTGATCTATGTGACAACGGACCGGCATCTGGAACCGGGGAATTTTGTCGATGTCACGGTGACGGCCAACCAGGAATACGATCTGATCGGACGCATCGTCTGAGGCAAAGAATCGGCCTAGGTCAATGGGGGCCTTCCTTCGGGAGGGCTCTTTTTTTGTGATCGTGATAAAGGATAAGATTTTCAAAAAAGAGCAGAAAATCAAATGAGTATTCTGGTCTAGGCCAATTTTGCACGGAAAGTGAAAAAGAATGGCCTGTTTCCCGTTTTTCTGTCAGGGTTTTCCCTTAATTGCGCCAGGGGCAATGAGAATGGATCTCGATATGGAGAGCGCTTAATTTTCGCGTAAGCCTTGCTGCCATTGGGTTTGTCCGGATCTGAGGCTGCCGTCCGCAAAAACGTCTCCGGGAAGCTTTGGACGGAGTCTGTTCGCGGGCTTTCTTAGGTTTTGCTTAAATGCGGCGCGTGTGCTTTGCGCTTCGCGGGGGTCTTTCTGGCTCTGAGCGCCGATCCGCGAGGCGAAAACACCTAAGGAGAAACTTATGCATACCAAGACTTTACTGAAAGCTGCAATTGCTTCAGCTGTGGCCATGGTGATGGCGCCCAGTGTCGTGGCGGCTGAGAAAATCAATATGGCCATGTGCACGATGTGCCACCAGGATGTCAGTGCCTTCCATCAGAAGGGGGCTCACAAGGGCATCAGCTGCGACACGTGCCATACGGGCCTTGAGAAGCACCAGAGCAACCCGGGCAAGGAAACCCGTCCGGCGACCAAGATCGGACCGGAGCCCTGCGCCACCTGCCACAAGCCCCAGTACGAATCCCTCTACAAGGCCAACGACAAGAAGATTGGCCGTATCTCCAAGAAGCTGACGACGGGGCCCTCGCCCGATCCGTTCTTCGATCGTGCCATGGGCAAGCACGGCTTTACCAAGGAACATGACGAGCCGCGCAGCCATGTGTTCATGACCCTCGACCAGGTCATTTATGACCGCTCCTACGGCGGCCGCTTCCAGCCCAAGGACGGCTGGCTGTACCTCACCTACGAGGGCGGCGCCTTCAACCTGCAGGACAAGATCAAGGACATGTATCCGGACAACAACCAGCAGAAGCCGCATCGCTATGCGACCGCCGCTGCCATCAATCCGGTCTGCCAGTCCTGCAAGACTTCCGATCTGATGCTTGACTGGGCGTTCCTTGGCGACAAGACGGAGAACGCCAAGTGGTCCCGCCAGTCCAATCCGGTTGAAATCGGCCGCGAACTGCAGCATGCGATCAACTGCAATTTCTGCCACGATCCGCACTCCACGCAGCCGCGCATCATCCGTGACGCTCTGATTGACGCTCTGACGCGTAAGGACTTCCCGACGGTTTACTCCGAGGATCCCAACCACACCAAGATCGAAGTGCATGCCCGTGGCGTGCAGCGCGGCATTGACCGCAAGATCGCGACGATGGAAAAGGCCGACTCCAAGCTGATGTGCGGCCAGTGCCACGTCGAGTACAACTGCAATCCGGGCCAGGAAGCTGACTCGGGTAAGCCGATCACGATGGCCGATCGCCGCACGAATGTCTTCCCGTTTGCCAAGGTGAAGGACGTTCAGAAGTTCTACGATCACATCAACTTCCGCGACTTCAAGCATCCGATGACCGGTGCCAAGCTGCTCAAGTTCCAGCATCCGGATACGGAAACGTTCTGGGGCTCTAAGCATGACAAGGCTGGCGTGACTTGCCAGAACTGCCATATGCCCAAGGTCAAGGGTGAAGACGGCAAGATGTACACGCTGCACTGGAACACCTCGCCGCGCAACTACATGAAGGAAACTTGCCTGAGCTGCCACAAGGACAAGACCGAGGCTCAGATGAACCGTGTCATTACCGGCATGAAGGCGTACTACATGGGCAAGCTGCGCGAGACGGAGTCCCGCATGAACGAGATGTTCGATGCCTTCAACGAAGCGCTCAACGCCGGCGTGTCCGAGGACGTTCTCAACAAGGCCCGCGAACAGCACACGATCGCCCACTCCAACTGGGAATCCTGGACCGCTGTGAATGGCGCCTACTTCCACAACGTTGAAGAAGCCGTTCAGTCCATGGATATCGGTGCCAAGGCTGCCGAGACCGCAACGAAGATCCTTCGCGATGCGATTCGTGCCAAGGCTGATGCCAAGGCTGGTGCCAAGAAGAGCGCCAAGAAGGTCTCCAAGAAGTAATTGGCTTGTCCCGGCCTGTCCTGGCGTTCTCTCCCTGGACAGGACAGACCGAAGCCGATGAAGGGGAACGGTGCGGTTGATGTCTTCAGCCGCACCGTTTTTCGTAACATTGCGTTTTTGTTTCTCCGTCCTTTGTCTCTGCCATGTCAGAAACCTCGCTTTTCGGGATTGTTGTCTCCGCGATGCTGCTGGGGGTTTGCTTCGCGCTGTCCGTGACTCTGATGAAAGATGTCGGCGGCCTTTCCGGCCGGCGCACGACGCAGTCGCTTGCCGCGGCGCGGGCTCTCGGCATGCAGATCGACGAGGTTCGGGGCGATTTTGCCGCAGGACTCATCGATGAAGCCGGACTGCATCAAGCCATCGAGGACATCCAGAGGCGGGCGCTTGAAGAAGCCGGCAGGGAGCAGGAGCAGACCGGCTCCCTGCGCAAGGGATCAGGCCTCTTGCTGGCCCCTCTGTTCTCCGTCTTGATTGCTGGAGCCGCCGTTGGGCTGTATCTGCATTTCGGCTCCCCCTCGCTGCTGCCCTTCGTTGATGCGTATCACGCCTCGGGCATCATGCAGGCCGACGGGACGCTTGGCGAAGTCAAGCGGGAAGTATCTGCCGGGGAAGTCGAGGCGTTCCTTGCCGACAATCCCGGCAATGAGCGGGCCTTGGTCTTTCTTGCGAGGCAGTATGCCCGGGAGGACAAGTGGGACAATGCCGAAAGAGCGTATGGCCGGGTGATGGCGCTTGGCGGCTTTTCCTCGCGCGATCCGCAGGTGATGTTCGAGTACGCGGCCTGCCTGCTCGGAAACGGCCGCCAGCAGTCCAGAAGCAAGGCCTATGAGGTTCTTTTAAGGGCGCTTGCTCTCGATGAGGGTAATCTCAGGATTCTGGAAGTCGTCTCAATGCTCGAAATGGAGACGGAACGGTGGAGCGCCGCCCGCGAGCACCTTGAGACGTTCCTTGGCAAGCTCGGAATGGACAATCCCTCCTATGAGCGGTACGCGCAAATGGCGGCGTATGCCGCAAGGATGGAGCGGGAGAAGGAGGGAGCGGGACGCTAATCGGCGGCTCGCTCGGCCTTGCGCTGCTCCATCCTTTTCGTGATGACCGTTGCCGAGCAGCCGGACACCAGAATCAGTCCCATTCCGGCAAGGGCGACCGCGGGCAGCGTTTCGTGGAAGACGACCGCACTCAGAATCTCCGAGAAGGGGATTGTTGCGAACTGCAGACATGCGGAGAGCATCATGTTGCCGTAGGCGTAGGCGCGCGTCATGGCAAGCTGCGCAAGGATCGCCACGGTGCCCACGCCCAGCAGGCCCAGCATGGTTTCGGTGCTATGCCAGGCAAGTCCGTTCTCGATGAGAAACATGCCGGCAAAGCCCCAGATGGTGCCGACTAGGGAGAAATAGAACACGATCCGGTAGCTGGGTTCCTTCAGGCGGCCAAGCTGCTTGATCTGAAAGAAGATGACCGGGCCGAGTGCGCCGGCTGCGAGCCCGAGCATCGCCCAGGGCAGCTGCTCCTCGTTCACCGATGGGCGAAGAATCAGGCAGATGCCGATGAAGCCGGCAAGAATGGCAAGCCCGAGAAGCCAGGGCGCTTTCTGTTTGTTTCTGAGGGCGACAATGATCGTCGTGATGGCGATGAAGATGGGCGCCGTGTAGTTCAGCGTCGTGCTGGTGCCAAGGGGCAGGTAGGCCATGCTCGCGAACCACATCGTGAACGCGATGGTTCCGAGAATGGAGCGCTTCAGATGGCCGGTGAGGTGCTTTGTGCGCACCGTGTAGCCGCGGGTCAGGACGATTGCCAGAATGAACATCATTCCGATGAAGGAACGGTAAAAGACGATTTCGAATGTTCCCGCTTCGCCAAGCCCGGATGTGTATTTCACGCACGCCGACATGCAGGCGAAGAAGAAAGCGGCAACAAGCATCCAAAGCGATTGAATCATAAGGGAAAACGGGGCTATGCGGCCAAAAGAGCTAGGCATTCTAGCCGATCGATGTGTCAGTGAATCTTAAGCGTAGCGACGTAATGTGGCCGCGGGCGGAGGGGCCGCTGACCGCCAAGGTTGATCAAGGAATTTTGCGGCCGTGAAGGAACGAATCAGGGATGGATACTGAAAGCAATCGAATGGACCGGCTTCAGTCCGGACGCCTCAGGCGCCAGGCCGAAACCCTCCAGGTCATGATCGAAATGTACTGCATGGCGCATCACAGCAATGAGGAGCAGGACAGGCTCTGTGAAGAGTGTGCGGATCTGAATCGCTATGCGTTAAAGCGTCTCGCCTGCTGTCCCTTCGGACAGGACAAGCCGACGTGCGACCACTGCAAGGTGCATTGCTTCAAGCCCGAATACCGGGAAAAGCTTCGGCAGGTGATGGCCTACGCCGGGCCGCGCCTGGCATGCCGCCATCCGCTGATGGCGCTGGATCACCTGTGGCTGTACCTTACGGTGACGCCGCCGGAGAAGCCAAGAAACAGAATTGCAGCCGGCGCGGCTGGCAAAGGGAGGGCCTAACGATGTGGCGGCTTGTTTTTCCAGCAATTTCGCTTGTTCTGATGTCGGCTCACATGCTCTTTCACGGTGCGCCCGAGCTGATTGCAGTCCCTGCGCTGCTGCTCGCGCTGATGGCCCTGCCGCGCTGGTGGGTTCCGAAAGCCGAGATCTTCATGCTGATTCTGTCCGGAGGAGAGTGGGTGCGCGCCGGTGTCGAGCTTGTGCTGATGCGCCTCACTTGGGGGCAGCCCTGGCATCTGGCGGCCTTCATCATGGCCGCTGTCGCCCTGTACACATGGCTTTCAGCCCTTGCCTTCTATTGCACGCGTCCGAGGGCTTTCTACGAGGGGGCCGGGCAGGCACGCCAGGCGCCGTAGCTGCAGACGAGAACGCCCGCACGTGGCGGGCGCTCTCAGACAAGCTCAATCAAGGCTGATCAGTTTTTGCCAAAGACCGAATCAAGGCCCTTGAGCAGCACGCTGCCCAGGGTGTTGTCCGACTGGCCGGCACTGAACTTGCCATTCTTATACGTGAGATTGTGAAGCTTCAGATCCTTGCGCAGTTTCGTTTCAAACTTTTCGATCGACGAAGCGTGCTTGCCTTTCGTGAACAGCCCGATGAGGGCGCTCACCTTCTGCTCTTGCTTCATCAGCTTCTGCATCGGCTGATCGATCTCAACGAGTTCGATGGAGACGTCGACCGGATCGATTGACTTGAGGTTGACGTTGTTTGCCATGGCCTTTTGCCAGCTGAGCACGGTGGCGCCGCCCTTCTTGGCGCTGAAGTCGTCGATCTGCATGTTGCCCTTCCAGCTGAGCGCGGTCTTATCTGCCTGCTTGAAGGTCAGAGCGCCGTTCATGGACGCCGCACCCTTGGTCATGGAAGCGCCCGAGGCTGCAAGCCAGGGATTGAACGTGGGCAGGGAGATGCCGTTGATCTTGTTGCTGGCGGTCACGGAAAGCGGCGTCAGGCTGAACTTGCCTTCGCTTGTGAAGGTGCCTTGGGCAACTGCGGCACTCACGCTGTAGGGCGAAGTGGCGCCCTTTTGCGAAGACAGATTCTGGGTCTTCAGGTTGATCTTGCTCACGGTGAGCGATGCGGCGGGCTTGAGCGTGTCGTCCTTCAGGGTAGCTGAGCCGTCCTTCAATTCGACACTGGCGACGGACCAGTTCCAAGCGGGGGCTTCCGAGCCCTTGCTTGCGGCAGGGGCGGATTTTCCGCTGGACTTCTTTTGCTGCTGCTCGGGCTTCTTGCCGGAATTCTTCTCCAGGCTGCTCCTAGCCACGGAGACCGAGGGCGAGGACACAACCACGGAGCCGATGGCCGCCGTCTGCTTTGCCGTATCGACATCCTTGATGTCTACGGCGAGCGAGCCAAGGCGCACGGAGGCGGGAAGCTCGAGATACGTGGCAGACAGGTTGGCGAGGGATGCCTTTCCGGAGAGCTTGACCGCAGGCGACTTGCCAGCCATGGCTGCCGAGAGGCTGGTGTTCGCTGAGAGCTGGCCGCTTGCAACCGAAGTCTGACCGTAGTGGCGGATCCAGGGCGCGAGAGCCGAAAGATCGATCGAGGAGAGGGCAAGCCTGGCGTTGCCGGCAAGGCTTGCAAGAGAAGCGTCTGCGTCAAGCTTGGCGGAACCCTTGGCAACATTCATGGACGCGCCAACCTTGGTGCGGGCTCCGGGGGCTTGCGTGACATTTGTCGCGGAAATATTGATCGCCGAGAGCGCAAGGGTGGCGGGAGTCTTCAGCGTGTCATCCTTGACGGTCACCTTTCCGTCTGTGAGCTTCACTGAGCCGACCGACCAGTCCCAGCCCGCCTGCTGCGCAGCATGAGCCGTTCCGATCGGAGAAAGACCGCTCGAGGCAAGGCGCACCGACGGGGCCTGATCCGCGTCGAGCGAAGCCAGCGACAGAATCCGCTTGAGGCTTCCGCGGGCATCGGGCGAGGCGAGCGCAACGGAAGCAACATGCGCCTTTTGTCCGAAAACATCGATTTTGCCGAGATCAACATCGAGGGATCTGGCGGCAAACGCGAGGTACGAGCTCTGTGTGACGTTGATGTTGGCTGCGTGGACTTTGCCCGAGACTAGGACGTTGCTTGCACCCTTGGCCATGGAGTAGTCGGCGGTGACGTCGGCGCTCAGGTGCAGGCTGTTGACCGCTACGGGCAGCTTCACGGGCAGCGCCTTGATGATCTTGGCTGCGTCCAGCTCGGGAATGTTGACCGTAATGGTGGCGCCGTTCTTTGTCGTCTTGCCCGTCGCGCTGATCGGATTGCCGTCCAGCTTGAGGGAGAGCTTCGGCGTCATTTCTGGCAGATCCGTGGAACTGGCCAGCGTCGAAATGAGCGGAAGCTGGAAATTGATTTCCGTGGCCTGAACGTCAACGCCCTGCGAGGCGTCGCGGAAGCGCACGGAACTGTCCGAGAGACTGACGTCGGCCAGACTGAGAGCAGGGATGGAAAAGCCCTTGCTCTCACTCTTGCCCTTGCTCTTTGCCGCCTTGGCCGCACCGGCTGCTCCCTGAACCATGGAGCTTTCAGTGACGGTCTTCTTGGCTCTGGCGCCGGCGGGAGTCTGGTCGTAGTCAACGATGAGCGACTTGACGGAGAGCTGCTCGAGAATCGGGGCCATCTTGAAAAGGCTGCTGATGCTCGCGTCGGCCTTGAGGTTCCCAAGCGACAGGACGTTGGTGCCCGGGTGCTTGGCGGATTCCACCTTCAGGTTCTGAACTTCCAGAACCAGCCCCCAGGGATTGAAGGAAACGGATTCGACGGTGGCGTTTTTCCCATCCAATGCCTCGGGCAGGTACTTGCCGACAGCCCATTTGACAGCAGCGGGCACGGCAAGGTAGCCGGCAGCAGTGTAAAGGGCGGCAAGAACGGCAACCGCGGTTGCGGAAACGATGGCGACTTTTTTGGCTGACATGTGAGACGTTCCCCTGAAAGTTAAAACTTGATACGAAAATATTACCCCTCGCGGATATGTTTTGGGCGACAAAAAAGCGCCACCTCTATGCGAGATGGCGCTCTTGATCAGGGCCTGCCCTTGCGGGCAGAGGTTGGCCTGATTATTCGTACCAGTTGTAGTTCGGCTGGTAGCGCAGAGCGGCCTGGTCAGCTTCGACCAGCTGCTTGCCGTAAGACCAGTACGTGAAGGCGGTCAGAGAGCCGCAGGCAACCATGATGACGGCAACGATGAGCATCGTCTTGCGGAAGCCGGCGCGGTCGCCCTTGATGACGTCCCACTTGACGCCGAGGCGATACAGACCGATCATGCCATGAAGCTCGGTGATCACGAGGAAGGCGAGCGTCCAGCACAGGCCCATGTGATAGGTGTGAACGGACGAGAGGTTGGGATCGATTTCGCCCGGAGCCATCAGCATGCCCATGACGTGCGGGAACACGAAAGCGGTGAGCAGCACAGCGGTCACGAACTGGATGAACCAGAGCGTGGTGTCGGTGTGGTGCAGAACGCCAACGTGAGCCTTGATGTCACGGAACTGGCGATAGGACGTCGGGAAGCGGCGCAGCGCGCACAGGGCGTGCAGGATCACGCACAGCGTGATGAAGCCGACAAACAGCACGTGCATCCATTCCTGGGAGGAACTGAAGATGAAGGCGCCGCCGGAAGTTTCGATGAGGTTCCAGAACAGATCCTTGCTGATCTGAATGGAGCTCGTGAAGGCCATGTGGCAGAACAGGAACAGGCCGAGGATCAGGCCGGTGACGGACTGGGTCACGTCGAGGATGGCCGGCCAGCGGCTGGCGCGCTTGGCATCCTTCAGAGCAACGCCGTTGATGTTCTGTTCAAAGTCGGGCGGATAGCCATACTTGATTTGATCGGGGGTCATGACGAATATCCTTGAAAGGAAGTAAATAACAACGGGCGCATTGTCAGGCAACGCGCTCTGTTGGGCGAATGATGCCCCTTTCAGGATATTTTAAGTTTGATCCATATCAAATTGGTTTCGGATTGAAAGCAGGTTTCAGGGATGAAATAGGAGCTTCAAAGGGAAAACCCTAGTACAGAAATTTCATATGGTGGAATCTTGGCTAAAAATAAAGGGTTAACACTTAAATTTGATCAAAAAGCGACCGGACAGACAAAAACGGCGTCCCGCAACCCGGGGACGCCGTGAAAACAGCTGCGCTCAGCGAAAGCTACTTGGTGCCGAACAGACGGTCTCCGGCATCGCCAAGGCCCGGGACGATGTAGGCATTTTCATTGAGCCGCTCGTCCAGGCTGGCAACATAGACTTCGATCGGATAGCTGTCCTGAACAACCTTCACGCCCTCGGGGGCGGCAACGAGGGCAAGGAACCGGATGTAGTCGACGGGAACGCCGCGCTTCACAAGGACGTCGATTGCGTGAACCGCCGAGTAGCCGGTCGCAAGCATCGGGTCGCACAGAATGAAGAAGCGGTCCGTCACCTGGGGCAGGCGCACAAGGTATTCGACCGGGCGCTTGTCGGGGCCGCGGTACATGCCGATGTGGCCGACGCGGGCGGAGGGCATCAGCTCGAGCAGGCCGTCGCTCATGCCAAGACCCGCACGGAGCACGGGAACGATCACCTGCTTCTTGCCGGCAAGCGTCGGCGCTTCCATCTTGCAGATCGGCGTCTCGATGTGGCGCGTGGTGAGCGGCAGGTCGCGCGTGAGTTCATAGCCCATCAGAACGGTGATCTCGCGCAGCAGCTGACGGAACACGTTCGTGCTGGTTTCCTTCTGGCGCATGATGGAAAGCTTGTGCTGGATCAGAGGATGGTCAACGATATGCAGATGGGGAAAACGGGGATCAGTGCGCATGGGGAAAACCTCGCAAAAAGAAAACAGCACCGCGCCTGCCCAGGGGGCAGTCTGGCTCAACGAAGCTAATTATGATCTTGGCGGAATCTCTTTGCCATAGGGGCAGGGCTATAATGACTCAGTATTACCCGGCGGCAGGGGGGAATGATCTCCCGATGCAGCCGCTCCGGGACACTCAAAATCTTTAACCCGAGGAGGTGGCGGGGTTTTTCCGGGGTTGCATCTGCCCCGGCAAGGCTTCGCTTCTTAGTAGATATGACAATCCGTACAGTCCTTCTAGTCTTTCTGAGCGCGCTTGCAGCGCTGTTCGCCGTCGTGAACTGGCAGGCAATCATGGCCGTAGTGCCCGTCAATCTGCTCTTTACGCAGATCAATGCGCCTCTGGGACTCATCATCATCGTCGGCTTCGGCGCTCTGTGGCTGTTTGTGCTCGTCTGGGCGATCATGCAGCAGGCCTCGGTTGTCTTTGAGCTGCGCCGCGCCTACAAGGAAGTGCATGCGAACAAGACCTTGGCGGAAAATGCCGAGAAGAGCCGCCTGCAGGAGGCCCGCACTGCGCTTGAAGACGCAGTGAAGCGCGTTGAAGAGAAGATGGTTGAGCGCGCTGATACGGCAGCGCAGGCCCAGAGCGAGCGCGCCGCCGCCCTCAAGAGCGGTCTGGAAGGCCTGGTGAGCGAAGTGAAGCTGCTGCGAGCCCAGGTTGAGACGATCGCCCAGAAGGCGGAGATTACGGTTCCCGAAGAACTGCCGCAGGAGCCAGCCGAGCCTGAAAAGAAGGGCTTTTTCGGCCTGTTCGGCGGCAAGAAGGAAGAGCCGGAGGCCGCTGCCCCGGCACCTGCTCCTGCAGAGGAGAAGCCGGCACAGGCTGAAGCTGCGCGCCAGTAGCCAGAAGTTCTGCGTCCGGGATGGGGCGAGCCGGGAGTGTAGTGCTCTCTGCTCGCCTTTGTTTTTTGGCGGTGAGTCATGTCCGAAAACCACATAGTGCGCTATCTGTCGGCTCTGACCGAACAGGGGAGCTTCTCCAAGGCCTCCCAGGTGCTTGACATCAGCCAGCCGTCACTGTCCCAGTTCGTTCAGAGGCTGGAGGCGGAGTCGGGGGTGACGCTGGTGGATCGGGCGAGCCGCCCCCTGACGCTCACTTTTGCCGGAGAGTGCTATCTGCGCACGGAAAAGGAAATCGAGCGGCTGCGCGATCTGCGGGACAAGGAGATTGCAGATATCGCGCATGGCGTGAGAGGCCGGGTGCGGCTGGGCGCTTCCCAGTACCGGTCTACGTTCTTCCTGACGGAGGTGCTGCCGGTTTTTCGCGAGCGGTATCCGGCCGTTGAGATTCAGCTTGTCGAAGGAACGACGTGGGATCTTGAGGAGCAGGTTGTTTCCGGGCAGGCCGATCTTGCGCTGTCGCTCTCGCCGCTTTTCCATGCCGAGCTCCACTGCGAGCCGCTATACGCGGAAAAGCAGTACTTGTGCCTGAGCGCCCGGGATCCGCTGGTTCTCGAGCACAGAAGCGGCGGCAAGGAGTTTCCGATTCTGCCATTTGAGTCTCTGGCGGATCACCCGTTCATTCTCATCCGCAAGGGACAGCAGTTCCACGAGGTTTTCGAATGGCTCTGCACACAGACAGGCGTTCGCCCAAAGGTGGTCCTTGAGAGTGATTCCCCGATCGCTGCACTGCATCTGGCAAGTGCAGGAGTGGGAGCGACGCTGACAACTCTGACGCTGGCCAAAAAGGCGCATCCGGCAGTTCCCGTCCAGTGCTTTGCCTGCGAGCCGGCCCTGCCCGACAGGCAGGTTGTCGTGGCCTACCGCAATGAGATCTACAGGAACAAGGCCGCCGAGGCGCTTGTCGAGGTCATGCGGGAAGTGGGCAGGACGAAGTTCCTGGAAGCTTAGGAAAAAACAGGGCGGACCATGCACGGATGATCCGCCCCGCAAGCGCAAGGCTAGTCGATGTATTCGGTCTTGGAGACGACTTCTTCGACAATCGGCTCCTTGGCCTGATTGAAGAGTCTCTTGTTCTGTTCGAAGAGATTGCCGCCGTGCGTGTCGATGGACACGATGAGCGGACCGAATTCCTTGACGCGCATCACCCAGAGCGATTCGGGCATGCCCAGATCCGGCCACTGCAGGTCCTCGACCTCTTCAACGCAATGCGCGGCAAGAACGGCGCACCCGCCGGGGAAAACGCAGTGGATGGCCTTGTGCTTCATGCAGCCCTCAACCGTATTGGGCCCCATGCCGCCCTTGCCGATGATGAGCTTCACGCCGGTCTGCTCGATGAATTCCTTCTCGAACTTTTCCATGCGCATGGAGGTGGTGGGGCCGATCGAGACGACTTTGTAGCCGCTGCCGGACTTCTCGCCGCAGGGAACCATGATGGGGCCGGCGTGGAAGATGGCCCGCTGGTTGAGGTCCACCGGGAGCTTTCTGCCCTGCTTGACCAGCCGGGTGTGGGCACAGTCTCGGGCCGTGCAGAGGAATCCGTTCAGGTAGATGATGTCGCCGATGCGGATGTCTTCCAGATCCTTGTCCTGGATCGGGGTTGTCAGAATCTTCTTGCTCACAGCCTCACTCCCTTGTGCGTAAACAGTTCGTAGCTCATGTCGGCGTGCACGCGTATGCCGGCCCGGCGATGGGCCCAGCAGCCGGTGGATACGCCGACGGCAAGGCAGGACGGGTGTCTTGCGGCCTGCTCGACATTGACTCCCATGACGGTCTTCACGCCGCCCAGGCCGCCCGGACCGATGTTGATCCGGTCAAGGCCGTCGGCCATGATCTTTTCGAATTCGGCGCCGATGGGGTTGCTGTTGCTCGAGCCGATGGGACGCATCAGCGCGCGCTTGGAGAGCATGGAGGCGACTTCGCATGACCCGGCGATGCCGATGCCGACAAGCAGCGGCGGACAAGCGTTGATGCCACGTTCGCAGATCACGTCAAAGACAAAGCGCACGATGCCTTCATAGCCTTCGACCGGCATGAGCACCTTGGCCGCTCCCGGCAGGGAGCAG
>ODAI011255287.1_pt1 | contig 21886 bp, 16 predicted proteins | sample 1539321 | NCBI WGS metagenome assembly ODAI01 (sample SAMN02144231, study PRJEB22623) | gut metagenome | biome: sheep rumen | host: Ovis aries | place: New Zealand | reverse complement strand
GCAAAGCCGTGGTATATAAGAATACCATACTGGGCGAACCTGTTTTCCTATGATTTTATTCCAGCTCTAATTTGTTGCCTATTGCTTGGATTCCTTTTGATATTCATTGGTACTTTGCCACAGATCCTGTATCTGCGGAAGATGAAGATGATCGAAACGAGGGAGGAATAAAATGGGAATAAAGACTGTTGATCTTCATAAAGACTATAAAGTCGGGGATAATGTAATCCATGCTGTGAATGGAGTAGACTTGGAGATAAAAGACGGAACCTTCGTTGCGATTATGGGGAAATCCGGCTGTGGGAAAACAACGCTCCTTCATCTCATCGGTGGTTTAGATAAGGTTACTTCCGGAAAAGTACTTGTAAATGACAGCGATCTGTCTCAGATGAAGGATACTGCGCTTTCCCGATTCCGTTGCTGTGAGATCGGATTTGTGTTCCAGAAGTTTAATCTCATAAATGAGATGACCGTTATGGAGAATATCGTTACTCCGGTTCTGATATCCAAAAGAAAAGTTAACGAGGAGTATATAAAGGAATTGACGGAGATTTTAGGTCTTTCAGAACGGCTTGATCACACCCCGCTTCAGCTGTCGGGAGGACAGCAGCAGAGAGTTGCCATAGCCAGAGCGCTGGCGAATGATCCGGCACTGATCCTCTGTGATGAACCAACAGGCAACCTCGATAAAAAGAATAGCGAAGAGGTAATCGCCCTTCTAGATAAAGTCCACGAGAAATACGGGAAGACGATCATCATGGTTACGCACGATCCGACCATTGCCGAACATGCAGATGTGATTTATCACATGGAAGATGGAAGAATAGTAGAATCATCAGAAAAACCAGTTATATAGGGATATAAAAAGACCCTGCACACCAGTTAAGGTGTCACAAGGTCTTATTTGGTTCTTTCTTAACTCTCTATCCCGTCAGGTTACTCGTTTTTGCCCCAAAGAGGATAAAGGTGTTTGGTTCTGAACAATTGTTATTACTCCCACTCAATCGTTCCTGTCGGACGACGATGAATTTCAGCATGCCTTCCATCGTTTCCTCGTTCTTTCCGTAAAGGAAGAACCCGACGATCCGTTCGTCCTCATTTTCCGCGGCAAAAGCACTGTCCCCTTCTTCTCTCTGTCTTTTCAGAAAGTCCTCGAATTCTTTTCTTTCCATCGGAAACCCGATGCGGTTTGCACTCCACATCGCATACGTGCGCGCATCTGTGATCCAGTTTCGGATCACATCGAAATCCTTATCTATATCAAATGCTCTCAGTTTCAAAACAAAAGCTTCCTTTCACGTATAATGAACTTCATTATAACGCAATTCGGATTGGCTATCGCTCAGTAAATGCCTTGATTGCTTTGGACCGACCGCCTTTTGTTCCTGCTGTTGGATCGATATCACAATTTGTGATTTCGATAGTAATCTCATCTCTTCTTCGATCGTGCCTGTCGATCCACGGGCGATCTTTACTATTCACCACACTACGGATGCAATTCACCACGAAGGACGCGCACAGGTGCTTTTGCGGTGATACGATCTCATCAAGATATCAAATTGAGGAGAACAACTATGCGAAGATTATTAGGATTGGTTCTTGCGGGATGCATCACTCTTTCTTCTGTCGGATGCGTAAAAGTAACGAAGCCCATCCCCCGTCCTTCGTCCGAAGTGACAGAAGCCGCACCAGGTCAAGAAGTGCGTCCCCAGGACGATTATTACTATTACATCAATAAAGAACGTCTCGATCAGGCGAAGTTTGAATATGGTGCCACATCCGCGGCGTCCTCTTTCGACGAGCAGCTAATCGAAGACGAAGTATTCGGCATCATCAAGGAAGTGGCGGCCGGAAGCGGCTATGAGGCCGGTTCGGAAGAGGATATCATCAAGCGTGCGTATCAGCTTTATTTGGATTATGATTTTTCTTCTCCGGCAGTGCCGCAGGATCTGGTCGATATGATCGGGCGAATCAATGCTGCCGCTTCCGTAAGTGAACTGATGGACATCGATGCCAAGCTCGTCCGGGACTACGGTACCGGCAGTATCCTGGGTCTTACGATGGGAAGAGATCCCTATGATTCCAAAAAGAGAGTGCTGCAGTTCAGTCAGATCGCAAGTATCCTGAGTGTGGACTTTGCCGCTGTCCGGGAAGACAACTCGGAGCTGGACACCCTTGTTTCGCAAGGCAAGCTTATCCGCCATGCACTGGGCATGACTTCCGATGAAGCGGAAGCCGAGGGAAAGGAACTGGCCTATCTGGGACTTCAGCTCTTTGGTGTGACGGATCTATCGGTCATGGACGATCTTCTTGGTGTTTCTACCATAAAGTCATATTCCGCTTCTGATGTATATGCTGACTTCACATCTTTCGATCTTAAGAAATATATCACCGACATCGGCTTTCCGGGAAGTGCGGTTACATCTTTTAACATCCAGGATGAGAAACAGTTTGCGGGTCTTGCTGATATATTTTCGGACGAGCATATCGAAGCACTGAAGACCTGGGAACTGGGCAGATTTTTCTTAAAGTACAAAACCTTTCTGGCACCTGCATACGAGGAACTTTCGGGTTATGTGGAGGAGGATCATTCATCTGCTGAAGAGCAGGCACTTCGCGAGATCCGGGAATCTTTCTACCTGGAATCGGATCCGATCTATGTGGAACGTTACTATTCCGATGAGATGGATGCGGCGCTGATTTCGATGTGCGATGACATCAAGGAAGGATATAGAGATCTTATCAGCAATGCAACATGGCTTTCCGAAGAGACGCGGGCTGCGCTTCTTAGCAAACTCGAAAGCATTTGCTATGTTACGGGAAATGATCTGAAGCGCCATGATAATTCGGAGTATGCGGATCTTGCCGGCGACAGCTACTACGATTTCCTCCTTTCCTACAGACGGATCGACAGGATACATACCATCGAAAGATTTACGGAACCGGTGGACAGAAAATCAGTCGATATGCCGATGCAGATGTTAAATGCCTGTTACGATCAGTATGGCAACCGGATCACCATCACCGTGGCCATTATGAACGCACCGTTCTTCGATCTGAACGCGGACTACTACACCAATTTAGGCGGACTTGGTGCGGTCATCGGACATGAGATGGGACATGCTTTCGACAGCGAAGGCATCCTCTTTACAAAGGACGGCATCTACGATCCGACGTGGATCAAAGAGGAAGATGTGAAGCAGCTTCAAGAAAGAAACGAAAAGGCTTCGGAGTATTTCGAGCAGAACTTCACAGTGTTTGGCATCTACCATGTGGACGGCGATAAGACGCTGGCTGAAAACTATGCTGATCTGGGAAGCTTAGAATGCATCACGTCTCTTGCGGGAAATGACGAAGAGCTGATGCGGATCTTCGAAAACTATGCCAGGATCTGGTGCGAAAAGAAGACGGATACGGCTATTATCGAGCAGCTCGCTTATGACGTACACAGTCCGGAGGTCCTTCGGGTAAATGCGATCCTTTCGACGCTGGATGCCTTCTACGGCCTTTACGGCGTACAGGATGGCGACGGCATGTATATCGCGCCGGAAGAGCGCATCTCCAGATGGCATTGATGAGGTGAACGACGATGAATATTATCCTGAAAAATTCTTTAAGAAACATATTCGGAAAACCTTTCCGGACGCTGCTGATCGTGATTTCGATCTTCGCATGTGCCTTCTGCGGATATCTGTGCTTCGATATCGGAAAGACCATTGAGGATCTGTCCATGTCCCTGGTGACATCGATCACCACGGCGGATCTCAGTGTAACATCAGGTGGTATGGATATCTCGAATATTTCCGAGGTGCTCCCTGAAGCAGATATCCTTGCGATCAGTGCCAACAGCGATCTCATCTATACGGACATCGAGGACGAATACAACTACGCGTCTACCACGAGACTTTCCATCTACGGTATGGACACAGAGGCGGCGGAGACGTTAGGGTTTCTCAAAGACCTACAGGCGAAAGACGGCGAGATCGTCCTCAGCAACGTATTTGCCGCGAAATTCGGATATAAGGCCGGTGATACCATCGTGGTCCATGACCGTGACAAAAATGAAGTGGAACTGAAAGTCGCATCGATCCTTCCGAGAAACGGTCAGAATCCGATCCTGGAAGGGTATAAGGGCGTAGTCAATGAAAAGACGGGCGCGATCCTTTCCTGCGGAGATCAAGATACTTCCGTGGTGCTGATCGATATCAAAGACGACAGTCAAATCGAAGCGGCAAAGAAAAGTATCGAAGAGCACTATCCGGATGCGTACGTGGATGACATGTCACTTTCGGATGAGGACCATGCGATGATTGGGGAGATGAAGGCATTTCTGTATCTCATTTTTGCGATTCTTTTCCTGCTGGTCATCTTCGTGACGGCGTCGGTCAGTAACCGCATCGTCAGTGAACGAATGTCTTTTATCGGCACGCTCCGAAGTCTCGGAATGAGCACGAGAAAAACGGGTTTGATATTGATCCTGGAAAATGTTCTTTATGCTCTTCTCGGAAGTGTTCCGGCAACGTTCCTGTATCTTCCGATCCGCGACAGCCTTTTGAAATCGATGTTCACGGTAGAAAGCGATGCGGGAGCGGTGAGCTTCGATCTTCCGGAATTGTCGATCGCCATTCCCGTATGTGTCGTTATCGGTGCGATCCTGATCGAGTGTCTGATCCCGCTTCGTGCGATCCTTCGGGCACTGAAGACATCGATCCGCGATATCATCTTCGATAACCGTGATACCGAATACCGCTTTAGTACGGTCCTCACGATCGCGGGTGTGGCCTTTCTGGGGATTGCTGTGATCACATTCTTCCTGCGCACCAATCTGATCTGGGCTACGGTATGCCTTCTTAGCGGAGTTACCTCTCTCGCGTTGCTGTTTCCGATCGTGCTCAAGTGCATCTCAAAAGGAATCGGAATGATCTCGGAAAAAGCGGGAAATGCATCGTGGTCTCTGGCCGCGGTAGAAACCATCGCGAGAAAAAGTACGGTCGGAAGCGGCGTGCTTCTTGCGACCGCAGCCGCGATGTGCCTGATCATCTTTTCGATGGCCGGCTCGATGGAAGAAGCCATGGGCGAGGTCACCTACCGCTGCGATGCGATCCTCACTTGCAGCAAGACGGGAAAATACTACACATACGTCGACCACCTCGAGGGTATAACGGAAACAGAGAGGATCTACTCTTCGCTGGAAACGATCTGCGTGGGAGACGATCCGGCCTCTTTTTCCGCGGTAATGAAAGGTTATCCGGACGGTGGATACCGTCTACAGAAAAATTACGAGGATATGCCGAAAAAGATCGAACCCGGTACGGTCCTGATCGACGGCCGTTTTGCGGAAAAGGAAGGGTATAAAGCCGGAGATAAGATCAAGATCACGCTCCATCCGGACGGGATTCTTCCAATCACGAAAGAATACGAAATCTCAAAGATTATCTACTCCGCCCGACTCGAAGGAGGAAAGGCATGTATCTTCTTGCCTGAAGAGGAGTATAAACTGCTTCTGAACGATAATCCGAGCGCCATTCTCATCAATTGTGACGATCCGGAAAAACTGGTCAGCACGGTCAAGATCTATGCAGGAGATACAGTCTCCGATGCAGTCACATATCAGGAAGCTGTCGAGTCCGCCAAGGAAGAAACAGCCCAGCTTACGATGATCATGAGTTTCGTGATCATAGGCGCGCTCGCCATGACCTGTATCGGTTCCATCAGTAACCAGCTCATCGGCTTTGCGGGAAGAAAAAAGGAATGTGCCGTTATGCTCTCGACCGCGATGAGTAAGAAGAAACTATCGGGGATCCTTTTTAAGGAAGTGCTGATCACGTCCATCGCCGCCGCAGGTATCGGCACTCTGTCAGGACATATCCTGACCGGGATCATCGGCGACGCGATCGACCATGCGGCAAGCATCGGTCTTTATATCGAAGCGGATGCCGGACGAACGGTCACTTTCTTCCTGGTCCTTGTGGTGATATTCGCACTGACAGTGCTTCTCCCCATAAGAAGTCTCAGGAAAATGAAGATATCCGAGCAGATCAAGTATGAATAAACCTACATAACGGAGGAGACAGATATGAACACGATCATTGAAGTAAATAACGTAAGAAAAACATTTGGAAAAGGAACGAATATCAACCTCGTGCTCGACGATGCATGCATGTATGTGTCGCAAGGCGAGTTCGTCTCCCTGATGGGCGCATCCGGCTCCGGAAAATCCACGCTCCTTTATCTCATCGGCGGACTCGACCGCGACTTTCAGGGAAACATCTCTCTGTGTGGAGAAAACATCGGTGACCTGAAGGACGGAAAGCTCTCGAAGCTCCGTCTCGACAACATCGGATTTGTTTTCCAGTTCTATAATCTCGTCATGAATCTGAACGTGGAAGACAACATCCTTCTTCCCTTGACGATGAACGGCAAAAAGAAATCGGAACTGAAAAATGAACTCGATGAGATCCTCGAGATCACCGGTCTTACAGAAAAGAGAAAGGCCATGCCGGCCAAGCTTTCCGGAGGTCAGCAGCAACGTGTCGCGATCGCACGCGCGGTCCTTGGCAACCCGAAGGTGATCCTGGCAGATGAACCGACAGGAAACCTCGACTCCAATTCGAGCCGCGAGATCATGGAGCTTTTCAGAAGACTGAATCAGGAAAAAGGACTGACGATCCTTCAGGTCACACACTCCGAAAAATGCGCGTCCTACGGCACCAGGATCGTGATGCTTGAAAATGGAAAGACCGTCGGATAAGTGATACACTAAAAAATATATAGGCCTTTGGGGGAGAGCAGGTATGCGTATAGCTGTTGTAGATGACGAGAAAGTGTTTCGACAGGCGATTGTCGATCAGATCACCTCGCTCTACGGAAGGGAAAACGTTAGCTGCTTTCTTTTTTCGGATGGGAATGAACTGGTCAGAAGTTTCGATAACGGCTTTCAGCTGGATGCAATCTTCCTTGACATTGAGATGAAAGAACTCGATGGCATGAGTACGGCTAAACTGGTCCGAAAGTACAGTAAAGACATTCCCATCATCTTCACCACGAGCCATACCGAGATGGCTCTCGAAGGCTATGAAGTCGATGCGTTCCGGTTCCTGGCCAAACCCGTTGATGGGCGAAAACTCAGACAGACGCTTGTGGATCTTGAGAAAAAACTGAAAGTGGAAGAGAAGATCGTGCTTCGAAAAGACGGGGAGGAGCTGATTTTTCCGGTCGCGGATCTTATCTATGCGGAGGCGGCAAATAACTCGGTACGGTTTGTTTTTTCAAAGAAGGCCGTCGAGCAGCGCATGCGTTTTTCCGAGGCGATGTCCTTGATCGACGATCTGACGGACGGATTTTTAAAGATCCATCGCTCCTACTATATCCACCTCGCGCATGTCGTTAAAATGGGAAGTGCAGAAGTGGTTATGGATAATGATGAAACACTTCCCATCGCAAGAGGCATGGCAGCTGAGGCGAAGAAGAAACTTCTTGAATATGTAAGGAGGAACGGAAGATGAGAGCCGCCGTATATTTCCTTTTCATACTGCCCTTGCTTGTTAACGCGCCTCTTGAAGTGTACTTTATTGACTCTGTTTTGAAGTACAGATTCAAGAACCGAAAACTTGCATATATCACCGCTTCGATCATTTCGGTCACAACGGCCGTGATATCGCTTGTGTTTTGCGTAGATACGACCGGTCGGATCGTCATCACGCTACCATACGACCTGATCTCCATAGCTGCATCTTTATGTATACTGGTGATGATGCTCGTGAACATGAAGGAAAAGTTTTGGATAAAAATTGTCGTCTTTTTTCTTTCGGCTAGTATGCTCGATACTTTTTTCCATATCTTCACCGCAAGCCGGGAAATCATATATTCGTCTCTTACGGTTAAGACACATGTTCTGAGAGTCGTGGCATTACTTGTCATTGCCGTTCTTATGACACTTCTCGAGATCGGCATTTTCATTCTGATCGACAAGATCCGCAGCAAACACGATGACACACCGCTCCCCATACGGTATCTGCTTGCGTTTTTCCTCGTCGTCGAGCTCTTTGAGGTCGTCTTCGCATTGCAAACGACAGAGTACAGTTACAGTACGGAGTACGACGTCATGGATTTCTCATCACTTAACTCCTCGCAGCTGGCGATGCTGATATTTACACTTCTCGCAGGCCTGATGGCAGTCATCGTCCTTTTCTATATCCGTGCGACGAAAGAAGAGCGGGATACGTTCAAAGAACTCAACAGCGTGAATGAAGAACTGGTTGCTTCCCAGACACGCTATTACGAAGCAACGGTCAAGGCCGATTCCGAGATCCGCGCGATCCGTCATGACATGAAAAATAACGTACAGGTCTTAAAGATCCTTCTGGGCAATAAGGAATATGACCAGATGGAAAAGTACTTAAGTGAGTTGACGGAGAAACTGCAAGGCACGGAGATCTCCGCCCATACAGGAGATGTGATCGCCGACGCCGTTATCTGCGCCAAAAAAGCCGAAGCAGAAGAACATGGGATCACTATTTCCACGAGCGGTGTCATCTCCGATATCCATATCACCCCTCAGGATATGTGCCAGATCCTTTCGAATATTCTGGACAATGCGATCGAAGCGGCTTCGGATGAACGCCTTCGCGATCTGAATCCTGCCTATAAAAAGATCGTCCTCGAATTGAAGAAGACAGACAGATTCTTCCTGATCAGTGCAACGAATCCGTGTGCAGAGAAAGTGAATATCGTAAATGGAATGGTGAAAACCAGTAAAGAAGATTCCAGAAATCACGGGTTCGGTCTGAGAAATATCCGAAGCGCCGCAGAAAAATACGATGGCGAACTTACCCTCTCCTGCGAGGGAAAACCCTACGGATATGAATTCCGCCTGGATATTATCTTCCCTCTTTTGCGGTTTCATAAGCCCGCAGAGTCCATGTGATATACCGGGAACTGCGAGGTAAGAAAGATCTGTCCGATCACCCGGATATTGCACTCACGGCCTTCCCTATATCCTTCATCTCGAAAAAAGACCGGCCAAGGATTCCCTCAGCCGATCTTTCTGGCTCATATGAAAATGTGTGACTCCCACGCAGGAGTAAAGTCTTTTCAATTATTCCCACTCGATCGTGCCTGTCGGCTTTGGTGTCAGGTCGTAGAGTACGCGGTTGATGCCGGGTACTTCGGTGATGATTCTGTTAACGATTCTACCGAGGAGATCGTACGGGATCTCTTCGATGGTGGCTGTCATGGCGTCACGTGTATTGACCGCACGGATAACGACGAAGTTTTCAAAGGCACGTACGTTGTTCTTTACACCGACGGACTTATAATCCGGAACGAGTGTGAAGTACTGCCATACTTTTCCTTCAAGACCGGCATTTGCAAACTCTTCACGGAGGATCGCGTCAGACTCGCGAACCATCTCGAGACGGTCACGGGTGATCGCACCGGTGCAGCGTACGCCGAGACCCGGGCCCGGGAACGGCTGACGGTATACCATGTTTGCCGGAAGACCGAGGGCTTCGCCGACGACACGTACTTCGTCTTTGTAGAGGAACTTCAGAGGCTCAACGAGACCTTCGAAGTGGATATCGTCCGGGAGACCGCCAACATTATGGTGTGCTTTTACAGGACCACTCTCGAGGATATCCGGATAGATGGTGCCCTGTGCAAGGAAGTCCACGTCCGGAAGTTTTCTTGCTTCTTCTTCAAATACGCGGATGAACTCTTCGCCGATGATCTTTCTCTTTCTCTCCGGCTCTTCGACGCCCTCGAGTTTCGTGAGGAAGCGCTCGGTCGCATCAACATATACGAGAGTCGCATCCATCTGATTCTGGAAGACTTCGATGACCTGCTCCGGCTCACCTTTTCTAAGAAGACCATGGTTTACATGCACATTGATCAGGTTCTTGCCGATGGCCTTGATGAGAAGGGCAGCAACGACAGAAGAGTCAACACCACCGGACAGCGCCAGCAGCACTTTCTTGTCACCTACCTGTGCTTTTACAGCGGCGATCTGCTCCTCGATAAAGGCGTCAGCCAGGGCGCGGGTGGTAATTCTTTCCATTTCCTCGGGACGTTTGTTTTCCATAAGCGGTACTCCTTTGTATCGTAATAAAATTGGATACAACCATCATACTCCAAAATCATCGTCATACGCAATGAAAGAAATCATTCCTGACCGGCCATTGTTCACTAATTGTTTCATTTTATGCCCCATTCGGTTTGAATATGTCACCTGCTTCTCTGCTATAATTTAATAGGTGGAATTTGCATTCCGGGAGGAAACTGATACGATGCTTTCATTGAATGAGAATATCAAGGAAATACTGCGGGAAAAGAACCTGACGCAGAAGAAGGTGGCCGAGAAACTGGGCATCTCCGAGTGTTCGATCTCCAGATATCTCAAGGGCACACGTATCCCTCAGGAGGAAGATGCGAGAAAGATCGCGGACTTCCTCGGTGTCTATCCGAAGGAGTGGTTCCCGTATTCCAACGATGACGGTACAGAGGGAGAGGCGCCGGCGCAGGAAGTCCTGAAGCCTTCGCGCCAGAGCTGGGAGCAGCTGCGCACCTGGCCGGAAGCGATCAAGGCACTCTCCACGACACATACGATCTCGGTACAGGATATCTGCCAGATCCTGCATGCGCCGCGATCCTGGGTAAACCGCTATATTCTCCCGCATATCGATAAGATCTATCTTCCGGACGGAAAGCGTGCCGGAAAAGAAGTGAATACCAACTGGAAAGAAGTTGCCGCGATCCAGCTCGGCAAGGACATGCAGGACAGCACCTGGTGCAGTAAAGAGGATTTTGATAACTTGATCCTCGGAAGTATCTTGTCTGTTACGAAGCAGACGAAGCTGATCCCGGCAGAGCTTCTGGTCCAGGATAAGAAGGCATTTGCCGCTGAATACGAACAATATACGCAGAAGATAGCGGATCTTGCAAAAGCACTGAACGAAGATCCGCTTGCACCGATGGAAAAGTATGCGGAGCTTGCTGATCTTAAGAAACAGCAGGCGATGTGCTACCGCCGCCAGTTAAGCAATGAGGGAAGACAGATCATGAGAAGCAATCTTCCGGCTGTCATGAATCCCGATGCGACAAAGAGTATCCCGGTCCGTCTGCCGTCGGTCCCGATCGAAAAATGGATCTTTCCGGAAGATATCAAGGATTTCGCCGAGATCGAAGAAAACGGACACCGGTACTTCTTTAAGAACGGATATATCCGTATCGTACTTTCCTTTATCGACACGAACGGTAACGCTGTAAGGAAAAACTTCTATGTCGCGGATCCCGAGGCGATGTACCATAAGCTCGTCGAGGAATATGTCCTCATCAGTGAGGAAGTCTGGCAGATGTACGCGATCCGCCTGATGTCACGGCGATGACACGATCAGCGAAAAAGATCCTCAGCATCGGCTGTGTCATACTTCTTCTTTCCGGGACGGCTTCCGCCTGCAAAAAAAGAAATACCGGAAGTTCCCAGGATGCCTCTGCTGTAGCGGAAACTCAGATCCGCAATACCCTCGATGATTTTTTCGCATATATCAAGATCGCAAAGACAGATAAGATCGGCGACCGTACGGATGATCCCGCCCGGGTGAAGGAGTATCTCCAGGAAGTGACAGAAGTATCCGGAAACAAACCTTTTGAGACGGCCTGCCGGCGGGTGGATGCGGAAGTGGTAAGCGTCACATCATCTGATAAAAAAAGCAGTGCGAAGGTCAAGATCTCCTACGCGGACCCTATGGCGATCAAGGAGAAAGCTACGCAGGAAGGCGGGTTTGCTGACATTGGAAAACTGTCTGAAGAGATCGCTGATGTCTCAGTGATAACAGACGAATTTGCGATGGATCTGGTCTATGAGGATGGAGCCTGGAAAATCAAATCCGGGAGCACAAAAGACCTGCTGAAAGTGCTTTTCGGGTATCTGACGGAAAAAGATTTAATCGCGGAAGTTCCTGAAACGACGAAGGATCCGGAACCGCTGAACATCTCTGTTTTCGATGCGTACTGGGTAAATGAGAAGGGCATGGAAGTAGGGGGATATCACTGCTCGAGTAACGATATCTGCCTTTATGTCTATGCCTGGAACTCCTACACCAATGTGGACATTAAGTACGAATATATAGATGTTTCCGGAGAGATCCTATATACGAATTCTTTTCATATGAAGCGCGATACGGACTGGATCGCATGCGCATGGAAACCCGGAAGGACTCTCCCGGAAGGGGATATCTACTGCCGCCTCTATGACCCTTCGGGCGAGGAATTCCATACGTCCAAGGTCACCATTTATAATGACGCGGAGAGGATCCCGTTCCCGATCACATGGATGGAAGACTCCGGATGGTTCGATAAGGACGGAAATCCGGTGGAGTTCTATACGAAAGACGCTGCTCTGTTTGAGTATCGCGGATCCTCGCTGAAACCGTATCAGGGAATGTCTTTGAAATACCGTTTCGTCGATGACGAAGGAACCGTGCTCTATGAGGGAAAGATGGATATTGAGCAGGAGACAGAGAACTTTACATTCTCCATGGAACTTCCGGAAGGATATACGATATATCCGGAAGATACAGCGGAAACGACAAAGGAAACATCCGCAAGCAGCACAGAAACAGAAGAAACGACGACGGAGCCGGCTGTTCCGGAGGAGCCGAAGCATATCACTCTGATCGTAGAAATAGAAGACGGGCAGCCGTTCCTTCAGTCAACGGTCGAGGTCAGGAAGACGGATGCGGTCTATACGCCGGATGAAACAGAAGCGCCATCGGAGACAAGCGCGGCCTGAGTCTTACTGTCTCTTCATCCTGCATCGTGCCGGTGCCGAGGTTTACGGCATAGAGCGGCGCGGGGGCGGGTGCTTTTCGCGAAGAAAAATGGTTATATGTCAGTTATTGCCGGTCGAAATTTTCTTGATCCATTTGCGGCTTCTGAGGCGCCAGACGCACCAGATGGTCTTGGCGATCTGATCGGACTTCAGGAAGAAGTAGATCCAGAAGGCCGGCAGGTGGAAGACAAAGCCGGCCAGCATGCCCAGCGGGAGCGCCATCGCCCACAGGAAGATATTGTCGGCGAACATGAGTACTTTTGTATCGCCGCCACCGCGGAGGACGCCCTTGGTCATGATGCTGTTCGTGGCCTGGAAGATGATGATCAGGCTGATCGCGTTCAGGAGCTGATAGGCGATCGATACGGCTTCCGCCGTCGTCTCTTTTCCATAGGAAAGAATAACGGGTGTCTTGGTAAAGAAGATGAAGAGCGCCGACAGAAATCCCAGCGCAAAGCCCATGCCGAGGAAGAGCCATCCCTGCTCCTCGGCCTGTTCCTTCCGGCCTTTGCCGAGCGACTGTCCGGTGATGATCGCGCCTGCCTGGCAGACGCCCTGGATGAGGACGGTGCTCAGCTGCTGCGTGACGGTCGTGATGGAGTTCGCCGCGACAAAGTCACCGCCAAGGTGGCCGATGACCATGGTGACGGAGTTACTGCCAAAGGCGAGGATCGCGTCGCTGATCAGGACCGGGATGCAGACGCGGAGATATTCCCTAAGAAGGGTCTTTGTTTTCATGAAGAAGTGGTGGATCTTAAATCCGATCTTCTTATCGATGACGAGGAGATAGAAGAGGTCGGCGAATGCCTCGAACCCACGGGCGAGGAAGGTTGCGAGCGCGGCGCCGGCGATACCCATCTTCGGAGCACCGAAGTGGCCGAAGATCAGCATGTAGTTACCGGCGAGATTGACAACGAGCGCGCCGATCGAGACATACAGTGGGAAGCGGGACTGGCCGACGCTTCGGAGCACGATGGCGATGACCAGCGAAAGACCAAGGAAGAAGAAAGTCAGCGTGGACCAGCGCAGGTATGTCGCGCCAAGACTGATGAGCTCTTCTTTATCCGTGTAGGAGGTCATGATCAGCTTCGGCATGGCGATGGCGCCGATGGCGAAGATCGTGGCGAAGAAGAGCATCAGACGCAGCGTCATGCAGACCGTCGTCTTCAGCCAGATGGCCGCTTACTCTACATTGTCGTTTGCTTTTTTCATGCCGTAGTAACGGGAGACCAGGACGGAGGCGCCCATGCCGAGACCCATGCAGAAGATCTGGAAGATCATGACGTAGGCATTGGCCAGCGAGGCGGCCGAGAAGGTATCCTGCGAGTAGTGGCTGAGCATGATGTTGTCGAGCATGCCGACAAATACCGTGACCAGCGTCTGTAGCGCGATCGGGAATCCTAAGACGAAGACTTTTTTATAAAAATGCGCATCTTTCTTAAACAGTTTCATAGGCTGTTATTAGCGGCTCCTTTATGACTTCATTTCTGACATCTGATAGTGATTTCGTTTTTGATTTTTCGATGATGCTATCCGATTCTGACATCCGATTATGACATCCAATAAGGTAGTGTAGCAGAGCAGGCCTGAAAATAAAACGGACAAAGACAAGGAAGATACAGGTGCTTTTGCAGAAGAATCGGAGGAGAGGCAGATTTCTTCCGGGGGCGGCGGATGAGGTTCTTAACGTTGCTTGGCGGGGGGCGGCGGAAAACAGACGGGATGCTGCCCGGGGCGAGTGCTTTTCGAGGAAGGAAATGGGGCGAGTGCTTTTCGAGGAAGGAAATGGGACGAGTGCTTTTCGAGAGGATGAAATATCGAAATGCACTTTTTCATTGTAAATCGAGCAAAACAGGATTTCACCCGTAATTCTTGCGTGTACACGACGCGGAATTCATCATAAAACGAAATTTCTCAATTCTCACCCGTAAATTCATCGGTTTTTCCATGCTCGAAAAGCACTTTTTACGGGTGAAAAGTGCTTTTTTCTCATTAGCAATGAAAATGCGGCCAGGTGCGGCGTTTTTTTACGGGTGAAATCGAAAATTTAAGAATCTCTACGGTATTTGCCGGAATTTGAATTTTCGCGAAAAAGTCATACATTGGTTTTCAGGACGTGGTTTTTTCTTCGGCAAAAGAGGTGCTGGCAGGAAAGCGGAAAAGAAAACTCCGCTGCCCGGATGTGGGAAGCGGAGTCGGAATTTCTGTTTAGGCTGGTGATCCGGCCGGAATGGCTGCGTGGCCGGTGCGGCCGATGCGAGCGGCACGGGCGGCATGGAGCCAAGGTGGTTCTTACAGCCCGAAAAGTGCTTTTACCGCGTCTTTATCGACTTTGGAGCCGATGACGCAGAGCTTGCCGGTGACGTCGGCGCCGCCGTTTCTTACGTCAGCTTCGCCCGGAACGTAGTCGAAGTGGATCCAGTTGCCGTCTTCGCCGGCAACGATGCCCTTGGCGCGGAGGATCATGCCGAAGTCGCCGCTGTCGAGCTCTTCGAGGGCAGCCTTGATCGCAGCCTCGGAGAAGGACTTCGAGGTCTCAAAGCCAATGGAATCGAAGACTTCGTCAGCGTGGTGATGACCCTCATGGTCGTGGTGGTGATGGTCATGATCGTGTTCGTCGTGGTCGTGATGATGTTCGTGCTCATCGTGATCGTGGTGATGATGCTCATGGTCATGCTCATCATCATCGTGTTCATGCTCATGCTCATGATCATGGTCGTGGCAGCCGCAGGTGCAGTCCGGGCCGTGGTCGTGATGGTGGTGATGTTCATGGTCATGCTCGTCATCATCGTGTTCATGCTCATGATCATGGTCGTGGTCGTGGCAGCCGCAGGTGCAGTCCGGGCCATGGTCGTGATGGTGGTGATGTTCGTGTTCTTCTGCTTCGAGGAGTGCAGCGGCCATGTCGTCTGCGGTGAGCGGGTTCTCGATCGCTTCTCTGATCTGTGTGCCGGAGAGCTTCTCCCAAGGGGTGGTGATGATCTGGGAGTGGTCGTTGATCTCGCGGATCAGCTCGATCGCGGTATCGAGCTTGCCCTGGGCGATGTTGCCGGTACGGGACAGGATGATGGTGCCGGCATACTTGATCTGGTTCTCGTAGAACTCCTTGAAGTTCTTCAGGTAGATCTTGCACTTGCTGGCGTCGATGACGGTAACAGTGCCGCAGACCTCGGTGCCCTCGACCTTCTCGACAGCAGCCACTACGTCAGAGAGCTTGCCGACACCGGATGGCTCGATGAGGATACGGTCCGGAGAGAACTTGTCGATGACTTCCTTCAGCGCGGTGCCGAAGTCGCCGACGAGGGAGCAGCAGATGCAGCCGGAGTTCATCTCGGTGATCTCGATGCCGGCTTCTTTCAGGAATCCGCCGTCGATGCCGATCTGTCCGAATTCATTCTCGATGAGGACGAGCTTCTGTCCGTTGTAACCATCGGAAATGAGTTTCTTGATGAGAGTTGTTTTTCCGGCGCCTAAGAAACCGGAAAAAATATCTACTTTTGTAGCCATATGAATTACCTTCTTTCTCTTTTGCGGGAGACCCTCTGTAGTGGGGATCCGCCGCGATTGTTCGTCTTAACTGAAATAATTACATCGTTCTTTTAGCTGAAATAGATCACGTCGTTATCCGGGGCGTCTGTGATGTGGAAGTTCTCCACCTGGAGACACGGGATCGCGACCGGGGTGCCCTGGGAGTCGTCACGGAAAAAACCGATCTTGCCGGTGACCTTCAGCCACTGGTTCTCGGGGAAACCGCCTCTGACCTTGTGAAGACAGAGAAGCGAGATCATGCCGATGTCATTGGCGCAGCAGGTGTAAGCCTTTCTCTGGAGAACGAAAGCTTCTTTTCTGTGTTCACGCATGAGGACTGCCTGACCGGTGACGGTGACACGTTTTCCGTTATATCTCTTGACGTTGTCGAGAGCATCGGTGTAGAAGAGACCGAAGTCATCGGGTTCGATGACGCAGGGGTCTTCGTCGAGATTGTAGGGGAGAAATTCCCCGATATCGATCATGTTTCCGTCCATACCGAAGAAGGACAGATTCATGGCGGGGTTCAGTGATTTTACCGAACCACGGAGCTTAGGTATGTTATTTACTTCCGGATCAACGCGGTTGAAAATAACGTTGTCACAGAAACGGTAGTAGTCCGCGAAGATGGTCTGCATATTTCTGTAGTAGTCGTTATAGGTGGAGGCGTCGACGATCGTGATCGCGGCGGCCAGCGCCCAGCGCTCCGGGACATCGACTTCGTCGAAGAACTTCGCCGGGGAGACCGAGCCGTTCCACTCGATGAGAACGACATCCGGGTGATACTGGGAGTCGAGATTATGGGTAAAAGCACGGGTGACCTCATCGGTCTCCGCGCTTACGATCTTCAGAGATTTGCAGGGAGCGCCCTCTTCCGGAGGCAGCTCGACCTCGCCTTCTTCAGTCAGAAGGACCAGGACTTTTTTATCCGAGAAACTTCCGTCCGCAAGCCACGAATGAATGAACGAAGTTTTTCCGCTGTCGAGAAAACCTGTAAAAAAATAAACGAGACAGTCTTCCATTGTTGTCGAAACCGGATCCTTTCATTAGTATGTCCGAGAGGTCATTTTCCGCTGAAAACAGCGAAGATTCGGACAATTTCCTTACCACATAGTATTTTCTTATTTCACAGAAAGTTTTTCAAGCGTTAAAATTCATAAATTGCGTTGTTATTTTATATAAGAGTATAATGATTTAGAACAAGTTTATAGCGTTTTTTGATAAACGCGCGGGAAGGAGGGTTTTCTGTGGTAGATATTCTATCTACTCAAGTGGCGCTGCTGCTTTTTGAATCGATTTTCTGTTTCCTTTCCGCGATCCTCTGCGCTATGAAAAGCAGCCGTGACAAGCAGGCGAAGATCGTCGTTACAGATCTCTCCATCATGGCGGGATTCCTTCTTCTTTCCGATTTTCTCTTCTATATCTGCCAGGGAAGGACCAGTGGCGTGGCCACTGTCGTGATGCAGATCGCGAATATTACGCTTTTCCTGCTTTGTGACCTGTTCCTTATCGGAATCCTGACATATATTTCGATAGTGCTTTTCGGCGGGTTCAGCCTGAAGAAAGACCAGCCCTGCCGGTGGAGATCTATCCTTATCGTCCTGCTTTCGGCCGCAGGCATGGTGATGGTCGTCATTTCCCAGTTCACGGGTCTCTATTACACGATCGACGAGACGAATACCTATCACCGTGAAGATCTTTTCCCGCTGTCTGTGGCATTCCCGATCCTCGGCATGCTGCTTCTGCTGTCGATCCTTCTCCAGTACAGAAATAAGACGACGAAATACCGTTTCCTCGTGCTGCTCTCCTTTATCGTCCTGCCGGTGGCCGGATTCCTGGTCCAGTATTTCTTCTACGGCTTTGCCTACATGGACATCGGCATCGCACTGGCGGTCAATCTCATCTTCATCGAGAATATCATCTATCAGAACCAGCAGATCAGGATCGCAGAGCGCACGGATATCCGCACCGGACTTGCCAACGAGCACAGCTGTATCGAGTGGATCCGTGCCCGTAAGGCGAAGAAAGAGATCCTGGATTATGCGGCGATCTACTTTGACATCTCGCGGTTTTCTTCCATCAACCGGAAGTACGGCGCCAATACCGGTAACCGCGTGCTCGCGATCTTTGCCGGGTCTTTCTCAAAAGAACTCGCTCCGGATGAATTCCTCGGGCATCAGCGTGGCGACCAGTTTATCGCGGTCGTACATAAGAAAAACATCGATTCTATCCTGAAAAAACTCTCTGATCTCCGTGTGGAGTTTACCGATGATACGGGAAAAGATTGCGACGTCCATCTGTCGGTAAGGGCCGGTATCTATGAGATCGAAAATGCCGATGTCAGCAGCGAAGATGTTATCAACTACGCAGCCGCGGCACTCGATCATGCATCACATTCTGCATTGGATCATTCGGTGGTCTATATGACCAAGGACCTGATGGATACGATCGAAGAGAAGATCCGCTTCGAGAAGGAGATCCGAAAAGCACTGGAAAAGGGTGAATTTCTGCCGTACTACCAGCCGAAGGTCAACAGCCGTACCGGCGAGCTCTGTGGTGCCGAGGCACTGGCAAGATGGCAGCATAAGGGAGATCTTATCTGTCCGGGTGAATTTATCCAGGTAATGGAGAGAAATGAGTCGATCTGCGATCTGGATATGTATATGCTCCGCAGGATCTGTAAGGATATCTCGAAATGGATGGAAGACGGGCTTACCATCCCGCCGGTATCTATTAATTTCTCCAGAAGAAATCTGGCGGATCCGGATCTGGCAGAGAAGATCGACCGGGTCGTTACCGAAAGCGGGATCCCGAAAAACCTTATCGAGATCGAGCTCACGGAGACGGTGGATGAATTCCCGCTGAGTGTCATGAAAGCTTTTGTGGACGAACTGCATAAGCTCGGTTTCAGTTCCTCGATCGATGATTTCGGTTCTGCGAATTCCTCGATGGCGGTCCTTCGCGAGATCTCCTTTGATACCGTCAAGATCGACAAGGGATTCATCGACCATGACCAGAATAAAGATCTGACGATCCTCGATCACATCATCAAGATGGCACTGTCGATCGGGCTGAAGATCGTGGCAGAAGGTGTCGAGCAGGAAGCTCAGGTCAAGAAACTTCAGTCGTTTGGCACGGAGGTCATCCAGGGTTATTACTACGACCGTCCGATGCCGGAGGAGAAGATGCGGGAGCGCCTGAAGGATCCGTACTATAACAAGTGATTTTATGCTAGAATACCCGTAATATAGAAACGAGAAACATAGGAAGAAGAGACAATGAAAAACCGAACCATAAAGACGATCTGTCTGATGACGATGCTGAGCCTTATGCTCACATCCTGCAATGCTCCGCAAAAACACGTCGAGACGACACCATCGGATCTTCCGAGACCGACAGAGACCTCGGTCGAGACTGAGCCGACAGAGACCGAGGAGACGCTCCCGCCATATCACTGTATCAACCCGAAGTTTGAAGATCTGACGGCGGAAGAGATCTGTGCGCTTCTGACTGTGGAAGAAAAAGCGGATCAAATGGTGCAGGGCGCAAACTATAACATGCCTCTCGATGAGATGCAGAAGAACTGCTACGGATCAGTGCTTTCACATTATCCGGAGTGGCCGGCACTCCCGCAGGATGAGTGGTCGGAAGTGGTCTCGAGATATCAGGATGCGGCACTCCTTTCCGACACACGTATCCCGATGATCTATGCTAACGACTGTACCCACGGCGTACTGGAAGCCCGGGGGTCAGTGATTTTCCCGCAGAATATCAATGTCGGCGCGGCGGATGATGAGTCGCTGTCGTTTGAGATGGGCGTCCTTACCGGCTCGGATATGCAGCACTGCGGATTCCTCTGGACGTTCTCGCCGTGCGTGGCATCCGCCCAGGATCCGAGATGGGGCCGCACCTATGAGTCTTATTCCGATGATGAAGCACTTGTCGGTAAGCACGCGCTCGCATACACGAAGGGCCTGCTGTCACAGAACGTACTGCCGTGCCCGAAGCACTTCATAGGCGACGGATATGCCGTCTTTGGAACCGGTGAAGGGGATTTCCTGATCGACCGCGGGGACGCGAAGATGACAGACGAGCAGATCCAGAAGTGCCTGAAAGTCTATAAGGATCTGATCGATGCCGGGGTTCCGACGATCATGCTGTCACACTCTTCGATCAATGGCGTGAAGATGCACGAGAATAAAGAGTTTATCGACAAACTCCGGAATGACCTCGGATTTAAGGGCGTCATCATTTCCGACTGGGAGTCACTGCATAAGTGTTCCGGCGCGGATGATAAGGCAAATGTCATCCTCTGCGTCAATTCCGGTGTGGATATGCTCATGGAGGGCGACCACTATGCGGAAACAAGAGATTACATCATCGAAGCGGTCAATGAGGGATCGATTCCGATGGAGCGTATCGATGAAGCAGTTACAAGGATCCTCCAGATGAAGATGGATTGCGGACTCTTCGAGGATCCTTTCCAGGAGAACCGTGTGCCGTCCTATGACTGGAACAGCGAGCATGCGCACTCTGTTGCGAGAAAGCTGGCGGCGGAGTCGATGGTCCCGCTGGTACTTCCGGAAGATGGTCCGATCACGCTTCAGGCCGGCATGAAGGTCTTCGTTATGGGACCTGCGGCGGATGATACCGGAGTTCTCTGCGGCGGCTGGACCTACCTGTGGCAGGGCGGCCTGGATGCGGACGCGGATACCGGACGCTGGTGTGCAGAGGGTCCGTCGATCCTCGAAGCACTGCAGGCTTCCGCTTCCGAGATCGGATTTGAGATCGTTACCGATCCGGCGGAGATGGAGAACTGCGACGTGATCCTCCTCTGCATTGGTGAGAAGCCCTATGCGGAGATGCAGGGAGATACCGAAGATCTTTCGATCACCGGATCTCTGGCACTCGACGGAAATAAGGAAGCGATCGAGAAGATCGCTGAGTATAAGAAGAGCAATGAAGGCAAGAAGAAGAGCCAGCAGACCGAGCTGAAGCCGGTCATCACGCTGATCGTTGCCGGAAGAAATGTCCTGATCTCCGATTATGTATCTGACTGGGACGAGGTCGTGATGTGTTATCTGCCGGGATCCGAAGGCGGCAACGCCGTGTCCGATATCCTGACGGGCAAGGCGTCTTTTTTCGGCCGTCTTCCGATGCCTTACTATGCTTCCGTTGACCAGATTGGCGCGGAAAGCGGCGAAGTATGGCTGCCGCGAGGCTTCTCCGCCGCGGAGAAGAATCTGGATCCGGACAATCCCGAGGGTGCCGAGCCGGCCGAAACCACGAATTCGTAACCCGGACGGGTGCTTTTCGATCAATAATCCGGGAAATCACTGTTTGCCCTGCGCATTTTATTGCCCTGATAGGATCATTCTGCTCGAAAAGCACTGTTTCATCCTAGATATTTTAGCCCTGATAGGATCATTCTGTTCGAAAAGCACTTTCCGATCCTATCTTTTCCGAGTGCAGATAGGATCTTTTATCACGAAATAGGTTTCTGATCCTACCAAGATTTCTAAGAGATAGGAT
>ODAI010455133.1_pt1 | contig 21888 bp, 23 predicted proteins | sample 1539321 | NCBI WGS metagenome assembly ODAI01 (sample SAMN02144231, study PRJEB22623) | gut metagenome | biome: sheep rumen | host: Ovis aries | place: New Zealand | reverse complement strand
CTGCAGACCGTTGGCAGAGGCTATCGCGATGTGGAGAGATTCCGCATTGCTGTACTCTTCTTCTATGGCGGATTGACGTTGCATAAAGACTTCCTTGTGTTAAAATCGTTTAGTTAACTCACACTAAATCCTGTAGAACCATTTAATTTATGAACTTTTGGAGAAGCGAGAGCACAAACAAACTTGTTTGATTGATGCCGAGTCTCGACAAAAGTCATGATAAACATAGTTTAGCATGAATATACTAGTAACAGGTGCCAATGGTCAGCTAGGCAATGAAATGCGGATTGTTACCAAAGGCTCAAAAGACAATTACATTTTTACGGATGTGGTTGAGGTAGATGGTCAAAAGACCACTATCCTTGACATAACAGACCTTGAAGCCATCCGCAAGATGGTAAGAGAGAACGATGTCAAAGTCATTGTCAATTGTGCTGCATGGACAAATGTTGATGGAGCTGAGGCACCCGAAAACTATGACCTTGTAGAGTTATTGAACGCTAAAGCACCAGAGAACTTGGCTATAGTCATGAAGGAGGTTAATGGACTGCTGGTTCATATCAGTACCGATTATGTTTTTGGTGGTGATCCTTACAACACTCCCTGCAAGGAGGACCAGAAAGGAACACCGACTGGTGTTTATGGACTCACTAAACTCCATGGAGAACAGAGCATTCAGAATACAAGAGTTAATTATCTTATCTTCCGTACAGCATGGTTGTACTCAGAGTTTGGTAAGAACTTCGTTAAAACAATGCTAAATCTCACTGCTACCAAACCACAGCTAAAGGTTGTGTTTGACCAAGTAGGTACACCTACGTATGCTTACGATCTTGCTGCTGCCATCTTTGATATTCTTGATAACCGTAAATATGAAGGCAATACGGGAATCTATCACTATAGCAATGAGGGCGTTTGCAGTTGGTTTGATTTTACAAAGATGATAGCAGAGTATGCAGGACAAACCGCTTGTGATATTCAGCCTTGCCATAGCGATGAATTCCCGAGCCCAGTAAAGAGACCTGCATTTTCAGTTCTTGATAAGACTAAAGTAAAAGATACCTTTGGAATTATAGTTCCTTACTGGACGGATTCTTTAAAGAAATGTATGACAAACTTAATGAAAGCATAACGATATGGAGGTGAAAAAGACGGCTATTGACGGCTTGTTAATAATAGAACCCAAAGTTTTTGGGGATAAACGAGGTTACTTTTTTGAGAGTTTTTCTCAGCGCGAGTTTGATGAAAAGGTAGCACCAATTCTTGGGCATACCATCAACTTTGTACAGGACAACGAGAGCATGTCCTCTTACGGTGTTATGCGAGGTCTTCATTTTCAGCGCCCGCCATATACCCAGAGTAAAATAGTTCGTTGTGTGAAAGGAGCAGTACTGGACGTGGCAGTGGATATCCGTAAAGGAAGTCCTACATACGGGCAGCATGTTGCTGTAGAGCTAACAGAGGAAAACCACCGCCAATTCTTTGTCTCTCGTGGTTTTGCTCATGGTTTTGCTGTATTAAGTGAGACCGCTGTGTTTCAGTACAAGTGTGATGAGTTCTATCACCCTGAGGCTGATGGTGGCATCAGTATTTTGGATGATAGTCTTGGTATTGATTGGAAAATACCTACAGAACAGGCAAATCTTTCTGATAAAGACACAAAGCATTCTTTGTTAAAAGATTTTGTTTCCCCCTTTGATATCAATGTGAATTTATACATATAAAAATCATACAATATGAAAGGAATAGTACTTGCCGGAGGTTCCGGCACCCGTCTTTACCCTATTACCAAGGGTGTGAGCAAACAATTACTCCCTATTTATGATAAACCGATGGTTTATTATCCCATCAGTGCGCTGATGCTGGCAGGCATCAGAGATATTCTGATTATCTCTACACCTTATGACCTCCCTGGTTTTTAAGCGACTCCTTGGAGACGGCTCGGACTATGGAGTACATTTTGAGTACGCAGAACAGCCTTCTCCAGATGGACTGGCTCAGGCTTTCATTATTGGTGAGAAGTTTATTGGTAACGACAGCGCTTGTCTGGTTTTGGGTGATAATATCTCCTATGGCAAAAAGGATTATTCGATTAAATTTTTAAATGATGCTTTATTCTAATGATGTTAGTAATACTATTGTAGTCCATCTTTTATGATCAATATAAAAAAATATTATAATTGATTGAAAATGACTAGAGTTAAGTATATTGATTGCATAAAATTTTTTGCAATAATTGCAGTTGTGTTTTATCATGCCGGATATTTAAAGTATGGCTATTTAGGAGTAGATATTTTTCTAGTAGTTAATGGCTATTTTATTACAAAGGTATTAGAGAGACAATATTATACGGCAACATCTGAAGGAAGAAAATGTTCGTTTTTTAGAGAAGGTATAACTTTTCTGTCTAAAAGAATACTTAGATTACTCCCTTTGCTAATTATAGCAGGCATTGTTTGTATGCTATGGGGTTATTTTGTTATGCTGCCTGACGCTTATGAGAATTTGGGTGAATCAGTGGTTGCAACAAATCTCTTTTCAAATAATGTTTTGGAAGCGATTGTCTCAAAAGATTATTGGGCATTAAATAATAATTTTAAGCCTTTAATGCATACATGGTATGTTGGCATAATTTTCGAGTATTATGTTTTTTATTACATTCTACATTTTTATTCCAAGAAGGCTACATTAAGTGGGGGGGGTATGATTGGCTTAAAACACTATTATGGATACTTGGTGGGATAAGTCTTTTTATGTACATTGGTGTTCAAAATGTTAACTTGAGATTCTATCATTTACCATGTAGATTCTTTGAATTTGCTACAGGTGGAATAGTTTTTCTCTATCAAAGTAAAATAAAACAGAAAGTAGCACCAATTGTGGGCTATCTTTCTTATCTGTTATTGTTACTTATTCTCATATTTGATATTCAGTTAATACCATCCAACATAAAATTATTATTTGTTGTTGGAGTTACTGCAATTTTGTTGATGTCATTTGAGAGCCTGGAGAATGGAAAAATAAAAATCATAACATCAAATAAATGGCTTGGCGTAATTGGTGCTGCTAGTTTTAGTGTGTATGTTTGGCATCAGATTGTTTTTGCTTTTGTACGTTATTCATTTACATCAGATTTTTCTTTAAGTATTTTTGTGGGAATTATACTCCTTGTTTCTGTATTATCATCCCTATCGTATATTTTCATTGAAAAAACAGTTAGTAGGATTTATAATAATAAGAAAAGGGAGCTGTCTATAATTGTTATACTCGTGTGGATAATAAGTACAGGAATGGCGGGATTAATATACCTGAAAGCTGGAGTCGTAAGGGACGTTCCTGAATTAGACATATATGCCCAGGATACAAAAAGAAATATGCATTCCGTATATAATGAGAGTGCTTCTCAATATGCTGGAAAACAGTTTTCAACAAATAAATCTCATTGGCTAATTTTAGGAAATAGTTTTGCAAAAGATTGGGCTAACGTTATTATGGAGTCAGAGATTAAGGACAATGTGGAATTATCTATTGATAGTCCTGATGATGTATTTAAGCCAAGTTTGCAATCAAGAATTAAAAATGCAGACAGAGTTTTTATTTCCATGCTTCATGTAGATGAAGATATAGTTGATAAAGTGCTTTCAGCTTGTATACTTAATGGCTTAAAAGAAGATCAATTATTTATCGTAGGAGAGAAAGATTTTGGTCAGAGTACAGGTCAAATATATTGGAAAAGAGGGTCTTCAAACTATTATAAGTTGACAACTCTAATGGATGCTGGTTTTTACGATAAAAATGAAAAACTAAAACTATTATATAAAGAACAATTTGTTGATTTAATTGGAATGGTGTTACAAGAAGATGGTAAAGTTTTAGTTTTTACGAACAATGGCAAATATATATCACAAGATACGGCTCATCTAACAAAAAATGGTGCAAAATATTATGCTGAAATCATAGATTGGAGGCGTTTTTTTGATAAATGATTTATGATTAAATATTATAGATGTTCACATGAAAGGAATCGTACTCGCCGGAGGTTCCGGCACCAGACTTTACCCTATCACAAAGGGCGTGAGTAAACAGTTGCTCCCAATTTATGATAAACCGATGGTTTATTATCCTATCTCTGCACTGATGTTAGCAGGCATTAGAGATATTTTGATTATTTCTACACCTTATGACCTCCCTGGCTTCCAACGCCTGCTGGGTGACGGTAGTGACTACGGGGTACATTTCGAGTATGCAGAACAACCATCACCCGATGGCTTAGCCCAAGCTTTCATCATTGGCGAGAAGTTTATCGGGGATGATAGCGCATGCCTTGTTTTGGGTGATAATATCTTCTATGGCTCAGGTTTCACGGGATTACTCCGCAAGGCTGTTGAGGACGCAGAGAAGAACAACAAGGCGTCTGTATTCGGATATTGGGTTAATGATCCCGAGCGCTATGGTGTGGCTGAGTTCGATAAGCAAGGCAATTGTCTAAGCATTGAGGAAAAACCAGCCAAACCAAAAAGTAATTACGCAGTTGTTGGGCTCTACTTTTACCCCAATAAGGTGGTAAATGTTGCTAAGCACATCAAACCTTCCGCTCGAGGGGAGCTGGAAATTACCACAGTGAACCAAGAATTCTTGAAAGATGGTGAACTGAAAGTCCAGGTCTTTGGCCGTGGCTTTGCCTGGTTAGATACAGGTACTCACGACAGCCTTGCTGAGGCATCCACCTTTGTGGAGGTAATTGAGAAACGCCAAGGATTGAAAGTGGCATGTTTGGAGGGCATTGCCTACCGCAATGGTTGGATCTCCGAGGAGAAGATGAGAGAACTTGCAAAGCCTATGTTAAAGAACCAGTACGGTCAGTACCTATTAAAAGTAATCGATGAGATGAAAGAGGATATTAACTCAAACACATTACAACACGTATAACATTATGAAACGCAATATAGTTATTACTGGTGGTGCAGGCTTTATTGGAAGTCATGTGGTGCGTCTATTCGTGAACAAGTATCCGGATTATAAGATTATCAATCTGGATAAGTTGACCTATGCAGGTAACTTGGCAAACTTGAAGGATATTGAAGACAAACCTAACTATATGTTTGTCAAGATGGATATTTGCGACTTCGATGGCGTATTGAAGTTGATGCAGGATGAAAAGGTAGATGGAATTATCCATCTGGCTGCTGAGTCTCATGTTGACCGCTCGATCAAAGATCCATTCACATTTGCACAAACTAATGTGATGGGTACGCTCAGCCTTCTCCAGGCTGCTAAAGCATACTGGGAGTCACTTCCTGAAAAATATGAGGGCAAACGTTTCTACCACATCAGTACTGATGAGGTGTACGGAGCTTTACAAATGACTCATCCAGAAGGAATTGAGCCTCCTTTTACTACAAAGGCCAGCTCGGGTAAACACCATCTTGCTTATGGCGACAAGTTCTTCCTGGAGACGACGAAGTACAATCCCCATTCGCCTTATTCGGCTTCTAAGGCCAGCAGTGATCAGTTTGTGCGAGCATTCCATGACACCTTTGGAATGCCAACGATAGTAACCAACTGTTCTAACAACTACGGCCCCTATCAGTTCCCTGAGAAGTTGATACCGTTATTCATCAACAATATCCGCCACCGTAAGCCATTGCCTGTTTATGGCAAGGGTGAGAATGTACGTGACTGGCTCTATGTTGTTGACCATGCCCGTGCTATTGATGTTATCTTCCACGAGGGTAAGGTTGCTGATACTTATAACATCGGTGGATTTAACGAGTGGAAGAATATCGACATCATCAAGGTGGTAATCAAGACTGTTGACCGTCTGCTTGGCCGTAAAGAAGGCGAGGATATGGACCTGATAACATTCGTAACAGACCGTGCCGGACACGACCTGCGCTACGCCATCGACAGCTCTAAGCTGCAGCGTGAGCTTTGTTGGGAGCCATCACTCCAGTTCGAGGAGGGAATAGAAAAAACCGTTCGCTGGTACTTGGATAATGAAGAATGGTTAAATAACGTAACTTCTGGTGACTACCAAAAGTACTATGAAACCATGTATACAAGTAGATAAAGACAGGTCCGCTCGACCAAAGGTCGCTTGCTATAGAAAGGACGCAAGAATGTGACCTCCGGCGATTATCAAAAGTATTATAACAAACAATATAATAACAGATAAAAATGAAAAAAATTCTTGTGACCCAAACTTCAATGCCTCCATACGAAGAGTATATAGAGGAAATAAAAGATATTTGGGAGAGTCATTGGCTGACAAATATGGGCCCTAAACATAACTTGTTAGAGTCAAAACTGAAAAAATATTTGACGGTTGATAATATATCTCTTTTTACGAATGGGCATAACGCGCTGGAGTTGTGTCTTCAAGCATTAAATCTTAGTGGAGAAGTTATTACGACACCATTTACTTTCGCCTCAACCACTCATGCAATAGTTAGAAATGGCTTAATGCCTGTATTTTGTGATATTAATCCTCTTGATTATACAATTGATGTCACAAAGATAGAACGTCTGATTACAGACAAAACCACAGCAATTGTTCCTGTTCATGTTTATGGTCATGTTTGCAATATTGAAGAGATAAATAGAATAGCGAAGAAATATGGCCTAAAGGTTATATACGATGCTGCCCATGTATTTGGTGTGCGGTATAAAGGTATAGGAATAGGAAACTTTGGAGATGCTTCGATGTTTAGTTTTCACGCAACCAAAGTGTACCATACCATTGAGGGCGGAGCAATATGTTATCATAATGAAGAATTAGGCCGTGAGTTATATAAACTTCGTGATTTTGGCATTAAGGATGCAGAAACTATTGACGGAATAGGGTCAAATGCAAAGATGAATGAATTTGTAGCTGCCATGGGTCTTTGTACTTTAAGGCATGTTGATGAAGAGATTGCTAAACGAAAAAAAGTTGTTGAATGTTATAGGACTCATCTTGGGGGTATTGATGGAATTCAATTACCACCAATTCAGGAAAATGTAGAGTCTAACTATGCTTATTTTCCTATAGTTATTGATGAAAAAAAATTTGGCTCAACTCGTAATGAGATATTTGAAAGATTAGCAGAGAATAATATCCATGCAAGAAAATATTTCTATCCTTTAACGAGTGCCTTTGATGCATATCATGGCATTTATGATGTGAATGCGACACCTGTTGCACTTCATATAAGCAAAAGGGTTCTTACTATTCCCCTTTATTCCGACTTGGAATTAGAAGATGTTGAAAGAATAAGCAATATAATTCGTACATGTAAAAAATAGATGCCGTAATTAATTATGCTTTCTTGTTATATTAAGAGGGTGGAGACATTAATTGGAAGTAGCTTGGAAATGGATACCTACTCAATCTGAATTTAAATGGTAAGTGATATAAAGCGGAATACTGTTTCCGGTGTATTTTGGAGCAGCGTTGAGCGATTCTCTGTTCAAATAATACAAGTAATTATTCAGATAATCTTGGCGCGAATATTATCTCCGGCAGATTTCGGAATAATTGGGATGCTCACCATTTTTATTGCTATAGGACAAACGTTTATAGACAGCGGTTTCTCAAATGCTCTAATCCGGAAAAGAGACCGTACGCAGATAGACAATTCAACAATGTTTGTCTTTAACATAATTGTTGGTATCATTTGCTATCTATTAATGTTCGTTGGTGCTCCTTATATTGCTGAATTTTATAATACGCCAGAATTGACCCCATTAACGAGAGTCGTATCTTTGGTTTTCCTGTTTAACTCCATGTCTATTGTACAAAGGGCCCTGCTTACGATAAAAGTTGATTTCAAAAGCCAAGCCAAGGCGACATTGACTGCCGTAATACTCTCGGGAGTTATTGGTGTATACTTGGCAAATCGAGGATTTGGGCCATGGGCACTTGCTATTCAAACTGCCTCTAATAGTCTCTTCAATATGATTCTTCTTTGGATGATAGCAAAATGGCGTCCCTCACTCGTATTTTCATGGAAGTCTTTTCACGAAATGTTCTCTTTTGGATCAAAATTGTTGGCATCAGGCATTCTTGATACTATATATAAGAACGTGTACACTTTGGTTATTGGTAAAGCATATGCAGCAACTGCCCTTGGTTATTATACAAAGGCAAATACTTTGGCCCAGCTTCCAACGTTCAACATCTCAAGAATTTTAAACAGAGTCACTTATCCGTTAATGTGCCAGATTTCGAATGATGAAAAAGAATTCAGGAAGGTTTTTGTTATTTATTTGAGAATGTCTGCATTTATAGTGTTTCCGATTTGCATCGGTTTATTAGTAATTGCCAAACCACTGATTTTAATACTTCTTACTGAGAAATGGCTTCCCTGTGTCTGTTTGTTACAGATATTATGCCTAAGCTTGGTATTGCATCCTGTTCAGTTGATTAATTTGAATATACTGCAGGTGCTTGGGAAGTCGAATGTTTTTTTGTACCTTGAGATATGGAAAAAAATACTAGGAATCATTATCTTAGTTGTGACAATACCCTTGGGCGTTGAGATGATGTGTTGGGGGTTGGTTGTCAGTTCTATGCTTGGTACAATCTTAGATATGCATTATTCGGGTAGATATATTGATGTTGGGTTCTTCTCGCAAGTCAAGTTGTTAGTTCCTACTATGATTTCCTCGCTGTTAATGTGTGCCGCTCTTTTGTTAAGTGACTTGTTTTCATCAAGTTGGCTGAGTCTTTTTTGCTCTGGCATAGTATGCGTGTTAATATATTATTGCACATCATATTTTTTACAACGTGATTTAATAGATTTGACAATGTCAATATTGAGAAAAAAATAAAAAAATAACAGATGAATCAGTCTATCCGGTTCACGCATTTTGTACGTGATGATAAATTTACTTTAGACTCTATTAAATGTTTTGAGGAGTCAGGACTTACTGTAAATAAATGGTTTTGTTGTAGAAGGCGAAATGAGGCGCATTATCACTATATAAATGATAACGTTGCAAGTTTAACATCAGACCAGGCTTTAAATATAGTTCGTAATAGTGCTGATACTGATGTGATAGTATTGCACAGCTTGTATGCATTGCCTCCATATATTACGGCGCAGATTCATCCCAGCATTAAAGTGATATGGTTTGCTTGGGGATTTGACCTTTATAGCAACCCCAGGCCTATAGGTCCGCTCATACCGCTGGATGCAAAGTATCTCCCATTAACAAGTCAGGTATTAAGGAGTCAAAATGCGAATAAGGCCATAGAGAATCATCTGAAGCATTGGTACAGGTCCCTATTTGACAAGACTTATGACAGGGAAATAATAGAGCAAGCTATAGCAAGAATTGACTATTTTGCAGGCGTATTCCAGGAAGAATATGATCTATTGAAGTCTCGCTATTCTTTCTTTAGAGCCAAAAAGATTATCCATGATTATATCCATCCTGAAGAATTTAAAAAGGAAGATATAGAGGCTCCCATTACGCAACATGGCAAAAATATAATGTTAGGGAATTCAGCAACTCCGCATTGTAATCATTTGGACATTTTGCACATATTAAAACATAATTTGCATGAATCCAAAACGTTGATCTATTGTCCATTAAGTTATCAAGGATCCCCAAAGTATGTAAATAAAGTAATTCAAGAGGGTAACTTACTTTTTGGAAAGCAGTTTAAGCCGATGACAGATTTCCTTCCATTAAAAGAATATCTCAAGGTTGTTGACAGCTGCGGAAGTATTGTACTTGGACAGATGCAACAAGCTGCTACATGCAATATATTGTCATCAATTTGGTCGGGTGTAAAGGTCTTCGTTCCAAAGGAATCAATGAATTATGCACATTATAAAGAGGAGGGCGAAACAATCTTTGCGATTGAAGATATAAACCATATTCTAGAATATGAGTTGCCCAATGAAAAGGTACTTAATGATCGACGAATAATAGAGTCATTATACTCTTTTCGGCGGTGGAAGTGTAATTTAATAGAAACAATAAGAATAATTTCAGAATAATATGTTCAATATTAAAAGAATAGCAAGACTGTTATTGGGTTATATTTACCCGGAATTTTTGGCAAAAAAAATTTTTGTGTTTCGCATGAATAGACCGATGCGAAATCCACCTGTTGACTTGAATGAAAAAATAAATTGGTTAAAATTTCATTCAGATACATCAATATGGGTAGATTTAAGTGATAAGTATAAAGTAAGAAAGTACATATCACAAAAAGGATTAGATGATATTCTTATTCCTCTATATGGAAGATGGGACCATGTAGAAGATATTGAATGGGATAAACTACCAAATTCTTTTGTAATGAAAGTGAACAATGGAAGTGGGGATGTTTTAATTTGTAAAGACAAAAGTACTCTTAATGTTGAAAGACAGAAAGTGATTTTTAAGGGTTTGCTAAAGAAAAAATATGGAATAACATTGGCAGAACCACATTATAGAAAGATCAAACCAATGATTATTGCTGAACAGTTGTTGCCTGTTGAAAAACAAGGTTTTCCATCAGATTCGCTTGTTGATTATAAAGTGTGGTGTTTTCATGGAAAGCCTTATTGTGTATGGACTTGCTATAACAGAACTCCCAACTCTGTAAAAGTGGCAACATTTGATACAAAATGGAATTATAGGCCTGAAGCATCTCGTTATAATAGTCATTATCAAAAGGCTGATTTAATACCACCAAAGCCCCAGTTGCTTGATGATATGCTAAGAACGGCTTCTATTCTCGCGGATGAATTCCCTGAAGTCAGAGTTGATTTTTATATAGTTGATAATAAACTATATTTTGGCGAGATGACTTTTACATCTGCCGGTGGTTATATGGATTTCTACACACAGTCTTTTTTAGATGAAATGGGACAACAAATATCTTTATAGAAAGTTTAATTAGTAATGAAAAACTCTTTAGTTTCTATCGTTATACCTAATTTCAACAATGGACCTTTGTTGAAAGAGATGATTGATAGTGTCCTACAACAATCATATAAATATTGGGAACTATGGATTGTTGATGATGGCTCAACTGACAATTCTGTGCAGTTAGTTAATGAATATGTTAAATCTGATGGACGCATTCATTTGTTCTGTCGTAATCGACTTCCTAAAGGAGGACAAACATGCAGAAATATTGGAAAAGATTGTTGTCGTGGTGAATATGTCGTATTCTTTGATTCTGACGATTTGATAGCATCTTGGTGTCTTGAACAACGAGTGTCTTTTATGAATAGTCATCCTGAAATTGATTATGGAATTTTTCCGGCTCATTCTTTCAAAACAGGAAATGACCCATATGTCAAGCAAAAGACAAATGTCGGTTTTGGTGAAAAGTCAGTGAAAGATCCTCTTGATAAGTTTTTGAGAAATGAGTATCCTCATACTGTTTGGACTAATATGTATAGGAGAAGTTCCATTGTTGACATCAATTGGGATGAAAAAGTATTAGTTCGGCAGGATTTTGACTATAATGTTACAAATTTGATAAACGGGAAAAAATATGCCTTTTGTACTACTGCTAAGTATGATTATTTCTATCGTGGTGCTTTTGGCATAAATAATGTTAGTAAAAGTTTTACGACCCCAGCAAAGTGTAAGTCAATGATTTATCTCTTTGAAAAGATTATTTTTCAATTAGAGAAAATGAGTGTGAAGAAGTGTAAACAATATAAATCTGCATTAAAGCATTATATAGTTCATCATTTTACTTCTTTGGTTCAGCAAACAGATAAAGAAACATGTAAAGAATATATTGATTTCTGCCAACAACATTTTGATGGTTGGTTCACATTGCGATTAAAAGTAATTGACATTATGGTTAGACCTATCAGAATTGCAGGTTTAAAATACATAATGACCTATATCATAACATTATTATTATTTTGGTATAAATTTTATTTTATTATTATTGGAAAACAAATAAGGAAAGTCTATTATAGGTTAAAATAACGTTATGTTTCAATTGTCTTAATAGAGTATTACTATTTAGAATTATTAGATGCAAGTACATATTCCCTTAGTTATTGTATGTGTAGTACTATGCCTTTTGCCATTTAATAGTAAATGGAAAAAGGTATTAATAATGCCATTATGTATGTTGATGATTACAGTCTACATGGCAATCAGATATGACTATGGCCTAGATTTCTGGGCTTATTACAATGGTTTTACGAAAGAAGATCATAGAACAGGTGCTACAGAACCGCTATTCTTTCTTTTCTCATCGCTTTTTCCAAAATATTATATGCTAATAGCTGCATCATCCATTCTTATGATGTGTGCTGTTTATTCATGGGTAAAAAAATATATTGCACCGGAGTATTATGCGCTTTTTTTTATGTGCTTTATGTGTATACCAGGCATGTGTTTTACGATGATGACTGCAATTCGAACGGGGATGGCTTTTGTTGTTCTATCGTGGGGACTATTTGCTTATTATATAAAAAAAAGTAATATTGGATTATTCTTTTTAACTATTATAATTGCAACACTATTTCATAATAGCGCATTTTTGTTTATTGCTGTTCCATTAATTGGAGCACTCATAATGCGAATCAAACCAATGATTATTTTCATAATATTTCTTGTGTTCTCAATTTTTTCATTTACTGGTGTAACTCAAAGTATTAGTAATTTTCTCTTCAGCCAGCTATTTAGTGTTGGCTTTATAGATGCAGATTATTATTCTAATTATGCAACAAAATATGTGTCTAATATTAATGGCGCAATACTTAGATCGACTCTGATTTTCCCTATGTTCTTTATTTGTTTGTATGCTAATAGGACGAAAGACAAAGCGTTTTTTAAGTTTTATGTCTTATCGGTTGTTTATATGATGATATATAGCCTGTCTTTGGATATTGATTATCGATTTACATTATACATGTTTGTGTTTTTCATTATAGCCTTAAATATCTGCCTTCCCAAAATGAATATAGTATCTAAATTAATTGCAGTTTTGCCTATAATTGTGCTTTGTATATTTCAACTGTATAGTTATTTTAATCTGATGCAGGACGAATTATTTGGTGATTATTCTGAAGGTAATTTCTTAATCTATGAAACGATTTTTGATAATCTTCCTTTGATTTGAGATTAGAAATTAAGGAAACACGATTATTTCATATTTAATTTTGTAATTTTACTTAAATGATTAGAGTATTAGTTCTTCTTTCGACTTATAATGGTGAGCAATACCTGCGTGAGCAACTTGATAGTCTGTACGCTCAACATGGTGTTGAAATATTGCTCTTAGTTCGCGATGATGGATCGAAAGACAAAACGTTGTCAATACTTGCAGAGTATAAGGATCGTATGTCTAAAATGTTTATTATCAAAGGGAATAATATTGGAGTAGGACCGAGTTTCTTTGCCTTGATAAAAACAGCTTCTGATAAGTTTGCAGGTTATGACTATTACGCATTTTGCGATCAAGATGATGTATGGTTTGCACATAAGCTCGAATCTGGGGTAAGAGCATTGGATAGTAGTAGCAAGCCACTAAAGATGTATTTCTCTGGATCAGTAAATACAGATGCGGCGTTAAAACCCATCAACTTTTCCCATGTACGCCTGATTAACACTTTTGGAGCTAATCTTGTAGCTAATCATATCATCGGATGTTCGATGATGTTCAACAAGGCTTTGCTTGAGGAAATTAATAAAATAAATACTCGACCATTCAAAATTCCAAATGGAAACATCCCCATCCACGATGCATGGGCTGCCATAGTGGCTTACGGACTTGGTGCAGATGTTATTCAGAGCAATGCTTCGATGATGTACTATCGTCAACATGATAATAACACTATAGGGGCGGGGCATGGATTCCTCTCTATTCAATGGCATCGAATTACAAGATATTTGAAGACTGCCACCCACGGGAAGGCAAACAAGTGCATTATAGCTCTGCAGGTACTAGATAGTATTCCAGAAAGCAATAAACAACTTTTGGAGTTAGTAGCAAGCTATAGAAACAGTCTATGGAATAAAATTCGGCTGATGATGGACCGTCGGATGTATGAGTATAGCCTTGTTGATAATATCGAAACATTCCTTACTTTACTTTTTAATAAATTCTAAGCGATGAGAGTAGCTTTTTTAGGCGATATGGCTCTTTTTGGAGCTTATAGCATTTATAACAATAACCAAATGGTGAAAAATGACATCTGGGGGGGGATTAAATCTTTACTTTCAGGATGTTATGTGGTAGGAAATCTTGAGTCTCCATTTTCTTATAAGAAAAAACGTTGGGGTGCAAAGTCGGTATATTTATATTCTGAACCTGAGAATGTTGAAATATTGAAAATGATTGGTGTAAATGCCGTGACTATCGCTAATAACCATATGTTTGACTACGGGAAAGAAGGTTATGAGCTTACCAAGCGGATTCTTGACGAGGCAGGTATAGAATGGTTCGGAGCTGAGGGGAGAGAATTGAAGATAGAAATAGATAATAATAGACTTGCTTTTTCTGGTTGGTGTTGTTATAGCACAAATCCTCAAGGATGCGTAGCACTTGGAGAATATGGTATCAACGAATTCGACCTTAGTACTGTTATTAGGCGTTTAAAGGAAAACGATAAGGAAGGATGGTTAAATATTGCAGCTGTGCATTCGGGAATTGAGCATGTGAATTATCCAAGTACCGACTTAAGAAGAGCTGCAAGGATGATGGCTAATGCAGCTCCGGTCGTGTTCTACGGTCATCATCCGCATGTTACTCAACCGATTGAGAGGATTGGAGATAGTATTATAGCATATAGTCTTGGTAACTTTATGTTTGATGACACATATTCTAAACCGACAGATAATGAACCGTTGGTAAAACTATCGGAAAATAACCGATCTACATTTATAATGATTGTCACTATAGAAAATAACGCAATTAAAGGATATGAAACTTTTCCCGTGTATATAGGTACAGATAACATTCATGTTGGCAGAGGTGTAACAGAAGCTGTTCTGAATGATTATCTTAATACAATGAATACACTAGAAGAAGATGAATATGAAGAGATGCGAAGGCGGCAAAGACAGGAATGGATAGCCCCAAGACGTGCTAAAAGGGATTTGGGATGGTATCTTCAAAGGCTTCGTCCAAGGTATGCCCGATTGATTTATACAAACAAGACAAATAAGATAAAATATCAAAAGCACGTAAAACAAAAATTAAAATAATAGAATATGGACTATAAAAAGATAATTCAAAATCAATCTACTAGATTCGCTATCTTAAATGCATTATGGTGGGTGCCTGATTCAATAATGTTACGGATACAGTATCGTATTAAGATGGGCTTTTGGCCCAACTTTAAGCATCCAAAACGATTCACAGAGAAACTTCTGCTTTACAAAATGAAGTATCGGAACCCCATAATGCAGCAGTGTGTTGATAAGTATGAGGTTAGAAAGTATGTGGAGAGCAAGGGGCTTGGTCATATTCTTAATGAACTTTATGGAGTTTATGATACACCGGATGAGATAAATTTTGATTTACTGCCTGATAAGTTTGTTATAAAGTCAACGTCTGGAGGCGGTGGTAATAACGTGATAGTTGTAAAGGACAAGGCTATATGTGATATTGCTCAAATCAAAGGAACGATTTCATTGTGGCTTAAAAACCAGACAGGACAGATAAATGCTGGAAGAGAATGGGCCTACACAGGAATTAAGAAAACCCGGATAATAGTTGAAAAGTACCTTGAAAACCGAGTCGAGGGTAATTTGAATGATTATAAATTCTTCTGTTTCGATGGAATACCATATTGTGTCCAAGTAGACACAGGACGTTTTGACGGACATCGGCAGAACTTTTACGATATGCAGTGGAAATCCTTGGATGTTCATTGCACTTATCCAGAAGGAGAAGGTGTATCAGAACCTGTCAACTTTGAGGAAATGAAAAAGTTGGCTGCTCAGTTGTCAAAGGATTTTCCTTTTGTTAGAGTTGACCAATATAATGTGGGAGGGAAGGTGTTTTTCGGTGAACTGACCTTTTATCCGTCAAGCGGATATGGAAAGTTTCATCCAGATAGTTTTGATTATGAACTTGGAAACAAGTTCATGAAATATTAACGTTTTTATGCTTAATCGACAGTTCTTGCTTATTACTTTTTGTTGGTTTACTTCGACTATAGTTGGCAAAACCATCAGAGATAGCCCCAATATAGATATAAGAAACTTATTGCAAGTAGAACGCACTACATATGTTATAAGTAACAAACATGAGTTTTCTGACACGTTAACAATACCTTCAAGCTGTGAGTTGCATTTTAAAGGTGGTTCTTTGTCAGGCCCCATAGTCTTTCAAGGTACGATACTAAGCGGCGAAGTAAACTTAAAAGGATCTTCAATAAAAGGTACAGTAAAAAACAAAACTTTGAATGCATCATGGCTATGTCATATGGATGGAAAAACCGATGATGCAAGAAATATCAATGAACTCATAAACTTATGCAGTGAGATATACTTCCCTGCAGGAAAATACATGCTGAAGTCTGATTATGACCCAAGAGGAAAAGTCCCATCAGAATATGAGCGTAAAATAAAAACACATATAGGCATCAATAAGGGTGGCATATCACTTATTGGCGATAATGGTGCGACATTTGTCACGAATCAAGCCTTGTGCACTATTTGTGTGTTCTCGCAACCCAAGGAGATAGACAAAAGCACAAAGAATGTTACAATTAAGGGATTAACTTTTGAGGTGCATAATGATGGTAAGAACTTCCACGAATTTATTCATACCATTAAATTGATAGGAGTGAATGGTATGACTATCAAAAATTGTAAGTTCTATGATTTTTGGGGTGATGCGATTTGTCTATGTCATTATGGCGATACTCCAGGAACAGGTGAACGTACAAGAAATCAGAATGTAAAGATTCTGAATAACACTATTATCGGGGGCGACCATCATAATAATAGGAATGGAATTTCTGTCATTAATGGCAAGGATGTATTAATAAAAGGAAACACCATCAAGAATACCTCACGAAAGGATATGCCTGGAGGAATAGATGTGGAACCTAATAATTCAGCATACACAATAGATAATATTAGGATATTGGATAATGTGTTAGATAATATCAGAGGAGGTGGAGGAGCGATTGGCATATGCACATTTAATAATGGTCCAGCCTCGAACATATATATAGAACGGAATAGAATATCGAGATCAATAAAAGGTATACAGCTGAATATTAAAACTGAAAATATCACATATAATATTTATATAAGGAATAATATTGTATCTGATGATACAAAACCATATAATTTCATGGGAAAAGGAAAAATTAGGAATTTAGTAGTAACAGATAATCTTTTTGGAAAAGCCATAAGTCAAGAGATTCCTGGGGATTTGGTTGTTAACAAATTGACGGTGAAACGTAATATTAAAAAAAAACAAGGTTCTTAAGCCGTTTTACAGCTGAAAACGAAAAGATGTTCCTGATAGTTTTTCTATTGCTCCTGGCTATAATCTTTTTAAGATTAATCAAGAAAGTTACAGATGAAAATACTCATATTAACAAATAATTTTAGGGGCTTATATAGTTTTCGTAAAGAGGTTGTGAAAGCTATCATAGATGCAGGACATGAAGTTATCATTTCTGCCCCATTCGATGAAAAGAAAGCATATTTTGAAGAGATTGGCTGTAAACTGATAGATACCCAGTTTAATAGGAAAGGAAGGAACCCGTTGAAGGACTTTTCTTTGATGGTCTATTATCGCCGTTTGCTTAAAAAGGAGAAGCCTGATGTGGTTCTGAGCTATACTATCAAGCCAAACCTTTATGGTGGCATGGCGTGCCAGTTATGTAGCGTGTCTCAAATTGCAAACATAACAGGACTTGGTTCTGCGGTAGAGAATCCCGGATGGTTGCAAAAACTTACCATATTGCTGTATAAAATGGGGCTGAGAAAGACTCATACGGTGTTCTTCCAGAATAAAGCGAATAAACAGTTTTGTGAAGAACACGGAATGGTGAAAGGGAATCTGAAACTTATACCAGGGTCTGGAGTGAACTTGGAGTATCACTCGTTTAAGGAGTATCCTACGGCAGAAACTGCATTGAGTTTTATCTTTATTAGTCGGCTACTGAAAGAAAAAGGTATTGAGGAGTATTTTTATGCAGCAGAAAAGATACGGGAGAAATATCATAGGACGGAGTTTCATATTTTGGGCTCTTGTGAGGATGCATACGAAGACAGATTGAAAGATCTACAGAGTAAGAACATTGTAATTTATCATGGGTTGCAGGAAGATGTTCGTCCTTTTATAGCAAGTGCACATTGCACAGTGCATCCATCATTCTATCCTGAGGGCATGTCGAATGTGCTATTAGAGAGTTGTGCTGCTGGCAGACCTATTATTACTACAGCCAGGCCTGGCTGTGGGGAGATAGTAGAGGATGGGCGCAATGGCTATGTCGTTAAAGAGCAGAATGGTGAAGATCTTGTGGAGAAGATAGAACGGTTTATTGCGCTGCCGTTTAGTCAGAAACAATTGATGGGTCAAATGGCGCGGGAAAAGGTTGAACGGGAATTTGACCGTAATATCGTAGTAAAGGCATATCTTGATGCTATAGCAGAAATAAAAGCATGACGTTATTCTATGAACTGATACAGGTAGCGCTGGGGAATAGGACTGCCCTTAGTCGTACTCCATCTGAAGCGGAGTGGTACGATTTATATAATATGTGCCAGAAGCAGTCTGTGGTGGGTGTAGCCTTTGATGCTCTTGAATGTCTCAACGAGCAGCGGCAGAAACCGCCTTTGGACTTGCTGTATCAGTGGATAGGGGATGCGGAGCAGATAAAGCAGCAGAACCTGAGAGTGAACAGGCGATGTGTGGAAGTCACACGGATGTTTACTGAAGCTGGCTTTAAGGCGTGCATTCTGAAGGGACAGGGAAATGCAATGATGTATCCGAACCCATTAGCAAGGACTTCGGGAGACATTGATGTTTGGTTAATGACTCAGGGGGCTGGGTTCAGGGTTGAAGAAACTCGGCAGAAGATAGATGAGTTTGTACATAGCAGGTTCCCTGAGATTAAGGGTGGACGGATGCATATTGAATTCCCTGTCTTCGATGACGTTGCGGTGGAGGTACACTATATACCAAGGTATATGTATGCACCAAAGCATGACAGACTACTACAGGACTTTTTCCGTGAGAAGGCTGAGGAACAGTTTCGCAACCAAGTGTCGTTGGAAGGTGTTGCGGGTACTTGTGCTGTGCCAACGGTGGAGTTCAATCTTGTGCAGCAGCTGTCGCACATGATGAGTCATGTGATGGGTGAAGGGATCGGATTGAGGCAGTTCATAGACTACTACTATGTGCTAAAGACATATGGTGGCGGAATCGCTAACGCGAGAAATTTCACAAAATCTAATTCAAAATCTGACAAAATAACTGATTTTAGAGAATTGTTCTGTGAGATGGGCTTGCTGAAGTTCGCGCAGGGCGTGATGTGGATAGAGAAGGAACTATTGGGCTTAGAAGAAAAGTACCTGATAGTAGAGCCATCAGAGAAAATTGGTCGTGCCATTCAGCAGACCATCGAGGAAGGTGGTAACTTTGGACATCATTGCAGTCTCAACACTTTCCGCCATCAGAGTCTCATTGGCAGGGCTATTGGTGGCGCAAAACAGTCGCTTCGCGCCATGCGCTACTTCCCCACGGAAGCGGCGTGGAAGGTGATTAGAAAAATAATTTAATTTGGATTTTGTTTATGCCTATAACATCAAAAGAAGATATTAAGCGGAAGGATATGACTTACTCTATGTTGAGGAAGATTATTATCCGAGCGGACTTTACTGCCATGCTCGACCTTGAAGGTATGGTGGCAGACATTAATCGGCAGGCGTGGTTCAATGGCAAGTTTCGCAACTATGAGAAACGACTACTTAATGTTGAACAGAGTGACAATGAGGCTGAGGACAAGCAAGACTTAGAAGGACGTGTGGTCAAGCGGTTTGATGACTGCACCATTGCTCCCGAGAGAAATGTGACGCTCGACATTGCCAGCAAGTTTGTAACAATGGATATAAGATGCGATAAAAAATACACGTCTATAGACGATTACCTTTCTCTTTTCGTTGAAACGCTTGCTCATATTGTTCATATCGATGATTATGTGAAGTTACAGAGACTTGCCATCAGGAAAATTGACGGGATGGAGTTTGAGAATGGTGACAAGGCTAGTGAGGTGTTCGAGTATTTCGACCAGCATATTGCGGATCCTGTCAATGATGCATTCTTCAGGAGAACATATACTGACAGTTTTGTCTATGGTGCTAAGAAAGTGAATGTTCACTATAATAGGACTGTGAAGATTGTCGGAAACGGGGTGTTTGCGTTTATCCTAGACATTGATACCTATCTGGACTCCGATATGATAGAAGAGCAGAGACCAGATAAGGCTGGGATAGAGAATATCTATAAAGACCGTTTGAATGAGGCTTCATTTGAACTCTTCAAGCGTGGTGTTAAGTTTGAGTATCTGAAATCGATAGTTAAACCGGAAGCAAATGGCTGATGTAAAGCATTCTTGGAGCAGTGTTACGACACATGTAAAGGCCGTAAAGGCTGTGGTGAAGCATTCTGAGGATAAATGGAATGTAGACCACTGCCCGCCTGTTGGCACGAAATCCGTAAAAATTGCATACGGAGAGATAAAGGTAGTATCTCGTCATGGCAAGAAATAAGTATCGTCGTAATGACCAGTTTTTCATTTCAGATTTGAGAGTGCTGGTCTATGTCATAGGTTATGGGTGTTATGGTGAATCGACCGTTCTTCTGATTATGAATGATGATGAAGTCTATTACTCTGTCGTGATAGACAGTTATCACTACCAGCCATATAAAGGTAGTCCATTTATAAACAAGACCATTGATATTTTGAGGCATAACCATGTAGGCCATCTGGATGTTTTATGTTGGACACACCCTCACGACGACCATTCCAAGGGACTTACAACTATCATGAAGAAATTCTGTGATGATGAGACGACGGTGTTATACCCTCTGTATGTGGAAGATAACGCCGCTGATATTGTTAATCTAAAGCAAGTCAGCAAGGCAACAGTGGATAAATTGCTGGAGATTAATAGGAGTGGAAAGGTAAGGGCTTGCCCTGTAGGTGTCATAGATGGTAGATATACCAATGTAGATGAGTTTGAGATCGTGAATACCTTTGACGATGAGGACGTGAGAAAAGTGCGGATAGATGTTATTACTCCTATTTCAAGCATGCTCACCACTTATGTGAACGATAAAAAATGCGAGGATCCTAACGAACTTTCTATTACGCTGATAGTCGATATTGATGGTTACGGATTCTATTTTGGTGGAGATACGACCAACGAACATATTGACGCTTCGAATCGAAAAATGATGGGGAAATGTCGTTTCATCAAGGTTCCTCACCATGCTTCTCCTACCGCTAATCATCTACCTTCACAATTGAAAAAGGAAAAAGTTGATGCCATCTGTACGTCAGTATTCGAATGGGGTAAGAGTCATAATCCTAATCCTAAAGTGATTAAGGAATATCAGACTTTTTTCAAGGATATATATACTACGAATAAAAGCCTTAGTAAACAGAAACATGGCATCATTACGTATGAATATGATTTTTCAACTGGCTATCCGTCTTGCGATGTACATATAGATGGCAATGTGGGCAAACTTGCATTGGTAAAATAAAATAGTTTGATGATTATGTACAAGAATTTTTTTAAGCGATTTCTGGATTTCTGGATTTCGCTGATAGTATTGATTTTGATTTCCCCGATATTGCTGGTGATAACCATTTGGCTGCACTTTGCGAACAAAGGGGCCGGCGCGTTCTTCTTCCAGGAGCGACCGGGGAAGGATGCGAAGATCTTCAAGGTGAT